>Ga0065711_1028061_pt1 | contig 43988 bp, 31 predicted proteins | sample Hoacrofraction12_FD_59098 | JGI IMG/M metagenome (GOLD analysis project Ga0065711, IMG submission 59098) | Hoatzin crop microbial communities from Cojedes, Venezuela - Epithelial fraction 12 v2 (version 2) | ecosystem: Host-associated > Birds > Digestive system > Esophagus > Crop | place... | reverse complement strand
GGAGGCTTTAACCACTGCTTATGGAGGAGGATTGAGGAGTCCCTTGGTGTGGTTTTTCCACATGCTGTGTCTGATAGGGTTTCCCCAAAGTGGCATTGGCCTGGGTTCCCTTGCCTGGGCACTGACGTGGTGCCTTGGTATTAGGCAGTGCACGTATTCCCCCCGCTCCCCTCTCCCAAACTGCTTATGCTATGAACCTGGTCATGCAATGATCCTGATTTTAAAGCAACGCTCCTATAATAGCGCCCCAGGAACAGGATGAAGCAGTGAAAGGCAAGGATATCTCTACTGCCAAAGACAGCGTGCCATGAGTTTATTGCCTCAGTGATACTTTTGTTTGGGTACAGACTTGTCACAATTTTGATTTCAGATAGTGTCTTAATGGGCAGTCCCAGGATATTGAGCTGCCATAATATGAAACTGGTATTAAATGTTTCCACTACAAAAAATAAGATTGGGTTTGTATTTGTGATTTATTTTGCTATTAATTTTTTTTGTTAGAGAAATGTTTGAATCTGCTTTCGCACGGAGGAAGAACTGAGAAAGAAGAAACCTTTTAAGAACATGGTGCTTTGCTGTGATTTATCCTACAATAGATTTGTAGGGAAAGTCTTACAGGACTGAGATAAGCTATCATTATGCACAGATTTGGTAGTGTATGCACGTACGAAATTCTGGCTTGGAATGTAAATGTCACATAATGTGTATGTGTATTCAGTGTGGTGAGCTGGGTTGTGGTCCTGCTCCTTCCATCAAGCACAGCAGAAGGTAAAACCCCTGGTGACTGTGACGACTGAGACACAGCTGTGGGACAGCTCAGTTTTCTCTTTTAGAAAGCTCGGGTCTACCTAGCTTAGCTTTCTGTTTTGCAAGATCTATCTGCATCATTTCTAACCATTGATCCCAGCAACATCCAGGACCTGCAACATGAAAGAACAGAGCAAGAAGTTCTGGCTTCCTTGTTTCTATGTTTTTTTAATGCATGCAAGTCTCTTTTTTGGAATCACCCTGTGGACACAGGCTCCTGGTGCACTTTGTGCTTATCAGCTCGTGATACGCTATTGTTCTGTATGTGTTGACATCATTTGTGTAGCTGTTGAGAGAAGCAGGAAGGAAACTAAAATGCCAAGTGAATTTCAAAGTCGTTATCACCACGTGGAAGAGGGACAGTTGTCAAGTGAAAAGTGACAGAATTGGCAGGACTGTGGCTTGGTACTTCTGAAATACCAAGTAAACAGCAAACAAGCAGTTAAACAGAGGTGTGGAGAAATGAGGTGTCACATTTGCTGTGTGCAGGCTGACTTGGGAATCCAGACTCCCAGGCTCGCAATGGATGCTGCTGATTCTTTTAAAAAATGTTTTCTGCATTGCACGTGTAAAACATGCTGCTCTTTCTGCAGTCTCTGTGTTTGTGTGGTTGCTTGAGCTTAATATTGGCCTGTTAAAAAAACAATTACTTATCCTTATGTAGTGAAAAGTTGGGTCTGAACTGTAAAGTGTGAACTGTGGACGTTTCCAAGATTTGGGATTCTGTAATTATGAGGTTTTGGTCTGGGCCTGTTCTCTAACTGTAGCTGAACAAAAACCTCCCTACTATAAACTTCCTTCGGCAATAGAATACAAAACCCCCAAAGCACATAAGCCACAAAAAACCTCTCCGCGTGACCTGGAGAGTTGTCATCAGGAGGTGATTCTGCACCCTTGGCCGTGGTTCTTGTATAGCTTGAACTTAAGCTCTGCCAGAAAAAAGTATTCTTTCTGGTAGTATTTTCTATATCCTGAAGGACAGAGCCTCTCCCTTTTGCTGAATGTTACACCCCTTCTTTCCCCAAAGAGTTAGTCCTCATACAATAGAGAATAATGCTAGTTTGGCAGTGAACTAGATCAGCTGATGGAGAAAGTCCTTTCCGTAGTGAGTCTGTGATGGTACTGTACTGGAATGTGTAGAAGAAGCCAAGAAACAGTTATGGGAGAGTAAAATTGCACTGTTTGTTCTGGAGACGGGCAGAAGTAAAAAAATATACAAAGCAATCTATGAATACATGTGTATGATAAAGCAGAATACTTTTTAGGCACATGACATATAATTACATCAAAAATCCTTGTGTTCCCTTTGCTTCCCTTGCTTTTTATGTTGGGTGGTGTTCTTGCTCCTGGGATGAAGGATGTAGATGGGGTGACAGATCTTCAAGCCTTCTCCAGAGCTGACCAGGCTGATCAGCTGCCCTGTCATTTGCTTCTAGGACAGCAGAAATTTTTTTCTTCTTCTCTGTTTGAGGTATAGGATTATCTTTGGGATAGGGAGCTCCTGTGACCTGGCTGAGCCAGGTTCTCTGAGAAAGAGATGAAAACTAGAACTATATTGAAGATAAATGGGGAAGGAAAAAATATTGCCACCTTTGCTTTTTTGTTTTTCGGGGTCCTCTGGCCCTGATTGTAAGGGGTGAGTCGTGCATATCAAGTGCTTGTTGGCAGATCTTCATCCTCTCTCCTTTGCCTGTCCAGAGCAGGGAAGTACCTGGTCCCATCCCAATGCTCTCTGGGCCTCCCCAAGAGCTGCTTGTTACTGGTTTTATAATCTCCTGCTGACTGCAGGACCTGCAGAGACGGGAGCTCTGCTCGGTAACACGCTCTCCTTGCTCTGTGCTGGGGCTCCACTTGTTGGCACAGAGGATGTGGCAAATTTTCTTGTTTCCACCCTCATGAGGAGAACTGCTTGGGGTTAAGATGATTTGCAAGTGTGGTGTTTTGTGGTTATGTTATTGCTTCCACCTATAATCCCACAGGCTCTGGCGCACAGGGTGTTTAATAGCATCCTCAGGTTGACTCCATGATGACCAATTTGCTCAAACCACACAGACTGTTCATATCCTCTGGTAAGAAGCTGAGTGGTAGGGATTGATTATAGACCTTAGTGCAGGCTTCTGAAATACAGCCTTCATGTTACAATAGAGCTGGTGTGCGAGACCAGATATCCTTCAGATGAAAGCAGTAAAAGAGTTTGTCTGTGCTGAGCAGTGGCCTGCACAGATATCTCCAGGGCAGGCTAGCAGCTGACCCAACCTGGCTTATGAGATGTGCAGATTGTCAGTTATCCACACTTTGATTCTCGAAAGGGACCTTCTGTCTAGGATAGTCACCTCATTGGCCATTCTCACCACCGCAAAGACTGCTCCTCAGATGGCATCCTGAAACCCACTTGTAAACAGTCTGAATATGTCCTCAGACCTCGTTATCCATGCTGCAAGTCCAGCAGCTTCTGCAGCTCCCTTTTGGCTGGTGCAGTGGAGCTAGCACTAGTGATATTTAAACCAAAAGCAGAGGAACACGTGCTGGTACCAGATGAGTTCTGTTTGGTGTAGCCCGTGTTTGCACTGGTTGACTACGAAAGTCAGCCTGTGCGCACAGGAGCTGCCTTGTGAAGTGAGGAGTTGTGACTTCCCCTGCCAGCCTAGGCTGAAAGAGAAACGCAGCCAGGCTTAGCACCCTCCAGCTTCACTCTAACAACCCGTGGTGGCAGAGTGCAGGTACAGAGGCCACTTCTGTCCGCAGAGTTTTCCCAGCAGCCAAGAGCACATTACCCTTCAGCAGCCCAGCCAGAGTCCTTCCTCTCCCGCTGGCAGACTGATAAGGAGGGACTTTCTTCCTCCACAACGAAGTGCTGCTCTGATTTACTGCAGCTCTTCCTTAAGCACTTCCGGAGGTCAGAGGGCTGCAGACATTAGCCCATAATGGGAGACCCGAGGTCATTTGTAACCAAAGCCAATGAACCCGGGTGCTGTGCAGTGCAGCTGGGAGTAAATAAACCTGTCCCCTGGCTTGCTTTGTAAAACATCACACTAATGTGACACAGAGAGGAGGACGGAAGAATAATGGATGGTCCTCATCAGAAGAAATATAGTGCCCAGTGGCTTGTGAAGCGTGCGTGTTTATCTGTTGTTCTTGCGGGAAGCTACCCTGCATGCAGCTGTGCTCCCTGGAGAGGCTCTGGTGGCCACAGTGGAGACTGAGGGCTGTGTTGCTCATGTCCTAGCAGCCTTTTCTCAGCCCAGCTTCAAGGTTTCAGCCTTGTTATTTACCATTTATAATGGAAACTTACAACATTTCTAATGAAAATATTACTTTTTTGCTCAAAGAGCACTGAAAAAAATCCTGTACTGCAGTAAACTAGTTTCTGTCGGAAGACCTAGGATCATTCATACTAATTAACCCAAGTCAGGCTGGCTGTGATAAAATTGCTGATGGCCTTTGCTTTGGTAGTATTTGGAAGTTGCCTAGCAGCTGCAGTGACTGTGGATAGAACAAATTAAAATTGTGGGTGTCCTGCAGGCAGAAATCCTGGCGCAGGTAACTGAAGGACGGAGCACTATATGCAGGGAAGCAGACCCAGACAGCATGCGCTGCTATATGCGCAAATGAAGGGACTAATCCTAAAGGCAACGAAATTTTCTGCATTTCAGTGCAGTAAATCCCACTAAAATCCATGGCAGCGCTCTCAGAGGCTGGCTCTGGGGCTTGGCAGCTGCACACTGCTATCCCTGAGCAGCACGGCTGAGCAGCTGTGGTCTAGACTGGCTGTAGGGTTGTGCATCTCAACAGGAGGCCTGAGAGCCAGCCACTCTTGTGCTGCAATCAAGAGCAGAAAGGAGAAAAACTCGAAGCCAGAGGGGAGAAGAGCTTGAACTGTGATGGAGGTGTCATTAAGGGTATCAGTTAGGGCTGCAGTGCTGAAAGCCTGTACTTGGTGGTGCATCTGTTTCTCTTTGATTGTGAGGAGACCTCTCCTGAGGTATGACCCACCCTGTCCATGTAATAGTCTCTTGAGCTGAGCTGCTGCAGCGATCACAAAGCCAGGAGAAGCCTGTGTCACTCATGGTGTGAAAACCACCAGTGCAATATGTAATGAGATTGGCAAGAGTTATTCCTGGGTGCATCTGTGAAGCAATTCCTAGCAGAGCTAGGGAAGTGTCAATGACATCTAGGAGACCTGTGAAATTCCATCTTTAGTACTGTGTTACATATTGGTTGACCCACACCTGGAAAAGGTAGATTCAGACTGGTGGAAGTACAGAGAAAGCCTTCTAAAACTGTCAGGAAAATGTACTGTCTGTCTTGTATACAGAATTTGGCTTTTTTGTTTAACAGAATAAATAAGAAGGAGCTGTGGCTGTGCTCTGCCAGTATACTGGGATTAAATACCAGGAGGCAAACGATGTATTCACACTGAAAAATGATGCTTTGTATTTCAGTTAAAGCCTTCTTAAGCACACATAAGTGAGTGGCAGACAGTCCCTTGTATGTTTTGTTTGCACCTACCCAGGCACCTCTGTTAAAATCTGGCACATGCACAGGTTCTGCTCAATTATACACCCCCCATTCTGCAGAAAATTTACAAAATGGAATTAGGCACGATGCCTTCCTCTGTGCATCAAGCCTCTGTGTTGGGTATGTAGTTGGGGCGGTGGTGCAAAAATCCCACAGAAATGTATTTGGCTCAGTTGGGCAGGATTTTTACATCTGAAAATGGGAGCTCAAAAGATGGGAAACTTATGGCTTGAAAACAATGGCCATGCTTAACACCTCCATTCATCCAATAATCCCACAACAGGACCTGTCATCAAGAGGTACTCAGACCTGCTCGTGTCTACTCCAGCTTCATTACTGGAAAGAAGGTCTATTTATACTGCCTTGAATCCTCCACGCAATTCAAGTCCTGAGGAGGAAGACAAGCTCAATAGCCTGAGCAGTGTTTGTTTGCCTGGTTTTATCACTATCGGCAAAGGAAGCAGTTTTCATAAACAGCGGGGAGCAGGGAGCCCCTCGCCAGCCTGGCTGTTGATCCCTGCGGTGGCTGTACCCCAAGCGCCCGGTGGACTGCTCCGCACCTGAAGCCTGCCCTGACGGCACGGAGGTGATGACAATAGGCCTCTAAGATAAACAAAATAACTGAATAAAAAGTGCTGAAAGCCAGCAGCAGGTGAACTGCTAAGAACAAACCCTGCACACTCATCTCCCTGCCCGTGACTCAGGCTGAGCTGCGGCTGGGCAAAGCTTATCATTTAGGTTAACACATGGTACTTTCCCCCCCTCCTGCCCCAACACCTCCCTTCCCAACTTTCAACAATTATTTGATTACTTGTGTGATACAGCTAGAGAGAAAAAATGATTAGCTGCCCCCCTTCCTCTTTCACAACAAAACAGGGAGGAAGCAGCTCTGCTGGGGCTTTGTACAGCAGCCAGGTGCTGCTGGGTGGCTGGTCACTGATCTCTTCAGGAAGGTAAATATTGGGCTAGAGACGATTACAGCTGTGTTCCGAGGAGCACCACACGGGCGGCAGCCTTCACGCCGCCACAGGAAACCCGTGCTCCAGCATGTATTTGCATGTCTGCCACTGAACCAGCTCTTGTTGGTGTGTCTTCAGCAGTAATTGGCTCAAGCCTCAAGTAAACATTTGGCTCTTTTAGTTGGAGAGATGGTGCACATATGGAGGTACTCTTTGCAGGGGTTGAAGTGGTGTTTGTCTTTTCCTTCAGCCTGGTTAAAGGCAGCTGTGTCAGGAAGCAAGTAGACAATCTAGCCGAGATGGCTTGTGCTCCAAAGATCAGTGGTGTCACCAGGACTCTGTTGGAGCATATTCCTCTCCTGCCACATGCTGCCAATTGCTTGCTTTACTTCACTTACGGTTTGTGGGAAGAGAAATAGAATGAGAGAAACTCTGAAAGTTCTCCCTGCTGCAGTACACTTCCTAAAGCACCTCTCATTTAAGAGGCCAACAGCACCTGGCTGCAGAGGCACTGGGCTCCAGGAGAAGGCTTTCCCTGAGGTGGAAGCAGTCATTCTTAGAGATAAGATGACAACAAATGACAGGATTTGTGCATCATGCAGTCTGTGTTCATGGGTGGTGGCAGTGTGTGTACTTGCTCTTAGGTTCACTGTCCACTGTGGAAAGATAATCCCTCTCTCCATTGTGAAAAGCTGCAAAAGCTGGCTAGCAAATGTTAATATTATGATGAGAGGTATCAGCCCCTGCCTGCGTCATCTGTACTAGGCTCTAGCAGACATACCCAGCACAAAGAGCTGACAGGTTAAACAGGGAGATCAGGTAAAGTAGTGTGAAGGGCACCAAGCCACAAAGAGGTGAAGTAGTGTGGTCAAGGTCACGCAGCAGGTTAGAGCTGGGCCAACCTCTGGGCCTTGCAAGTCCCAGGCTGATGCGCTGCCCAGTGCAGCAAGCAGGCTCGCACACTCTGTGCTACATCAAATACCGGCACCCTCTGGGAAACAGTTTGCTGTTTTAACAGCTGCAAGCTTTGCACATCATAGATTCAGATGATGTGAGACTTTCTTCCAACTTCTTAGTAGGAAAATCAAGGTACCAAAATGGAAACTGAATCTTTTTGGAACAGCTTAGCATGATGTTAAATCAGCTTTCTACTTGAGCAGCACTGTTCATGCAATCTAGAATTTCATGAAAGCCCCAGCAGGGCCACCTCATTGCAACCACTGTAGCTGCAGGAAGAGGAGAGTAAATCTGGGATACACAGAGATTTTTAGGGCTTCTGTCAATCCAAATGGAGCTCAGGGCTGGCAAGGCAGGGAAACCTTCTTATATTTTGTCCCTGCCAGGATACCTGGGTGGTACTGCCCAAAGATGAAGGCAATAGAAGGGCACCCATTTATCACCTCTTCTATTTTCTCTTTGTATTTATTTTTCTTTTAAAAGCATGTTAAAAAAAATTAATTTAGTGCTGGGGAAAGGTGACAGATTAACAACCCTAGAGATTTCAGCCCTCTATTTATCCTCTGAACAGAGAGCTGTAAGCACATTCCCAGTGCTGCTCCGGCACTGTGCCCCAGCCTTGACCTCAGGGACCAGCTCCCGAGAGAGCAGCTACCCCATCCCTCCAGCCCCTCCAGCCCACAGGAGCTGCATCCCCTCGGATGAAGCAAGGACTGCTGCTCAGGGTGTGAGTCTGTGCCAGGGACTCCTGCAAATGAGGAGATGGATGACAATACGCCCTGTAGCTCTACATTATGTTGCGTGGTCTGACTGCCATGGTCAGACTGCTCAGCAACAAGCCATGTCTGCGCAGGGCATCTGTGCAGCTGCACAGGGATATTGCTCCAAGTCTTCTGGGCCAGGCAACACACTTTGAGATCTCACTCCACTTTTCTTTCCAATCTTCAGTCCTCTCCCTCCAAAGAGGGGAAAAAAGTTACTCCTGTGAGAGAAAAATAGAAAAGGCTTTTGGAATGCCCAGGTGTCTGTGGATGGTGCTTTTCACCTCACTGAAGTGCAGAGTAGACGATTTCATACCAGCATGTAGAGTAAGACAGCCATGTAGCTATGGTGTGATTTTGACAGAGTGTGTGCATTTGCAGCTCCTGATGGCATCTGGAGAATTTTTAGATGCTATATAATCATACGGTTTTATTTAGGGAATAAACATGCCACATGGATCCTAGCGTTAGGTCGCCAACTTTGAAAAGGTAAAATTCATTCCTCATCCCTCCAGCCTTTCTCACTGACATACTTGGTTGGATTTTGTTTGATAATTTGCACTATGGGTGATTTCAGATTCCCACCATAAAGGCCTGCTGTAGTTACCTTTTCATCAGCTCTGGTGTTTGGAATAACCCTTTGCAAACTAGGTATTTCCCTCTGCCATAAAGCTGGAGTGTTTGAGAGAAGAGAGGAGAGCATCCTTCACAAAGTAGTCAGCAGGGGTTGGAATGGGGGTGGCACTGTGGGGGGTAAGGCTTCTCGACGCACACAAGCGATATCTCCTTGCAATTAGTAATGCCGCCACTGCCCTCTCCCCTCACTCAAGAAGTAACATTCCAAGACGTGTATTTGGCATTTGAACTACCCTGTCTCCTGGACCCAAGGGACAGGGGCTGGGACAGCTCTGTGGGAGGCCCTGGCGTTGAATCCATTTGGCTGGTGTGCCCAAGGGGCCTTCCATCATCACCTGCCTCCGTCAGAGCAAAGGCGTCCACTGCACCAGGTGGTACTCAGGAATTTTATCCAGTGTGAGTTTCTTGGGAAAGAAAGCCCTTCTTTGCTGCTCCTGCCTGTGGTATCGGAGGGTTGACCCCATCCCCCCTTTTTGCTGAAGGGGCAGAAATTTGATAATGGCCGTAATTATGTCTGAATATTAAACAAATGCTTTGGATCATCACTGCAGTATCCACTTGTCCATAATTACCAGCAATGGACATGGTGGCTTCAAAGGCCACCCAGTTATCATTTATGTTTACTATAAACACAGCAGCTGTTTTGGGTTACGAGGGTGGTCGTTTTGCCGGAATTTGATGAGGCAGACCCTGAAATCCTCACCTGACACCGGCTTCTCCTTCGGGAAGAAAATTCAGTATGGGAGTGCTCTATGCTGCCTAAAGAGGCAGGATGGCTGGGCTGCGCCTTGTGCACCCCCGGGATTTGCAGTTTCCCCCAGCTCCCTCTGCATCTTTGGGGGCTGGTCTGTGTTTACGGGGCTGCTCCGTGTTTGCTAATGCTGTCTGCCCACCAGCACCACAGATGTCAGCTGGAGGGCTCTAGGAGTGCAAAATGGGAGTGCCAGGGACAGCAAGAAATCTCAACATGGTACCCAGGGCCTCTGCCTGGCAGAGCTGCAAGAGAGGGTAGCTCTGATGGGGAGGACGTAACAAACTGCAGAGTTTTAACTTGATACAGTGCGCTGCAGAATGGAGAGGCATCTGGGAGTAAAGGGGTGATGTGACTGCTAGTTTTGGTTACAGCTATCTGCTCCTGTGGGAAGGGACAGCAGGCGCAGGATGGATGGGGGGGTTCTGGACCCTCAGCAGTGGTAACCAAAGGATAAGCCAAGCAGCTGTTGCACTGTCTGTGGGGAGAGGATTAATTTCTCCTTCCATGGGCTCCGCAGACCATCTCAGTGCACAGCCTATTTATCATGCTATACAATGGGCCAGGATTCAGGACTTTGCCAGTCATCAAAAAGCAAATCCCTCCCTTACAGACCTGTATGAACACACAGGAGTGTGACGATATGGGGCTGAGAAGGCTGTAGCCTCCAAGATGGAGAGCAACCTTGTGAAACCTTGGCCTACTGGATTCAAAGCGGAGCATGGATACTTGTTTCTGTGGAAGCAGGGATCTCCACCTTCCAGTGGAAGCTGGATCCCTTGGGAGGGATCCAGACAAGATCAGTCTGTGTGTAGAAAAGCCAGAAAGTGAAAATGCAGAGGCAAATCACATGGGAGCAGGCACCAGGGAAAGCACTGGAAGAAGATTGTTTAATTGCATTAGAGTGAAATCATAGCATCAGTTGGTGAATATTTGCATAAACTCCGTTTGCCTATGAAAGCAGGTTGGAGCAGAACAGTTGCCTAAATTTGTACATCAAGGACTAGGTCTTTAATCAAGTGACTAGTCACCAGATACTCAAACAAAGAAGGTTTTGGATGTGGCCAAACTTTACTAAAAGTGTTTAAAAACTTCTGCCAGCTTTTGTCATTCACTTTGCAAGTTAGGTGAAATCCATCTTGCAATCATATGAGCTGATGCGTCTTATGACGGGTAGCTCACAAACTTCACGTTGCTGTGTGCAAAGTGGAGCTCTGGATTTCGGAGTGTGGCTGGCATTGCTCTGGGCTATGCTGCCGTAAAAGGAGACATACATTGTAGCTTACGTGTGCCACTAGCAATGACACTGTCCTGTCACAACTCAATGCAGAGAGCATTCAAAAAAATGTTCTGTGTGTTGTTAGTGCTATCTGAAGCAAAAGGCAAAGCCTGCTGCAGGGTGAGGAAGAGAAAAGTAAGCTCAGACAAATATGAAGCTTTGGAGATTCTGAGAGCTCAGGACAGGCTGATGTTGCCTATGGCTTTGGCGTAATCTCTACCAAATTACGAGTTGGTAACTCATGCCTGGTGGCAGCAGCAGAGTGTAATTTATGAACTGCGTCTTACATTCATGTTGGTGGGATGGAACTTAGTTGCACACATTCATTCGGCCAAAAGACATGGGAATTTTCCAAGTTTTTCTCTTAGATGAAAGTCTTCCATCTGGCACAGCATTTAAGAAATACCACCAGAGTGGGTTTTTAAACCAGTTTTTTGCTGGTGTGTAATCCTTCCTGATTTTTGTTCTTACTGCTTTTTCACCAGAGGAAGCAGAAGTTCAGTGATTGTAGGATGGACTGTAAACACTGACAGACTGAAAGGGAATGAAATAAAGGCAAAATATTTCATTGCTATGATAGTATCATGTTATGAGAACTGAGTCATAACACAGGGAAATAACCATGCCGCTGCTGGGGAATGAAACTGTGCCCATGCATCGACTGTGAGGCCAAACATAGACTCTTCCTTCGGGAAGAGGTACAAAGGAGCCACTGCTGTGCAAGGCTGATGTTTTCAGTGAGTGGAAATACTGCATTCAGCCTCACCCCCCAGCTTGCTTTGAAGTGCCTGGGAGCAGCTCAGCAGACAGGCTAACCGCAGCGGCAGGGGGAAGTGGGCTAGAGGTGTGCGGCAGGTAGGCACCTGCAACCTGACTCCAGGTAATGTGGTCTGGCTCAGTTATTCATCTTCACTGAAAAAAGATGCTTCATCTTATCTGTAAAGGAAAGAGCAAATTGGTGGGTGTTTGCAGCAGATAACACACATCAGGGTGATGTATTTATAAGAGGAGGAAAGAACAACACAGTCAGTGCCTGTTTATTTATTGTTTCATGAATTATAAAGGCTAAATAGACTAAACACTTCTTCACTCCAGAAAGAAAAGCAGTGCCAGTATGTGCGATTGAGAAATTAGCCCTCCGATGAGGTTCAGACTGTTACAATGTTCTCCTCCCAGTCAATAACTTGAGATACATCACAGCCTCAAACAATAATATTCCCGGAAAAGCCCTGGAGACAGAGAGCTACAAAGCTAGCCTTGTGACAAAAAACCCTTCGCTAAGACTTACTAATAGATACATTAGCTGAGGTCATGCTATGGCACGTCTATATGTTCTGTAATGTGTGGTGTGCAGATTATCAGCACTTTGTGGGCTGTCGATATTTGCAAGTGAATGTTTCAGTAAATTGACAAAGATGTGTTGCACATCCAGAACACTGCATCAGGTCTCCTGCACCTTCCAAGGCTTTTTGGCTGTGAACTAGAGCCAGTGACAGTTAATATTTTCACATTCTCAAGGTGAAGATTTCAGCAAAGTACCCAGAGGACTAGAGAGGGATAAACAATGCAGTGCTCTCCTGTGCAGATACAAGTTCAAGGAGTATAAGGAAAAGAGAGCTTAAAGTATTGATTCATCAGATAAAGTGTTAAAAAAAAAAAGTGTCTAGCAATACCGTACTGAGAAATGAACCTACAGTAGGAGGGAAACATCAGAGGAGAATAGGTTGCATAGCACAGGAGGATTCGTGGCGGAACTCTCAAGGAGGACATTTTAGTCTGCGTAGCAGGACATGTTCAATAAAGCAAGGTACATGAGACTGGAAATGGGGAAAGCAAAAACTAGCTTGGGTGATATGCTAGTAACTGTATCATAGGCATACTCAGCCTTGGCAGCGTGACAGAATTGTTGCCCACATATTTGGGCTTTTCATCTTCAGCTTTTGCAACAGCAAAGAGCCAGATCAGACACATGAAATGTTACGCTTGTTCTCAGGACCTGACCCACCTCCTCTTTAGCCGTCAGCCCTCCAGCCCTGTCAAATTGCGAAGGACCAGCTGCAGCAGGTGTCAGCGGAGATGTATCAGCGCAGAGTTTTGCTGGGTTTTCTCAGAGCAAGTGGCAGGATCTCTTTTATCACGCTGAGCCTTCTCCTGTCAGCACAGCAGCCGGATGAAATTTCCTTCTCTGGAGACCCCCTCTCTGTTGCTGTGTAGCCAAAGGATTTTGTAAGCTCCTTTACTGTCTTAATTCTCATCAGATTTGCACTATTATTCAGGCCTGGAAAAAAAAAAACAACAACATAGGGCCAACTTTAAAACAAAAATCTCTCCACAAAGACCTCACCAAAGACTTCTGAGTTTGACATGTTTGAAAATATTTTGGGGTGTTTTCCTTCCGAGCATTTGGAAAATCTGAACTGAGCTGTTTTGTATTCATTTTTACAAATGCTAAACATCTGGCTCTGATGACATTACTGCAGGTGTTAATTCTGAGTCATTTAGTGTAGAGTGTGTTTGAACTCATAAAAAGCAGAGGTGTTTTCTATATTTCAGTGGATGTGCCTGAAATGCAGAATGGTGCTGTGGGTCCATATTTGGGATGCTCCAGGGAAAACCTGGAACTAGAATTTCATGTCAGCCCTCTATAAAAAGCAGACTATTCAGAAATTTTGCACCCTGCTTTAGTCTGAGTGCTTTAATTTTGGGTCATTTTAGTCTGGACTGTCCTCATTTCCTACTTTTTGGGACTAGGTCAAAGATTGCCCAAGCATCAAAATGCATTGAACACGAGATTTAAATCCTCGATTGTAACCTTTGTTCTTTCTCTCAGGTGATTTGTAGTTTCAGAATTTACATGGCAACAGAAGTCCACATATGGGAGGAATAATGAATTACAAAAAAGATTTGGCAGTCAGCTTCGGAGGTGCAATGAAGAAGACACAAATGGTGCAGCAATGGTACTTCTCAGGTGCTGCTTTTTCCTAGGGCTGTTCTTCTGTGGTTCTCGTCATCACAAAACAAAGTAGATGTTTTTGGCTTGTACTTCTTTGTAGACATAGTTAAACACTAATAAAAGGCAAGAAAAAGATCACATCCATCAGAGAGTAAAGCCTGCTTGATGCCATGTGGTGGTTAGCTAGCAGGACCATTCTGTTTTGGGACTATGAGAGCAGGAGAACTGAGCTAGTGTTTCATGGATTCAGCCCTGCTGTACTTTTTTGGGGATGCTGAATTGCACGCTCGTGTTGCAATCATTGCTAAAATGTGCAACAGAGCATATCAGCTACTTGACAGGATGTTAGGCCTGGATGACAAGGAGCTCCCCTTAGAAGACTGGATAGGCCTGGCATACATATAGGAATATACACAGTGCAAGTCCAGCTGTACATTGCTGGTTGCTGGCGGCACAGTCTTGCTCCAGCACCACCAACACAGTGTTTGTCTTGCTTGTAAAACCATTGCAGGGCAGGGACCCCAGAGCTATCATACCTGTAACATATCTGGGCTGTTCAGTAGCCTTTGGTTCACGGAGGCCCAATGGATCCTGCAAGGAGAGGAGAACTAGGAAGAAGCCTGGGAGCTCCAGCTGACAGCTCCTAACAGGAGGCAGAAATTGGCTTGTATTCATTCAATTTATTGTCTTCTCTTCCATAAGTATAAGTTAGGAAATTCTTGCATTGATCCAAAACAAATAAACTTTCGCTACTGAATGGGAAATTCAGACTTGTTGAATCTCTATCCAGGCAAAGGAACTGGTGTTTGATGTACAGAGGGGTTTATTAAACACTTCTGAGGGTAAGAAGGAAATTATCAACTATATCTGCAAAAAAGAGATGTTGCACCATGGAAGTTGAAACATCACATAAAGGAACAGTCCTACAGCCCATATACAAGCATATTTGCATCCAAATGCCACTGCAGTCCTTTGAAATGCCAGGGTTAATAATACGTGGTTTTCATTTATCTTTTTAATTATGACTTTAAAAAAAAATCTTAAGTTATGGTAGAGACAATAAGGGTGGAGGAAAAAAAGCAGTTGAAAAGAAAAAAAAGAGGTTTAACTGAAGCATAGGATTGAGGTATGTTTATTGGGCTGTGTGAGACCTGTCCAGCTGGAATCGGCATCAGCAGTCACATTGACGGGTGCTATTCAAGTGATGTCTCTATTCATAAGGGATTAGACGGCTGTCTGGCTGCTGGCTGAAAAATCATTATTTTTAGTGCCGTGTCCCACTAGTCGATTTTCGTTCTCCTCCTGACAATGTACAGTTGGGATACATTTTGTCTTCCCCCTCCCCTTGTACCAGGCTTTGAACAAATAGAATTCTCTCTGGTTGTTAAGCAGTTTTCTCTGGCCCTTTTTTCTCGTTTCCTTCCAGAGAATGATGGATTTGGTCATTTCTAAGGACCTTCCCAGCTGTTTTGGACACGGAGACAAAACAAGCTTGGAGAGATTCATCGATATTATGGAAGATTAGCCTGGGGGTTTAAGGATTTCTTTCGAAAACAAAACTTTTTTTTCCAGTTTGACTCTTCCCTGGTGTGCATGACTAAAACACCCATGATACAGCTTCACTGCAAAGACTGGGGGATCTAATCCTCAGCTGCTATAAACCAGCATTCCCCAGTAAGATTCAGACAAGCTACCCAGGTTTACCCCTGCTGGCAAACCACCTGCGACAGAGGCTGTGTGTCTCTTTGGGGCAAGGCGGCACACAACATGGTGTTCCCTCTCTGGTTTTTCGTCAAGAGGCAGCAGCCAGGAAAAAGACAACGCATTTTCTTTGAGGCAGGAGTCTGACTGTGGCAGCTAATTGGTGGCATTTGTTTTTCCTCTGTCCTCCCCCTCCCCTGCTCCTTGCAGAGCCGGGCAAACTCTCCCAGCAGCACTCGGTCTATGGTTGGAGGGCATAACTGTCATTCCATTAGGCTTGGCTAGGCCTGCGTTAAAGCGTGTCATACAAATTGAGGGGATCCAGCATACTGACAGACAGATATTTAGCATGTAATTGCACTGAAAGTGCAGCACAAAAGTTCTGGGAGGTAGGAGAGTGGAGGATTTAGATTGCATGAGACCTAGTTGGAGTGAGGTTTGGACTTTTTTCCAAAGCGCATTTGAGCTCCGTAACAACAGGTGTGATGGTAAGGCACAAATACATCATACCACAGCCATTGGGGCACTGTGTTAGTCCTCCTCCAGCCTGCCTTGTCCTCCTGAAGAAATCCTGTTTGAGGCAGTATCTGTTACAGAGCAAGAAAAAACCATCCCATGGGTGGTGCTCAGCTCCTGTACACTCATACGTAGATTCATTTCTCAAAGGAAGCTGAGCTACACATCTCTGGCTCTGTCAAAACATGGCGTCCTGCCCCTTAGCCTCACCCATGCAGCAATGAATCCCAAACGCCTCATGCACCAAAGGTTTTACATCATAAAGATGGAACATGAATTTAACATATATTTGGCTGTATAGAAAAAGGATAATTTTAATTGCTGGGCTTTAGCATTGGTCATTAGGGACCAATTCAATTTCTGCTGAACCTGCAGCTCCTGCCACAAAATGCAACCAGGTTGGTTGTGGCTTTATGCTCCTGGGGCTGGTCTGCACCCACCCTGTCCTCATGTGGCTTTCAGGAGCACCATAGTGCTGTCAGCCAGGGGCAGAGCTGGGACGTGGGTCCCAGGTCTTCTGCTGGCCCAAGTGCTGCTTTCACCTGTGCCTGCAATTCCACTCCTACAGGTATTCTGAAGGATTGAGCATCGGTGTTTGCAGACACTATAAATTGTCTCAGGCTATAGCAGCACTACTAGAGCAAAAGTCACAGCGTGAGTTCACAAGACATATCCGAACTGGAACATACCAAACTAATCCCTCAAACACCCAGTGGTATGAGATGGGGAGAGTTGTTCAAACATATTTGTTGGGCATGGTCATACGATGTGTTTGAAAAGAGAAGGAGTCACTGGCTGTTAAATCTTTGTAGGAGGACAGGTTGCAGATTAATGTGCTTATGTCAACTAATGGGGAAATAGGTTTAAACCAGTTGCTGGTTCTGCGCTGGAGTCAGGACCAGCGGTGGGAAAACTTACAGTGCTTTTAGGCCACTTCTTTGCACCGTACCTCTGCTTAGATGCTTAGGTGAACTTTATCCAGCCATCCCAAAGCTGGAGTTTGTTAAAGGTAAACTTATAAGAGGAAGCTTTTAAAACAGGCTACTGAGATCTGATTCTGAGTTTATGTTGAGCATTCCTGATGTTTACAAGTTTAAAATCTGTGATTTTGAACCCGAAAGCAGCAGGAGAGAGGTGCAAAAGTGGTGGAAGGACTTCAGTTAACAGTTAAGTTAGCTTTTAGTAAATTAACACTGTAAATGGACATTTAACAGAGCCTTCAGCTGGCGCTCAGGAGATCCAGGTTCTGTGGTTTCCAAGTTCTGCTACAGACCTTGTGGGGTGTTTGGCCACTCTTCTTTCCTTTGTCTTTTGCTGAAGACAAAGTATCCCTACCTTCAGGGACATGGTGTTCACTAAGGCTTTGGAGACTTCAGGGACAATGACCAGGCCATGGAAATCCTAACTGAGTTTATTAATTTGCATGAAAACATTTCTTTCCTTTACTCCTACAAGCAGCTGAGCAGAGGTAGCATTCCCCAGTGGTCAGACCCCAGGACTGAGTCTGGAGGTGTGCGTTAGGCTGTACACACATGTAAGAGGGGAATGTTCCTGTCACTGTGCAGCCTACGTGGATGATATAATATTGTAAGGAGCTGAGTGGAATGTAGCAACAAGCACTGTGATTGATCATTGATGATAAGCTCTTGTCATGTTCACTTGATTTAGATTGTTTTAAGTGTATCATTTACCGATGTACCATTTACTGTCTCTGTGAGAGAGAAACAGTAGATTCCACAACCAAGATTTTTTTGTAAAAAATGATGTTGTTTGGTGCCTCCGTTTTTGAATGCTCAAACTGAGAAAGTTTAAAGGGATCTAATTTCTGCAGGTACCAAGTTGTCCAAAATAGGAAGACACATTTGAGGATCTGGGTCCACATATCTCTTCCTTGTTAAAACATACATTTTCTAAAAATCACGGAAGAACTGCAACTGAAATAGGAAGTGCAGATAGCATGTGTCCTTCTGGGCACATCCCAGGGAATAGGGAAGGTGTAAGCAATGATGGGATGCTCCTCAGTCCCAGCTTATGCCAGGTCAGTTTGCCACAACTCCATTGACTGGGATGGCAGGACTCAGTTTATTCTGGTTTAACTGAGGTCAGAGGGGGACTGGAGGATTTCTGTGGTGCTTTGAGATCATCCAGAAGCAAAAGAGCCAAGCAAGCGTAACACGCACATTACTAATCAGGGGCTGTTGCTCTGCTGTTCACAGCCACACCTTCTGTATGCTTCCTCTTTGTACAGCCCAGGTCCAGGTCCCTGTCAGAGAACATGATAAAGGAATAAAGCTGCAAGTGGGATCATGTTTCCCTTCGCTCCTTGGGTGTATGTGTGTGTGTCTTTGTTTTTTCTGTGCTGTAGCTCAGGGGGGCTCGTAAATCTTAGAGACTACTGCGTTTTTTTCCCTCTCCCCCTGTATGACTGATTGTGCGAATTTATGTGTGGTATTTCTCTCCCCCAACCTCATTCTGTTAAAACGAGATAGGAGGCCAGTAAATTTGCAGTGGGAGCTGTGCAGGGTTGTGGGTCCCTCACGCCCTCCTCTTTGCAGCCTGAGGGCCAGCTGTTCCTAAAAGATAATGATTTTGGGGTTTCAGCTGGGAGTGGGATGCTGTTTGCATGGTTTTGTTTTGCTGGATGAGCATGCTTTGACCGTCTGCTTCAGCACCAGGTGGTGTTGAAGAGGAAGGTGCTGTCAGGGGAAAGATATACTCTCCCAGGTTAGTATCCAGTGTGGGCAAGGGGAAAGTCTTGATGTGTGTGTTAGAACAGGGTATTGCTGATTAGAGACCCTGCTCGAGTGCTCTTCCTGCTGCATTTCACCTTCACTCTAATGATGCGCTGAGACGTGTCCAAGGACACAGTCCATCACCTCTTGCCTCTTCCAACTGCAGCAACTGAGCTAAGAAAAAGTTTCAGTGTTTCAAAAGTCTGTTGCTTTACAGGAGGGAGCAGGAGGTTTAAAAACTCTTCTAAAATGATGTTGTTAAAATATTTGTGTCTGCTTCTAATTCCTGAAATTCTGCTGAAAGGGGCCCTGCCTGTGCCCCTTTCACTGAGGTGGGCGGATGCCCTGCACCCAGGCAGTGTTTCCTGCCTTTCCTCCAGCTGACTTCAGCTCACTTCGACCCACATAGCTGTGAGAAATCCAGCCTGAAGTTTGAGTGCCACCTTGAATTTGAACTCCAATAGGAGTATTTCTCTTGAAAAATAAGACCTGGAGGTCTGGATTCCTGGACAGATTGGTCAGGAATTTTAAACAAAGCTGAGATTTTTTTAGAAAAGTGTCTGATTTTTTCCTGAAACAGAGAGATGCCCAGGTTCAGAGTGGAGTTTTCCATCAAGACAAGCAGATCCAAGCTGCACTGAACGGTTCAGCGGTTACTGGCCTTGTACAGAAATGGGAGGAACAGATTCAAATCTCTGCTTTCCATCAAGGACTTGAACCTATGCTCCCCCCACCTCCATGAAGTGCCCAGGTGACTGGTCTGTGGAAGTTTTTCTGCCTGTCTTTTCATAAGCTCCCTACGGGACTGGTAAATCTGAGGACGTAGAAGAGCCTGGCTATTCCCAGCCTGTGGTTTCCTCTATACATCACCTACCCATGAAACGTTTCCGTCTCCTTCTTCCCAGAGAATACTTGTTGTTTGTAAGTGCTCCAAGGTTCCCTGCCACAAGGAGTAACGTGAAATGAATAGTTTTCTAGGGGCGGGTTGCTGCATAGCCCAAACCCTGGCAGTGTCGCAGCTCACACAGGTGGTGGAATTAGCATCCTCCTGCTGCTAAAGTGAATGCCCAGCTCCTGCCATGGGAGGACAGCTAGAGGGGTCAGTCCTGTGGGGGCACGTCCAGCAAAGGGCAAGGGCAATAGAGCTGACAAGCAACAAATGAAGCTATTGATGAAATTCTGGGGATCTGTCAGACCATCACTTGGGAAATTGCATTTTGCTTACTCTAAGTTTTAATGGAAAGGGCATTAAAAGTTCCCTTTACAGTGGTGACTGGAGCTGGGTGTACTCTCTGTTGCTGTATCTGAGCAAGTAATATCAGATGCTTATTCCTTCCATGAACCATCTAATGCCAGTAATGCAATACTTTTTTCCACACGTGGCCTGGCTGCCTGGCTGGTTTATGCCTCTTAAGCTGCCTGGCATTAGTCTCCTCCCACGCAAAAAGAGTCGCCCGCACCTTCCCCCAAGCAGAGGAGCTCCTGCTCCAACCTGAGTTTTTGGGAACCATCCCTCATAGGATTCACAGACATGCCTCTGATTTGTATTTAATAACAGAAAAATTAAATACATTCCATTAGACTATTTAAACAGTGTTTAGATTAAAGGATTTGGATGATTATGGGAATTATTTATAACTCTAATACATCTGTACCTATCTGTGACCTAGCCACTAAACCTGGAAATAGGTTTTTAACAATCAATTTGTCTTTTTCTATTATGCAGTAAATATTTTCTTAAAACTAAGCTGAATGCTGTAGAGCCTTAGCTTACGTGTTACTTGGTTTCATGCTCAGTGCTTTCCCATGTGTAAAGATGTATTACTAAAGACAAAAGAATTGAGGGACCTGACTCACAGATGAGGTTTAATTTTTATTGTTTAGTTTTCCCCACAGAACATGATCTTTTACATCTTTATCAGCTTGAGCTGGCTTTCCTCTGCTCTCCGAGTATAAGCAGCACTACAAAATGAGCAGGATTAGACATGTTTGCTGTAAGGCTGCTGGCACTGTAGAGATACAGTGACAGAATGGCCTAACACAACACCTCCCAAAAGCTCTTTTGGTGATGTAGAAGAATGATCCCCTCAGACAGCAGAGCTTTGTGTCTCAATGACTGCAAAGTGCCACCTAAACTGTGTGGTGGTTGTTGCTGGGATTATAACAACAGGAACTGGTGGCAGGGACCCGAGAGGAAACGGTTAGCCACACCACAGGGTTGTGTTGTGGTACCAACCAGGGTTTATTAAGCCAGGAACTCTTAGCCTGCCGTTTGCATAGGCTCATATGTCTACTGTAATGAAAAACTCTTCAGGCTCCCTTCACAGTCTTGTTCCTCACTTTGTGTTAAGTGAGCAAGCTATATATGTGTATAAACCCCACATATCCCAGCTGCTGCATTGAACCTGAGAAGAATATCATAGAATCAGACCATGGCATGTGCCTGCTTCTGCGCGTCAGAGCTGCTGCTGTTCAGGTACTTGCCTCTGTCCTGCTGATGGCCTGCCTGATACCAGCTAACCTGGCGTCCTGAAAGCCTGGCATCAGAGCCAGGTACAGTTGCGGAAAAGCAACGGTGCCACCAGGCATCCCAGTGCCAGGTTCTGCATTGCTTTCCCTCCATGGCCCTGCTCTCTGAAGGGAACTGAGCTGTCTGGCCAGGGGAGCAAAGCTTTTCTCTGGGATATCAGCCTCCGGCCTGTCCTCTGCCCCAGGTGCCCCGGACGGTGTATTGAGGCCTGGAGTGCGGGCTGAACACAAGTGTTCAGCACAGTCCTTCAGCCCTGAGTAGTGTGTAAAGTGTTTTCACATTGGTGCTTTCTAGCTTCCGAGAAGAGTTTGGCCATCATAGCCTGGGAACTTAGCCTTTCCCTCCTGGGGAAACTCCCTCTGAGTTGAGAGGCAAAATAATCATTTAAGGTCTCGTCTCCACCTGAAGGCATAACCATGTCACATTGGCCCAGTTTAATCAGTTTAAAAAGTCTTAAAACTGATCTGGTTTTAGCTAAGCTTATTAAATGCACTCAGTGAACTTCATCTGCAGCACAGCAGACTTGTTCTGAGTTCTGCAGATCTGAAGTGAGCATGTACAGTGTCCGCCTGGGTGAGAACACATCTCACGCATGAAGACTTCAGAGCTGTTCGTATAATCTGAGCCAGTTCCAGCCTGCGTAGGAGTACAACCAAACTCTTGTGCTGCTGCCCAAAGCTCCAGGTAGACTGTCAGGGCTGGGCTCCACCTGGGACAGCGAGGAGCTGGGTACGCTGGGTGGGACAGGGGAGACAAGTGAGTGCCTGTGAAGAGTGGACTGGGGCACTGGTAGCTGTCAGGATTGATAAGGAGGTCAAATGACACGGCGCTGGTTTGTACATTTCGTTTTTTGTCTTTCTGACTTGGAAAGAACAGGGGTTCAAGGCCAAAATCCAGGACTTCTGTCCTTCAGGTTGGTGCCTAGTTCCTTGCATTAGGACTTACATCAAAACTGATTAAACCAACATTATGTTTTATATTAATACGCCGGTGTGAATCAGAAATGTGGATGATAGCCCCTCACATCTTTGTCTTTGTGTGAGCCCAGTGTGTTGTGTCTGTGAAGTCCACAGGTCACATTCTTGTCTTTGGCTCTGCCTTGGGTCTGTTATCAGACTACGTTCTGTCTCGTAACCCTCTGGCTGATGTTTTAAAGGCACTTGATGGCCAACTGCAACTAAATGGCCAGGGAGAAGTGACTCCCCGGGGCAGCTTTCAGCTCCAGGGCCTTAGCTGCCACCTTGAAAGTGTGCGGACAACAGTGCTCTCTGGCCAGGCCCGAGTGAGTGAACGTGTCTGAGCTCTGTTATCTTTCAAAAGTGTGAGGCTTACCTACCCTGAGCAGTATTTGGTTCCTGGAAGGACTGTCCAGACACCTATAAATCTTTGGCGTACCTCTGAAGTGGCTTTGCTGACAAATTGGCACCCACCTCCCCCCTTTCCCTCACTCTTACTCAGGGCTGCTAAGAGCTATTTCAGGCCCCGGAACAAATGAAATATTTGTCTCCCCTTTGCTCTGGCAGTTGCCTCCACACCACCCTTTCCCCTTCCCCCCAAGCAGAGTGCTTTAGCGCAGAAACCCTAAGCCAGCAGTGGCAGCTGCAAAGGACAGGAGCAGGCTGGATGAGTGCCACTCTTCAGCCCCTTCATGTCACTGAGCCCTGGCCAGGCACCTTTCCTCTCCATGTTACTCCCCTGCCTTGCAGCCCACCTACTGCTGCTTCAGTCATGGCTAAGAGGTTGGTCCCAGATTTCCTCTCTCCTTGCCATCATTCCCCGTTAATAAACCATTCCTTTTGTGTGGCACATGATCCAGAAATGTTGACTGCTCTTTGGGTCTTTTCCCATCCACACTCACTGAGAGCTGGGGCACCCAGCGACTACCCTGTGACAGAAGAGGGGGTATGTTGGAAAGGGGACCTAAAGAGCTGTAGAGTGTGAGGGGGGTGTGTGTGTGTAATAGATGCACAGAGAAAGAAGAGATTATATGTGATCATTGTGCTCCATGCCATTGCAAAACACCAACTGCTGTATAGCATGCAGAATAAAGACAGCGGAGACTGACTTCCTTTGAAACCTTTGCTTTGGCTATATTTTTTTTCCCTTCTACTGTGCCAAAATGCTCCTAGACACACATCTGCCTTAAAAACAACAATCTCCCCTTCCATTAGCTCAGTTAAAGCTTTTCTGTAAGCTTTTCATTTTGAAAAGACAAGGAAAACTGGAGAAAGAGAATGAGCCCAGGACAATCAGACATGTGGTTCTTGCAATGAAAAAGCAAATTGAATTTTAGTCAAGAAATGTGAGAGATTTAGAACAATACAGTTAGTACTTAGTGGAGTAGCTGCCTGACAAGCAGGTAAGACCAGGGTAATCCTCCATCAGTATGTAAAGAACAAGAGCAAAGAAAATAGACAGCAGGCTCTTTGCTTGACAATTTAAATCCTAAGGGTACAACAGCTATATAGAGGAGAATGAAACACACAGCAGCAGCCATGAGTGAGTGTATCATAACCTTTGCCATGGGACATGGGTATAACCTATCTAACGCTGGTCAGTGCCAATGTGAATGTGGCCATAGAATAGACTTCTCTTGCCAGTGCACCTGTGCATGTCTTGTTACTGTGTGGCATCAGCTAAAGCTTCGGCAGACCTGGGCCAAATGAAGGTTTGCATAGAAAAGCAGAGCACTAGGAATGTTAGCTATGGTATTCACTATTTCTTCCTTTCTTCTGGAAGCAAGTGATGATGTGGGAAAAGCTGAGGAGTCTGCAGCCCTCTGTACTGCTCTGTGTGCTGGAAACCTTTGGTGCAAAATACCTTTGAAGTTGCGTTTTCAGAAGTCACCTGGGAAGAACATGTGTTCGCACAAGAAGCTGTGTGTCAGGTGAGACAGCAGTATTACTACAGCCCTATGCAAAAAACACTAGTTCCCGTAAAGCCAAAGAGTATTAAAGAATTTCAAGCTCAGAGAATTCATGAGAAAGCCAGGCCAGCACAAGTTTATTTAGCAAAACATATTTGGTTTTGCAAAAGAAACACTGCATGTCTGCAATGCTTCTGAAGGCCAGGTTCTCAAAAGGGGAACCCCAAGCTAACTCACCGACTAGCACATAATTGTCGTAGGTAGGATGATTTTCTGCACTTGCCAGTCATTTTAAGCCTCACATATGGCTGGCTGCCTTTGTCTTCCAAGTGTCTGCTTGTACAATGAGAATTACCTGTTGTGTTATGACAGACAAGTGATTAACATGAGAAAGACAAGTTAGATCTGGTGCTCAGCTTCCTGCATATCTCCCTTGCATGCCCTCACAGACATTTCCTCAGAAGCAAAAGGAACTGTCTGTGCTCCTGGTTGCTCAGAGAAAAACATTTGTGCTGCAGTGTGACTCTTCCTGTGTTGCTGCAACTCTCTTGCCAAAAGACTGAGGTGTCCACCAGGGCCACTGTAATACAAACAGTGACCGTCAGCTGCTGCCTCCACTCTCTGGTGTGGTTGCTACTAGAAAAGCTTGAATGTGTGCATCATGCAGATTACGTGCTTTGGGACTGTACCTTCATCCTTAGAGCTCCTGTTGATGAAAACCTCGCAGTATCCCACCTGACAGTCATTTTCAGTTCAGGCCCAAACGAAAACCCAAGACAGCTACAAGCCAATGAACAAAGGTGCTGTCTCTAGCCCTGCAGTGAAATGTAACTGAAAAAACTTTTTTCCTATGAAAGAAATATATTTTGTGAGTCAGAAGATCATCCAAGTACATGCTTAGTTTTTTTTATACAATCATTTAAGCTTCTTTTTTGGGTAAGGATGCTTTCCTCAACTGCGCATTATTTTGGACTTTTTTGCAGCCTTTTCAATGATTTCCCCATTCAGATTATTTCTACAAAAACATCTGCTTTTGTAAGTCCTCCAATTTTCAAATTCTTCATGTAGATCCAGTGGTACATTCTATCTTTTATGACTTAGGCAATTTTTTTTCTTTTTGTAATGATGGTGCTTTACACCTTTTATCCAAGAATCTCCAGTAACTTGCACTTAATTATTTTAATAAGGCAAAACTCAGCCCTGATGTACCTGATACCACGTCCCATCTCTTTTTTAAGAGGCTAGGAAGCAAAGGAAAAGAAATTAGAAAGTTGGGTACCAAGTGAAACAGTCTTGGGCTAAGAGGAGAGGGCTGACGTCCCATCGCTCCCAGGCACCCGCTGCCCATCGCAGCGTTGTCTGAACCCCTGCAGTCACAGCTGCAGTGGCACCTGCAGAGCTCGCCAGCCCATGGCCCCTGCGCCGCCCGCGTCTCTCCTCCCTGGGACCTGTGGGATGCAGTGATGGAGTTGCCATTTACCATTAAAAACAAACAACAGGCTGTGGGAATAGGAGCAGCTTCCTTTTCCCTCCAGCCTTGTCGGGCCATTTTGGTGCCGGCTGTGCTGAGCGGCTGCGCTGCGAGGAAGCCCGGAGCGGCCCAGGGCTCCCAGGCGCAGCACTGGCAGCCGGGGAGGATCAGGAAGTCGGGCAGGGGCAAGGTCACCTCTTGACCTCCCATTCGGCAAAGAATGCAGCTTGCTGTCAGGCACTAGGGAAGGCTTTTTTTCTTTCTGCAGCTTAAGATCCACATGGTTTCTGATGGGAAGAAGCTTACAGCACAATTTTTATTTTATGTTCTCAAGTGTTTTTCAAAAGGGTAGGTGCCAATGAAATGGTGTAATCACCAGAGAGCTTTGGAGAGCCACTGTTCACTCAATGGGTATGCAAGGACAAAATTCTGTGATTAGTATTTCTTTATGCTATATGAAGCACTCAGGTTTGTTCCTGGATCTTGGCATAAAGTGACCGTAAGCTTTCAAAATAAAATGTTGTAACAAAGAGGGAAATCTCTAAAACACTTTGAAGTATCACTAATACCTCAAAAAATAAAAATTATGCTCCACTTCTTCCTTAAAATGATGTGATTCAATTGCCACATTGGTTTTTATACCCATACAAGTGAGAGCAATATCAAATCCCAGTGGGTGAGTCTTGGTTCATCTCCTGCGGTTGGTTTGTGCCATCTTGTTTCTTGCCCTCTGGGTTGTCAAACCTGGCTGGTGTAAAGGGAAAGGAGGGAGCATCTTAACTCTCTCTAATCATATTTTTAATAAAGTTGCAATCTGTCCATTGCAAATCTATTTTAACAGACATGCCAAACTATCACTACACCTTTTTCAGAGATAGGGAAACTAAGGCTGAGATGTTTGTTGTGACCTGTCTGGGATCACACAACTGCTCAGCCAGGGATACAGTCCAGGTCCTCATTGTTCTCCTGTCTTCCCAGCTGGAGTCAATTTTGTTGCCATTGTAGGAAAATAACAGGGCTGTGTGCTTTGGAAACTGCTGTTTGCTTTTCCTTAAGTGAACCTGCTGCCAGTCTTGGCTGGAAGAAAGCTCTGCGGTAAAGCCTTTCTTCCCCAGTGTCCCTCTGTATCCCACTTCTTCATCTTTTACTGTCAAGAAGCTGTGACATAAGTAAAAGGGTCTAACTCCTTTTTCAGCAGAAAAACAGTCCCTCTGGGTCAGTCTCTGATACTGTGTCATGGCTACAGAGTAGCATGGTCAGACTTGTCCCTCCAAGCACTTTGGAAATGTCAGCCCATCTGAAAGTTCTTTGCAGAAATATCTATGGCCAAGAGGCGAACAATCTGATTTGAATGGAAACCTGCTGAAGAGCGAAGAGAAAGACAAAGCGACAGTCCCAGTTTGTGAGCTGGATGCATAGCAGAGATGATTTGGAAAGTCTTACTAATAGTCATCAGCTCCCTGAGAAGAAAGCTGTCTGGCTGTTGTTGGTATTGTCTGTTTTCCTGTGAGAAAGTCAAAATCTAAGTATGAGGGCTCAGAAGTGTATTTTGCCTTAGGCTGGTGTAAAACTAAAGCATATTGAAAAGGTTCATTGATTTAATCTACTGGATTAAATCTACTGTAACTCTGAACAAGCTTTGGCCCTGGTCTAATTTAATTAGATTTTAAGGGCAGAAGAGACCTGCTTTGTAACTGCAGACCAAAAGTCTTCAGCTTTGGCAAGAAATCCAGCAATATCTGTGGACATGTAACAGCTTCCCTGCTCTGATGCAGAGAGATCTCCACTTCTACATTTTAACTCTGCGAGTGATGGAGAAGCCATCTCTGTTCCAGTTGTGGATACCACTCACAATTAAAAATGAATGTCTTATTTCTCATGTTAATTGATGTACTTGGAGCTTAAATATCCTGAATTTCAGCATGCCTTCTCCTGCAAGAGTGAAAAGCTAATCCAACTTGCTGCCAGTGTTTTCTGGAATTTTTTCCAATGCTGGTATTATATTTTCTTCCAGTCTATTGAAAAAGAATAGTGAAAAGCTTGTTGAACCAAAAGCACAAGAATACATCTGTCCAGGATACTTCCAAAAACTCCCCAAATCCCTCAGTCTTAAAAATTCCTTTTGTGTTCAGTCTTTGAAGTGGTTTCAGGCCATTTAATGCATCCTGCACAGATTTTTGTTAGCATTATTTTTGCTCACAAGATCATGAAGAACTCACTGTAATACTTAATAGAAATAGAGCTGCTGATAAGGGGTACATTGCTAGAGCGGTCTGTGGCCCTGCTGTTTTCTGCTCCACGACAGGAACTGTTGTGTGACATCTGCTAAGGGGCGTGAGTCTCCCCTTGCCTGGCGCTGCCTGATACCAGTGCTCACGCCATTCCTAGCTCAGCTGGAGAAGCTTAAAGGGGCATGTCAGCAATTCTGACTTACTTAGCTTTGCTGTCTCCAGGAAAGCGGAGTGGTTCCACATTAAATATTGAGCTAGCCTAAAATTAGAATATATTTAATTTGCATCAAAAAGAGTTCAGCCGCTTGATTACAAAGTTGGAAGCACAGTTAAAAAAGAAAAGCTTAACTAAGAAAAGTAATTCTTAAAACATACCTGAACCCTAGCAGTGGTACAGCGAGCCTTTTGTATAGCTATAGCAGGTGAAGCGTGACATCGTGGAGCTCTACCTCCAGGGTACTGCACCCTAGAGCAGACCAAGGTTTTGGACTATCCCAAGCTCTTCTCATACCAAAGGATTACCAGTAGTGTTGTGTCTAAATGACCCTTCATAGCAGCCATCCCCACCCACAGCCGTTCCTTTTTACTGGTCAATTTAATGACAAATTGCTAAACTAGCAGCTTCGGTGAGTGCTGCGTATTTGTGAGGCTGTACAGGAAACTTTGCTCGTGTTTGTTTATCATTCAGAAATACCTTTGCTCGCCCTAAGCTTGTCCTTGTTTTGATATCTAGGAAATTAGTTCTGTATTCTCCCCAGACAGCATGAATATGAACTATCTCACAATATTTTTCATTTTGGTTCTATTAAAGCTTTCAGATAGATAGGAGCAGCTGCAGACATCTCTGGTAAAGTTTTGGGGGAAGGCTGAGAGGTGGTTTTCCAGGGTGACCAGGGTTGGTGGAAGACCTGCTTGCTGTAAGGATGTCTGTAATGCTGTGGGGGTTGCGTTGTGCAACTTAAAGATCATTTAGGACACTTCGGCCCAAATCTTCAAACACGTGTAGGAATGCACATCTCCACTCAGCTGGTACATGAACATCTACATCTACTCTGAAACAATATATTGTACAAAGCAGAGCAGCTTCCACAAGAAATATGACATCCCCACGTCTGGTGAGAATCGTGTCTTTTAAGAGGTGGGATGGGGAGGGAAAGAGGTCTCACACTCATGTTAGGCATTTACTGTCTGCACTGCTAACTGCTGGGGAGAGCTCAGGGTCCCAAGCAGGAGGAGGGACCTGCATATTTCTCTATGATTAAACCCTGCCTATTGCCTCTTCATTTCACAGGTGCTTACCCAAGCTGTAAGTGCAATGGGGCTTTATGGCTGGTGGAAGTGGCTGGGGACCTGCTCAATGTCCCAGTATTGCTGTAGCAGGTTCCTTCTGGTTTCTCACATGTCCAGGCTCTGTTCTTTCTTCTGCCTACAGCAGCTGTGACTATATTTTTGTGTTATTTTGTGATGTTCTAAATGACAAATTGCTTTTAATAAAGATAGCTCTGAAACCAAACAGCCTCCCAGTGCCCTTCACCTTGCTCTGGGCAGTCGCTAAGAATAGGACAGTCGTTGCCCCCAGGGAGGTAGGCCCAGAAGATCTGCCCCATCTTTCAACATACAGCAGAGAAGACTGAGTCAGGAACTCTGTCCCTCATGGAAAGAAAGAGCTCCTTTAGATGCAACTTCTTGAAGTCCTCAGGTACCCTTTGAATGGCTCAATTTCCCTCTCTGGATTAGTAAGGATGACGGGAATAGTTGGGCTGGGTGGATCTGCAGCTTTGATCCGCCACTGGAGATTAGGAAGTGTTGTCCTTCCGCCGGGCTGGGTGAGACATGCAGGTAGGCACAGTCCTGAACTTTGGGAAAGTTCATACCTGAACTTTGCATCCATAGCCAACCTGTCCCGTCCAGACATGCTCCAGGAGAGAGTTTGGTCAGTGCCTGTAGGGCTTGGGTGGGGGTGGGGGCGAGGAGCTCTTGACTAAAATGATGATGATTAATTATTATTTCATAATGAGGGATTATCACAGGCTTTGCTGCTAAATAACACAGTACTTAGCATTTCTGTGCTGTGGCACAGTGCACGTTAAAAGCACTGTACAAACAGCAACTAAATTACTAAAATGAAGAGATTATTTAATAGCCCGTGTCTTTGCATTTCTCAAGGAAGGGTGGGGAGTGTTTAGAAATTTGCCCTCAACATTACCATGCAGTCACATTCCAAGATTGTGGCTCATGTTGCCAGGCCTGTGATGTGCTTGTTTGGCTTTTATATCTGGGAGACTGTAGTTGTGAAAATAAAGCTAACAGGCTTAGCATGTACAAGTGCTTCACAGTCTTCCCCCTAATGCCCTGCTGTGGATGACTGGGTGAACTCACAGGTCGAGCTCTTTGGCCCAAGCGGCACAAGATGTCAGCCTGGCCTTAAAGACTGTGACTCTCCAAATGTATTTTGACCCAGCAAGCCCCACTCACTCTGTCCCGCAGAAACACCTTCTTGTGCTGCCAAGCGGTATCAGATTATCTGCAGTGATAATGTTTGGATCCCAACTCAGCGTCCCACTGCCTCTTCTGCAGCAAAGTTCTCTGCAACTCACAGGATGTTCATTTTTATAGACTACACTATTCATTATTTCTGATTTTGTCCTATATTGCATTGTATTCTTGGTCTTCTTAGACGGAAAGGGATTATGGCTTTTTTTTTTTTTAACCACAACCCTGCTTGTTATAGCAGCATCACCTTCCGTTTTGTTTAATATGGAAAATTTAATGAGGAAGAAGGCATTTAGGATATTCCATGAAACAGCTATATGGACCATCGGTGGGCCCTATGTTAGCAATGTCCATTTGTATAGACATGCTTTTTCTCAGCCATGCTAGTCTACAAAGCTATTAATGGAAAAGAGACTTCCAAATCTGCAGCTCATTTGTTTTTAAGTCTATGAGCAGCCAGGAAAGTTTATTCCATCTCAGTGTTTGTTTTTCCTATCTTTGAAGTGGTTTTGGTCAACTCATACCATCAGTGTTTAGCCCCAACTTATGCGGGAAACTTATGGAGTCAGAGCATATTGAAATTTCATTTATGAAGTTTCTTCCACATCAGCTCATTGGGGATGAGTTACGGCCAGCAAAAAGAGTGGGAAGGCAGAGAACAAGCTCTCCAGAGGCTTTTGCAAAACCATGGCCAAAGTACATGGTCAGGAGGAGACAAGGCATGAGTGTCCTGGGCTTACACAGAACAGACTTCTTTAAGAGGAAGCTGTTCATGGATGGGAAGTCCATTGCTAACATGTCACCCCTTTTGTCTCTTCCTCCCAAACATCACATCATCAGAAATCTAACAGGTGCTAAAACCTTCAGGCCATCGCAGAGCTGAGTAGCACAGTACCTTCTTCAGCACCTTCTCTTGTAGTAGCTCACCCTTTTAAGTGATTAGCCATCCTCCATGGATGCTTTCAGAGGGCTTGGTTTTCTCCTCAGTACTTGTCTTCAGTAGACGTTGGGTGTAAATAAGCTTTTAGGGTCTGCCAGAGGAACCTTGCTGTGATAGCTGCAGACCAGATGAGTAGGAGAGCATACTGCAGGGATACCTGAAGTGGTTAGTTGTAAACCAGCTGGGATTTGGATGGGATCTGGTTGCATTAACCTGATAAATCTCAGGGTTTACTAGCTTGTATGCAGTGCTTAGCTCACCCAAGCAGTGTATCGTGGCATTGGAGGTGCTGGTCTGTGCTGAACCTGAACTTGCAGCTTGTGTCTCTGTGGTCTGCAGCATCTGTACCACACTGCATTTCACAGGGCAAACGCACCAGAGGATCCCAGCCATAGCTTAGATGCGCGCCGTTCTCTCTGTAAATCTCCAATGCCTTGAATTATCTTTTGTTAACTGTATTGCTACACATTAATTGCTTTGGCTTGTGTGGGGAGTGAGGTTCACCCTTATGCAGCGCCTGCGGTAACTGCTTATGGTGCATCTGGCTGGGCTTACACCTTTTTCATCTTACATCAGTTTGTAATCAGGATTTTGTTTGACACTAGCATAGCTAATGTATTGACACAAAAGTTGAGGTATTAACATAAAAGCATTGCCATCATTTCCTACTTAATCCTGACAGTAAGAGCTCATCAAAAAATGATTATTTCAATGCCCCATTTCAGGGGATTTGGTTAGCAATTACAAGTGTTTCTTTCTTTTTCTTTTTTCTACACAGCAAAAGGTGCAGTTAAGTTCCAGAAATGCTGCAATGCAGCACAAGTATAAGATCATGGTATTTTTTCCTGTGGGGGAATGTATTTTCAAATTAATTTTAAAAAATCTTCTGAACTTGGCTGATGAGTAGAAGTATTAATTGCTTTCTAATAAGCCTAATTGCTGTTGTAAGAGCAGACTGAGGCACAACTCCTGTTGCCTGTTGGAGTGGGAATAAGCTGATTGGCACTGACGCAAAGGCCGGATGGTTGTCTGAGCTCCTGTGAGGTGTTGGGAAAAGTCCCCTGCACATTTAGTTTGGTGGGGTTTCATACACTAATTCCATCTGCTCTTGGGCTTTTCTGAGAATTTGGCTCTATTCAAGCTTCAAGGCTGCTGGGGAAAGGTGAGGTTACACCTTAGCTCTGAGTGCCAATTGCCGCAGCTTCAGATTGTTTCAGCTCCCGTGAGCCATTAGTACTTTGAAAAACTGGGAAAAACAGTACAGTATTGATTTTCCTTCTCTTTTCTAGACTGAACCACGCGGATTCCTTCAGTAAACGTTTCCTTCTAAACCAGTTGGTCCACATCGCACTGAAGCCCAGCATCCAAAAACTGGGCAGCACCCAGCAAGCAGGGAGGAAAGCTGATATCACTGGCCTTTCCCCTCTTCATACAGCCCAACCATCTCTGCATGAGTGGGAAACTCCTGCCTCAGACCCACTTGTGTTCCCCAACCCCAGCCTGGCTGGAGAACACCTCTGTGCCCGGCACTATCCCTGCAGGGGTGGATGCTCCCTGTGCTTGGTGGTCCTGGGGGAAAATCTCCCTGAGCCTGATCTGGATGTGCTGTGCCAGCGCTGCTCAGTGGAGGGCCATACACCTGCTGGGTGAGATCGGGCATCTGGGAGGCTGATGCCTCCACCCAGCCATACTGTGAATTTGGGCAAGTCCCTTGTACCTCAGTTTCCCCATCTACAACATATGTGTGTATGTGTCAATGCCTGTGAAGAAGAAAAATCACTTTACAAGTGCTCATTATTTATTAAATGCAAGTCAGAAGGTAGCACAGGGACTGTGGAAGATTTACGTAGCCATAGGAAAAAACAAAGCATCTTGTTTCCAGGACAGAAATGTACCATTTCTAATTCTAAGGGAAAATTTTAACCCTCTCTGTAAGTAGCATAGAGAATTCTCTTGTAGACAAGATGAGCTTCAGTTTCAGAGTTGGTGGTTACTCGTGTATCAGTATCTTTCAGAAAATCTGGTTCTTGCTCTTGTGTAGACTTGATAATCTACAAAAAGTAAGAGGAAAATATGAGAAACATAAATGTGGTCCTGTGGCTGGTGATAATTATTATTTTGTTTTGATTTATCGTTCACAGGAATTTTTTTATGAGAGCCTCACAGGCATAATTCTTTCTCATGCATAGTTTATTTTTTGCCAAAATGACAAGAGGACAGGATATTTAGCAGAATATGTCTGATGGGTGGGTGGAGAACAGCAAGGATTTGGACTTGTGCCAAAGATTGGGAAGGCAAAAGAATGAAAAGAACCCAACTTCTTGCAATAGTGTATTGCTCTTTATCTTGGAAAGGGGTATTTGCCTGGAGTGGCACTCCTAACTCATCGTGGGATTTTATTACACATATCTGTCTGTACTCCAGCTCAGCCGCAGCTTCAGAGGGCTCTTCAGCTATTTGCATAATTGCAAAACCCCCAGTGATCAAAAATGTATGCAGCAGGCCAAAAATCAATAGTTTAAAAATATAATCTTCCTTTTGGCATCTGAGCCTTTAGGATACATTTGTTTTGCATTTTTAGGTGTTTCCCAGTAACCACGAAGAGCAGGAAAGTGCTCTGCTGTTCAGGGTCTGCCATCCGTCAGCTGAGCCTTGGCATAGAAATGGGCAAATATTGTGATAGCTGCAAAAAAAGTGCAGGGGTTGCTACCCAGCAGTTGGGCATGACAGAAACTTGCCAGATGTTACAAAAAAAGCACAGAAGTGACTATGGAGATTTTCAAAGGGGCACTGCTAGGTGCCAAGTGTTTTGGAAGGGCAGTCTCTTATTTTGGATATTCAAATAGAATTTTTAACTTTTGGGAGTACTTTTGAAAGTATTCCACTTGCATTTTAGCAGAGTGCAGTGCCAGCTGTCAAAAGCAGGAGCTCATGAAGAAGTTGTCCCAGTGCCAGGTGAAGACTCAGCTTTCCAATGACAGCATTGTGGCTACAACTTCTCACCTTGAAAAGGTTTTAATCCTGTGCATGAGGTGCATAGGCAGTTATGGGATTTATGTATGCAAGAGAATTGTGAGGCCTGCCCTTACTTGCAAAATGAGAAGAAACATCGTATGTTCAGCTCACCTGCTCCCTGATACCACAGTGACCTCAAATCACTGGAAAATGAACATGTTCATTAGAACTACTGATCCATCCTTTCTCCTAAAGTGAAACCAGTTTGTGAATGGGCTTAAGGAAAAATGAAGTAAATTCAAACAGAATAAGGAAATGAAGCATTGACTAAGTGGTTTTGTTCCGTTTCTGGTTATGTTATTATCCTCATAGTTCTAGTATAAAGAATTTTTACACTTGGTTTCTGTACGTAGTCCTGAAAATGAAGCTGAAAGAAAGTAAAGAAAGCATAGATCGTATTTTGTGAAGTTTTATCAGCAATTGCCATAGTAAGGTTGTGTCATCGGTACTCCAGCAAATCCTTCCCAGGGTTTCCATCTCAAGAGCCTGAAGTAGGCACATTTAGGGAGGCTGCAAGACGTGTTTCCCTCCCAGAGAGCCAACAGGATCTTCACAGAGAGCATGTATAGCCCAGAAACATTAGAAGTGCGATGAGCTTGCTGCCAGGAGCAGGCGTGCTGAACACATCACCTCCGCACGCAAATGCTGCCTCCAGGCATGGCCTGCTGCAGGTTTAGCTTCAGGAGGGATTTGCGTTCTGGTGACAGCTAAGGGCCGCAGTCTCAGAGGTGCTGAGCACCTCCGCACCCAGTGCCTCAACGAGACGTGAAGGTGTTCAGCACCCTCCAGACTGAACCTGGGGCCAGGTTTTCAGAGATTTGCAATGCTGAGCACCTGGGGGTACTGGACATTTCTGAGAATGTGGCTGTTCAAGGGATATTAATAAAATACTCTGCAGGAAATGAAATAACATTTCGAGGCTGTTAGTAGCTTCTGTAGAATTTCCTCTATTGCTCCCATTGGAGACCAAGGCCAGAGTCTCTAGAGCTCTTGTATACCTGAACCCAAAGCAAGTTTTTGCCTTGACAAGCATAGTTTTGGAGTGGGAACAGTGTCCTGGGATGGCCTTAGGGTTCCCCTTGAGCTCTGGAAAGAGGTCAGCATGGAACAGTGAGGAGGAGATTCTGGCACTGTGTTACACTGGTAGGATTGATGCAGGACCTGCTAGGTGGTCCATATTTGGGGTTAGCTCCACACTTTTAAAAATGGAGGTGGGGGGAAGGGCAGGGTACAAGGAAGATTACCAAAATTTTTCCAAGCTGAACACTGTGAAATACTTAAACAGCTCGCTCCATCTGGTTTACCAAAACGAAGTCTAAGAGGTGACTTGCTTACAGGCAATGAGCACCTTTTCAGAAGAATAATACCAGGTACTAAAGGCTGTTTAATCTAGAATGGAAAGGCAGAACAAGAATTAATGGCTGAAAGCTGAAGCCAAGTAAATACAAAATTAGGCACTTTATTTTGTCTTTTGACCAGTGAGAATAATTAATCATCAGAACAAGGTAGTGTGTACATTTTTGTGTATCTTGTGTCTTCAAATCAAGAGGGGGTGCTTTTCTGGAAGACAAGCACTGAGTGGCCAAACGCACGGTATTGAACGCTGTGTAGAAATACCTAGGTGAAATGCTGGTGTAGGGAATAGTTCTGACTGGAGCCTCTGATTGTCTCAACTGATTCTCTCTGACTCTATAATATAAATTGCCAGCTTCTGAAACACCTCAGCACTCCACAGCTGTATTTCAAACACAGTGTATGGATTTAAGGTGGAAAGAAATGCTGCTCAGCACCACGTGAGAGCCTGGAGTGCTGAAATGAAAGTGGGCACAACGCTCCCTCGCAGAGATGGGAAGGCACTTGCACAGCTGTACAGCCTCAGAAATTCCTGGTGATTCTGCAGGGGTCAGTCCTTCACTCAAAAATGTGTTTCTGATTACATTCTGCTCCCTTGCAGATAACAATGCCGTCAGTGACAAATCTAGGGGAAGAGAGGCTTTTGGAGCAGCTACCATGCATTTGCCTTCCACTGGGCTGACACAGCTCATCTGGTTTAACTTCTGCATGGCAGCCAGGCGCCAATCAAGCTTGTCGCAGCTTTTCTTGGAGAGTGCAGTTTTCCTCAAAAACAGTATGGCTGCTCTATCGGTGAAAGCAACCACTCTTCTCTCAGTAATACTACAATTACTTATAATGACTGATGTCTAGGTCAGACAGAGAGGAGAACTCTTCTGCAAATAAGCTATGCTTTTCCTCTGCAGCCAAATCACGTACGGTACTGAGCAGTACAAAACAAAATGGCTTTATCGCAGAGATCATCTGATATTTTATAAAGCATGCCTGGGCCTTCTTAAATGGGGCAGAAAAGCTTGGCAAAGACACTTATGAAATGCAGCTGGGCCCAGTGAGTCTTTTACCCGCTTTTCTGGGAGAAAACTCCTGTCCTGGACAGCTGTGGATGGAGGAATGGATGATCCAGCAATTAAGACCCTGGTTGAGGAACTGTGTGACCTTTATTCAATAGGTCAGATCTTCTGTCTGGCCCTGGGCTGGCTGCTGTGATTTGTTATGCCCCTGTTTTCTTGTTGAAAAATGAGGATGGCAGGATTAATTTTTCTGGCAGAGGTATGGGGGGATAGGTGATCCAGGGTGCTGGGTTATAAAATAGAAAAACTGAAGAGTTTCAAAATGGTTTGGTTTTGCACTTGGTTCAAAACATAATATCCAAATGCTCATGGAGGAGCATTAGCTCTTCTAGATCCTGATCAGCTCTCAGATATATTATTTCCACTTTATAGCACTCATTCCCTTTTATTTTTTCATTCACAACCAATTTTATCTGGAGTTTAGCTTCAGAAATTTGCCAGTTTTGTTCTAATTACAGGTGACTGAGCCAAAACCTCAGACATTATCATGTGTGAGTGGGTTGGAAAGTCAGCAGGGAGAGCAGCACGCAGGCTCCTGGCCTCAGCATCTCACCCAGGGCAGGCACGGGGCTGGGAGTCAGAGGCTGGGGTCTAACCCTTGCTCCCCACTGCGCTGAACATGATGCTGCAGAGCCAAACTCCCCGCTTGGTTTTGGGCCATAGTATGATCACTTTATTTTCATGGCTGTAGCTTGCACCCCAGGAAGAAAGTTCTTTGAAACTAAGCCCTAAGGTAACCCAGTATCAGGTGCAGAGAGAAATTAAAGACCGGAGGGTATGGGGGAGGCTGCCGAGGAAGAGAAACAGAGGGTCTCTTACAGAAAGAGTAAACTGGGACCTGCAGGCCGCATGAGATGAGGTCACGCAAGCTTTCTGTATCGATCGGCCTGAATTCCCTATGAGTATTTTCTGTCCATTCCCAGCTATCTCATTTCCTGCTGGATTTTAGTTGGAGTTTTTTGATCTTTTTTTATCTGCTGTACTTCTCTGTTTGAAGATCCTTCCCCACCTTTGGTCAGCGATGCTGACAAAGCTCTCTGAACCATCAGTTCCCCAGTCTTTCCCTGCAAGATGATAAAAGGTGGCTGAAAGCACCAGTGTGGCTGACACCGTTTTATTTTCAGCCTTCATCAGGGAAAACAAAGAGCATGGAGAAGTGCATGGACCGTGTCTGTGGTGGTGACTAATGACTATTAGACTCTTATTGCTGTCAGGTGAACTAGTAGCCCAGCCTCAGACATGTGGTCATTGTCAAGAGGAATTTTTGACTCCCCTCTTAGGAACACCTCCTCCTCCCCTCCCCAGCCATTAATTACTTCCACCATCCTTCCAAACTGCCAAGGAGTGAGGAGCAGCAGAGCTGGAGATGAAAGGAAGCAGCGGCTGCCCCAGTTTCCAGGTCTTTCAAATAACCAGTCTGTAATAACTTCCACAGCCAAGGGAAATGGTCGAGCTGTGGGAGGAAGGTCAGCGCTGAGGGGAGGAAGGCTCTCGTGTAGCAATGATGTAGTGGCTCCTAATGGAAGAAACCTGTGGAATTAATCAAGTGCTGTGCCTCATTTGTTAATGACAGCATGCCTGAAATGTGCACCAGTCTCTCTTGTTGGTGGGTAGCTGGGATTCTAGAAGCCCAGTAAGGCTGTCAGCGTGCGGACTGGAGTCTCAGTGCAATGGCCCAGTGGCAGTGGATGCTGAGAGTGACGGAGTGGTGGGGTGGGACACGACTGTCTGTGTGCCTTGTCTCTCCAAGCCGGCTGCAAGGGAACTTCGAGCGAGGCTGGTGCTGACCTCCCCATGCTTGGCTTCCAGGCTGTCATGCGTGAAGTCGGTCACGCTCAGTTTCACCCAGATTAGCGCAGGGTATTGAGATGACATTGTTCTGGCTTGCTCACTGCAGAAAGCAGCAGCTCTGCGGAACCAGTTAAGGCAGTTTGAGCCCAGCTTCCATCTTCTTACCCCCCACACGTGCTCCAGAGTTTGGCCTTGATTTCATGGGCCAGAGATGAGCAAGAATCAAAGTGGAATAATTACTGCTAGCGCATGGGGCATGTCTCCAGCCCCTCACCCCCAGGCTGCCTTCACCGGCTGAGCACGCAGACTCAGTAAGCGAGGTGTGCTAGGAGAGCGGTTCCCCTTGCATCCAGGCAAGGGGTGCTGTCAGGCAGAACCCCCTACAGCTTCTTGATTTATGAGAGAAATTGCTGACATGGTTTTGGGGAGCATTTGATGTGTGCACTCCCCAAACACTGCCTCTTCTTTGCACATGGGTATGCACATCCTGGAGATAGCAAAGTCACCCAGAGCTTCTGAAAGTTCCTGGGCGTTGGTGTCCCTGTGGCAAATCAGCACAAGAGATGTGTCCAGGCTACCTACACCCTCGTCCCCTGCCTCACTGCTCCCAGCTGCGCTTCCCCCTCTGGCCATGAGTAACTGCTGAAAGTGTTGCAGAGGTTGCTGGGGGACTGCTCTGCTCCTGACAAAGGCAGACAGAAAAACAAGGACCGGCCTCAGCATCCTGCCCTGCCAGTCCTGCCCTGCTGCGTTCTGTGCTACTTGGACAGAGATGAAGCTTTGGCTCTCCATGTGTCTGATGTAGTTGACATATTAGGCCCATGTAACTCCATAGAGAATTGCAAATATGAATGGATAGCAAGTAATGAGTCTTCTCAAATATTGTAGTCTTCCTATGTATATAAAAAATAATGTACAGTCTTGTTATAGGAAACATATGTGTCCTTTCTCCATAGGCTGGGCAGATTTCTGTTTGAAGAAATGACAGTCTGACCAAAACGCCAAGCCCCTTATAGTATCACATTACACCCAGGCGAGGGGCTGCGTTTTCTGAACCTAAGGCTCTTTTTAAGCTACAGTCTCCTTCAAAGGAGTGCAGCTGCACACTGCCTGGTGGGGAAGGGTCTTCAAAATATCTGTGAGGTCACTGTCTGAGCTTGGGTTAGTCATTTACTGCGCCATCCATACCTCAACTTCTCCGTCAGTAAAGTTGCAATAATACCTACTGACCTTTCAGAAGATTTTCAAGATCGATTGCTGAAAATACTACAGGGCAACACCACAATGTAATGAAATGTTAAAGGGTAGATTTTCTTGTGCTTGTCAATAGTCCCAATTCCTTTTTAGATAACTACATTAATTGATGCAGTGGATTACAAGTTTTGAGAAGTCAAATGATTGGAAATTACTCCTCTGAAAGATCAGTGCATGTGGGGACTCTTTCGGAAGCTGCAGTCAGAAGCGCCTTAAAGCTCACTTATTTGTGGCACAATCTTCACAGTAATGCTAGCACACTTGAAAAGCTGAAAGTGAGATTCACTGGCTTGAGTTTGTATTTCCCAGCCAGATGAAATACCAAGAAGTGTATAAACATCCCCTCTGAGGATGACTGGAGGTGCTGAGCTCTGAGCCCCATGAAAACCTGGCCTTTAAAAGCCAACTGAATGCCTTGCAGTGTTCCTGTCGGTGCAGTAACACTGGGCAGGGCTGGCTGGTGCTCGGGGAGCTGTGGGCCACGTGCCAGTCACGGGGCATCTTCAGTAACACACTGCCCCGAAATGGCGACAGCTTGTGGGCTCAGAGCCTGGGCGTTTGCAGGTGCACCGGGGCACCTCCAGACTCATACCCACGCTGACACTGCAGCCAGGGGTGGTTGGACATCCATGAGTTGGACAGCCCAGAAACAGGGCTTCATTAACTTGGAAAAACTTCTTTGGAAAGAGGTGAAGGTACCACGTACCTTGTAATGCGATGATCTCAAGCTATGCTTACACTTTAGGCAGGTAACATGGAAATGTGAACAACCGCAGATTCCCCCTTGTGCACAGCATGCTCTGACTGATGAACCTGACACCTAGGATTCTCTCATAATTGGCAGGTGTGCGTACGTGTGTCTCAGAGTGAGCCCTCGTGCTTTTTTTCACTTTCAGCCTGATGATAAATTAAAGTCTTTAGTCCCATTAAAGTATTAAATTTTAGCTAAGTCCTTAATTAAGCCCTCCTTGCTTTAATTAAGGCATGAAGATTTAATTAGAAGTTAACACATTGGCAAAATGTCCTTTCTCTTCTGCCCTAACACCACTGGAGCAGGTTGTGGCCCCAGATGTTAGCTGATGCTATAAAATCAGGAGAACCTTTCAGAATGTTTTCTCCCGTGTGCGTGAGCAGGCTGAAGTGCACGCCAGCACTTGTCAGCAGAACCCTGCGACTGACTGGTGCAACCAGCGTAGCTTTTCGCAGCGCATCGGGATGGCTGCAGTGCTCTCAGCCTCTCCTCCCAGCTCCTTTCCTCTGGTCCATGAGGCAGAGCCCATCCGAGCCCCAACTCTGGTCAGTGTTCCCTGAGACACCACAGGGAAAATCTCTGTGCGCAACTTTGCCCACAGCTCAACCAGGGCAGTCATTAAGCACACGTTCACATTGCTGGGTCTTGGCTTTAGGTGCAGATTCTGATCCCTAGGCTGGCCAGGCAGGTGAGTTTCCAAGAAAAAGGTTTCCAAACCAAAAGCCTTGTACCCTTCAAAACCAGATTGTTGCTATTTACTTGGGGACATCCAAGATCTTGGCTTTGTTTCAAGCCCCAGAGTTGTTTGGCACAATTTTTTATTTTAAATGGCGTATTGTAAACCAGGCTCTTGGCTGTGACAAAGACCTACATTTGGAGCGGGGAAAGATCATCTTTCAGCTGGCTCTGGGTGGCTTTGTGCAGGTCCCACAGAGGTGTGTAAGGGGGAATCAAACTTGGAGGAAAATCCCACCCTCAGTGTAAAATTAAAATAAGAGCAGCAGAATTTGTAGCTGCAAAATAAATTAACTCTGGAAAGCGGCAAGTAGATGTGAGAATCTGCCTTGTAATAAGTCCACTACCTGAAAACTACAGCGAGTTACAAGAGCTGAGGATATCAGCCAGGACACAGTTGGCTCAGTTCCAGGCTGGTCCAGCAAGAAGCTCAGTGGGAGAATACGGGGGATTATTTATCTGAGCAAACATATTCCATGTGCTCTCCTGGACTTGATGGTGCCTTGCTGAAATCCAGCAAGGGGCTCTTCACGCTTCCATGCACCCTTCCTTGGTTGTTTCAAAGGAAGATGAAGCACCTGGGCATGGAAGGCAAAAGCACTGTACTCCATCTTAGTCTTTTAGTCGTGTTTCACTTAAATCTTCCATCAAAATCTGCATACTCCGACTTGTCAAAACCAGCTCATCCCAGCTGTCATTGCAAAAGCCCCTTCCTTTGAAGCAGAATAGAATTGGCAAGGAGAAAACTGCATTTTTAATAGGTTGCATTTCTCCAACCCTTCTCTCCCAGGGACCTCAAAGATCCCTGCAATGCTAATGACACTCTTGCAGGTCATGTATTACTACCTTGTTTTGAAGTCAAGGAAACCAAAGCGCTGAGTAGAGCAAGCTCCTTACAGCTCCTCAGCATCAGAAGTCTCAGCTCCCAGCGTCTCGTTTTCACGCGGACCCTGGCTGTTCCACTGCAGAAGTGTACATACGGCCAGCATCGGCAGCAAGCACACGGCCCTGGCTGGCTGGGTGTTCACCTCACCCGTTTTGGGCAGGAAATTGTGTTTCACAGAGGGTTCTGGCCAGATGCGTGCTGACAACATGCAGATCTGCATGGCCTCTTCTCTGCAGGAGAACTCAGCTCTGATGCAGTGTCCTGAATCATCCCTTTTCTCAAATATAAAAAAGAACAACTTTCACACCCTGTCTGTGTAGAACAGAAGGCTGTCCCAGGGTCATCTGTGTTTTGGGCTCCTACAGCAATGACAGCTTCTTGAATACTAGCTTTACAACATCTGCTTTGGCCAGCAGACTTACGCATCTTGCTGCCCTTGGCCTTCTGCCTGGCTTGCTGTGCTGCTGCTGGGCTTTGGGTGCTGCTCAGGGCGGCACACACGCTCACTCACCCACTGCATTGCGCAGATTAATGGCTTTGGCCTGCTGAACTTTAAGATGCTGGATCCAGCACTGCTGGCATGTGTGCTTGGACAGTGGCTCTTGGGGCCAGTAGGGCTGGACAGGGAGAGGGAAATCTGGCACACTGTGTAGTCACAGCTGCCAAATTCTTCCTCAGCAGAGATACTGTGAAAATTGTAATGCTTTTTACATTATCTTCTGTATATAATTCTATATAATTGCTTTAAAATTCTGACAGAAGTAGTTAAAGGTTGTGCTTGAACCAGTACAAGATGGCAAGGGACCTGAAAACAGATCTGCTATGGAGATTTTTCAGTGAAAATAGGAAAAACCCCATTATTGGCAGTAGCTCTGTAAAAACAACCCTCTTGGCCTGCCAGCACTCAGGATGAAAGAGGCAGAGGTCAGCCCAGGTGTCCCATGAGCCGGACAGCATGCTGGCACCTGGGCTGTGTGTGCCCTGGACACGGAGGGAAGCAAGGGGACCCCGTGGCGGCACACCATGCCGTGCCCTGCCGTGCAGTGCCGTGCCATGGGGTTTCCCCACTAGATGTCTCCTTGTGCTGCGCAATGGCGATGGCGGTGACGCCTGGTCAATGGTGGGGACAAAGCTGGAGCTCGAGTGGTGCAGGAGGCTGCTGGGTTGTACCTGCAGCTCTCCTGGTTTTAGCACACCCAGTAACTTCATCTAGAACAGGTAGTACAAGGCGCTGTCATCTGAAATATTTCCTGTAGATTTGGTTAGTAGAATAGGAGTTAAGCAGAGCCCACCGTCCCTCTTAACACCAGGCCTCTCAGCAGTGGGAATTGAGTTTATTTCTTTCCTAAATAAACTGGAATTAATATAGAAATATATTTAAGTACTGGCAGCACCCCTGGGAGCCCAGCGATGGAAAGCAAATGAGAAAACAAGTAGCTAGCAGCATTTGGAGACAGAAATTAAACTATGCGGCCTCTTGGCTGGTGACCTGTAATAACCAGCCCAGCAGTTTGTGTTTAGCTTGTATCCACCTCTGTGCATCACACATTGGTAAAAATGCCTGAAAAAACTCCTTTCTTTGCAAGCTGTCTCTAGCTCATAAAGAGAGTGGTGGCTAGAGCCACAATGGGAGGGAATTTCACAGGTCTCAGCTCGCTGGGGAGAGGAGAGGGGCTGCATGAGTGAGAAGGCTGGCAGCGTGATCCTGGGCAGTCAGGGAGAGCCAGTCTCTGTGTTGGAGGCCCGCACTAGCTCCTGCTGTGGGATCCCAGCAGGGCCAGGGGAGATCACAGAATCACAGAATCACAGAATGGTAGGGGTTGGAAGGGACCTCTGTGGGTCATCTAGTCCAACCCCCCTGCCGAAGCAGGGTCACTTACAGCAGGCCGCAGAGGACCTTGTCCAGGCGAGCCTTGAATATCTCCAGAGAAGGAGACTCCACCACCTCCCTGGGCAGCCTGTTCCAGTGCTCCGTCACCCTCAGAGGGAAGAAGTTCTTCCTCATGTTCAGACGGAACTTCCTGTGCTTCAG
>Ga0065711_1002796_pt1 | contig 43988 bp, 28 predicted proteins | sample Hoacrofraction12_FD_59098 | JGI IMG/M metagenome (GOLD analysis project Ga0065711, IMG submission 59098) | Hoatzin crop microbial communities from Cojedes, Venezuela - Epithelial fraction 12 v2 (version 2) | ecosystem: Host-associated > Birds > Digestive system > Esophagus > Crop | place... | reverse complement strand
CGCGGCCCCGCCCCTCGCCCCGCCCTCCGCTCGGCGGCCGCAGGCTGCTTCCCCGGGCACCCGCCTCTCGCTTTCCTGCTGCTGTGATGTGATGCCGTGATCCTGGGACCTGGGCTGTCTGTGGAGCGTTCCAGGGGATCCAGCGTCTTCTGACTGGCCGTTAGATTTGCCTCCTGTCTGCATCCAGAGCAGCAAGTGCGTTAGAAATCCGGTTTGCAGGATCGCAATTTGTAGGCAGTACAGTCTGAAGTCAGTAAAGAATGAACCTCCCTGAATCAAAAATGAACCTTTGACATTTTGACAACTAGACTAATGTCAAAGCTGCTTTGCTACAAAGATGTTCCTTACAACCTCCAGCAATGTTGTAAAAATGGATATTAATTTTCTTTTCCTTTAAGCAATTGATTTCCAAAGCTTGTGGACATACTGCCAAAAACCAGGTGGCTCCACTTTTAATCAAATCCAAGAGCTCTTTATCTTTAGAAGATGAACAATTAGGTTCATATCTTAAGAAATCCTCTGGTCTGGTGGTCACCTGGTCATTTGCAACACTTTTACATAGTCTTAAGATTTCATACCTCCCTATTGACCTCAAAAGGGACTTTCTCCTAAACTATCAACTAGAAAGAGAGCAGTGCAAAGTTAATTTTCTCCTAGAATAGGGCAGGAAGGAGAAAAGATTTGGTCAGTTTTTAAAGATGCTCTCCTTTTGTCTGAAAACTCTCTGTGCAGACTGGGAGTCTATTTTTACTTACTCAGGTAGAGTTGAGGAACGCTTCAGCCACTGCATCTGAACAGTCTGGAAGACCCAGATGTTACTCATTTATATTGTTACAAACAACTTAAAACCATCCTGAGGCATTTAGACTTGCACATAGAACACTTCCACTTAGCTACTAAGCCCTTAAATTCTTGCCCACTTTCTGTTGTTGTAGTTCTGCTGTCAACAATTTCACAGCAATTGTTTTAGCAAAAATTGGCAATGCAATCTGCAAGATACTAGGACTGGGATTTAACATGAAATCTGTAGGTCATGCTCTTGGCTCTAATTAGTGCTTTACTGTTGAAGGTCATAGATAAAACCTCATCAAAATTCCTATCTTCAGGGTGTGCATTTTGATTGTAAGATGTCTGAATGAATCGTTTTGTTGCTGCTTGAAAGCCTGGATACTGCAGGTAGGCTTTCCCTTTTTACTCACACCCCATGCTTTCTAGTGTCTCTCATTTCTTGCTTTTGACTTTCAGTTGGAGTTTTGTCTGGTCCTCGCTGGGTCTGACTGCCATGGCCTTCGTTACTGGAGCCCTGGGAATGTGGGTACCGCTGTTCCTTTACAGGGCTCAGGTTGTCCAGGGCATTGTGCCACCATGCCTCCAAGAATCGTGCAATTCATCTAACAGGTGAGGGGCACACAGCTGTGGGAACACACCTGGAAACACCACACAATGCTCAGTCGCAGGTTGTTTCCAAAGGCTGAAGGCAGGTTGTGACTGTGACCAGTTCTGGTGAAGGCGATTGCCTGTGAAGGTTAAACTAAATTGTTTCCAGGCATGCTGAGATGCTCCCATTTGTTTGTTTATAATCGCTTGGTTAACTGGAAGGATGCTGCCAGCCCTATTTAAGTAAAGTGGAAAGAAGCAGTAACAGGAACACTTGTGGGAAAAGGGGCAGCTTTAGCAAGGGCTCTTCAGTTGACAGTCGACTGTGCATCCCAAGCTACTTACATACCCATTTAAGTATGTTTAGATCCTGTGTTTTGGTAACTTTCCTCTTACCTTCTTGTTAGTCTGGTTTTGAAACTCCTGCCATGTTGGCCAGGTCATTGTGCCTGCCAGCATAAAGCAAGGTTGATGAATTTGGTCTAGTATCATATCATTACATAACAACCGGATAATTTGGTCTTGTGAATAACTACCGGCAGAGCTCTGTTTACAGAGGATGTCCAGACCAATAAAGATTCATGAATAAGTATCAAATGTTGGATGGGCAAGGGGAATTCACAACGGGACAGGACTCTGAAGTAATCATAATGCAACTTTTTGGAGATCACTTTTCCCCAGCTAGGAAGAGAATTTTTTTCCTTACAGTGTGTTATTCAGCACAGAAAAATATATTCAGTGTTCCACTTGAGTCTTCATGGCTACCCTCAATAACAGTGAGTGCTGGGACACTTCTCTTCTACGTACTGGCTCCCTACCAGTGGCCTCCATACAAGTTCCTTACCTTTCTTCTGGAGGTATCCCAAATCTGGTTTCAGTCTCTGCCTTCATGATGGATTTCCAAGAACGAAGTGCTTCCTACACTGTCTTTCCAGGTAAAGACAAAGAGAAAAGCAGTGGCCATAACTTGAGTGTGTCCTCTGGTAATTGAGTTCTTTTGCTTTGCAATAACCAAGTCAACTCAAAAGTGGTTTCCAAGTTGCAGTGTGATTGGATGGTCATCCACCAGTCCTTCAATGGGAAATGCAATTGTCCTTCCGTGGCTGCCACTGTTGGCACATTACTTAACAGAGAACAGTGCTGAGGGAGAGAGTGAACTCAGGACTCTGGCTCAGGGTAGGCAGGGAAGGGAAGCTGAACAATGTGAACAGTGTAAACTTTTCAGCTGTACCTGGTAACAGATACAGGTTAAATACTTCCTTTATAAAGCTGAAGCTGTTAGTCTATATTTTGTTTTCTGATCCACCTTCTGAATTATTATTCCACAGTAACGTTGCTAGAGCAGACATGGTCTTCAGGGAGGTAAAGCGGAGCACCTGATAGTTTAACCTCATGTACTGCTTCTTACGGGATGCTGTAAAAATAACCTTGGCATAAGCTAGTGCCAGAAACAGCAGAAGGCTGGTTTTAGACTGTTATTCCAGGGGTATGTAAAGAAACATCATATAAACAACTATGTCAGACCTGTAGCTGATGGTGCTGGAAGAACTGAGCTGTGCATACCCAGACCTGCCCAAGGATACTTTAAGGACATTTTCGCCTCTGGCTGTTCAGCAGTTGCAGGCTTTCTTTAAGGATCAGGGTTCTGTCACTTAGAGTCCCTGGAAACACAAATTCAGATGGCACCACAGCCAACTCTGATCTCAGTCCTTTCAAGGTAGATAAATAGGCAGTACGAAGTTTTTATTCAGGTCTTTGTGTGGACACTTTCAAACAGATCAGGCAGATACGTGAGCATTCTCAGACCCTAAAAGATCCCATAGCAGCATTTCCCCAGGACTAGGCTTCTGTACTTTTCTATTCCCTGTCAGCTGAACTGTGCTTGGATTTAGTTTGGGCTGTTCCCTTCTCTTCCAGCTGTAGGTTTATTTCAACTGCAGTTTACCACACATGAATCTTCTAAACACAATTCCATGAATGCTTCGATCAGCTAATGTCACCTTGGAACTTGCCTCTCCCAGATAAATCTCTAAGATAGTTATTCTGCCTAGTGACAATCTATATTGCCCTTATCAAGCTATAGTGAGTGATGGATCAGAATCCTTAGGAACTGAGAGGGAGAGTACAAATATGCTTAAAGTTTGTTATCTTGTGTAGCAATACTTTTGTTTTTCTTGTAGGATTACTGAGTTTTTCCTGATCAGCCGGAAATAAATTTAAAAGTAGATGCACTGTAGTTTAAAGGAATAGATATATCCTAGCTGGTTACTTTGCTTTGCAGTCAGAGAAAGCTTAGGAAAACGTACAAAACTTACAATGTAGAACTCTGAAATATTTCGAAGCACTTGTGCTCAGAACACAGTGCTCTTGTCCCTGTTTGCTTCAGGAGAATTATGATGCATTAAACAATCAGGGGCACCACTGGTCTCGTTGCAAGAGACTTGCTTTGTCATTAGGATCTCATTTGGGACAGAGAGAAAAGCATATATGGAAGGCCTTTGGAAGCTGAATCTGCTAAGCTATTCAAACACATACTTCTAAAACACGAACTTGTCATGCCTGGAGAACACATTTGCATTTGCAGACACACAAAGCTGAGTGGCATTTGAAATTCTGCGTTCAGAAAATACTACGTAGACCTCCCACTAGTTAACTATTCAGTATTCTTTGAACTCTTTTGGGAAGTGGTAGATGTTTCCCGTAGTCAGAGAAGTGAGTCATCTCAGCTGTGCTAACTAGAGGGTTATAATTTAGATGTATAGAATTCCACGAGATAGGATCTCTTCCAAGACAGCAGATTGTGATACAGAGTTATTCAATCTGTGTTTTAGGGATGACTGAGTAGATTGGTTCACAAGGTAACCAAGCTGACTGTGTCGCCTCTAAATCACTGGATGTCCAAGCCAGATCATACTGAGAAGTGTCCTCCTGGTGCCTGCGTGCATAACACCTGCTCTGTAAATGGGAAAATACCTGCTCCACAGGGTAAAGCCTCAGCTGTAGAGGCACAGCTTCAACTGAGGCTTGGGATTAAATCCATTTAGAAGGAGTGGGAGGGTTAGATCAAGTGGAATAAAATTCAAGTTCCCCATTAAAGATTCCTCTCCAATTAAAGGTATAAGCTAACATTTTTTTTTTCCACAGTATGGTCTTCCTATGCTCAAGTTAATCCTTTGCTTTCTCACCAGCCTAATATTTGGAGGCATCACCATTGGGACGGGAATCTTGGGTGTCATTGCTGGGGCAGAAGCTGCAAGAAGATTAAGAAAGATAAACAACAAAGCTGATCCTCTGATCTGTGCCACAAGCATGTTCATTTCTGCTCTGTGCCTCTACGTAGCTCTGATGGTGGCCCAGACGAACATCCTTTCCACTTTTGTAAGTGCCAATCTGCCTATCGTTAGCAAAATGTCTTCTGGGAACCTGGGGAGGTAGGGAAGGGGGAGAGGGGTGACTTTTTCGGAATTCTGTGCAATCTTCTAGACCATGAAGAGATTTCAGTGACTTGCGACAAGGTGGCCTGCCAGCTCAGCACTGTGCATGTTGCTCTCACGCTGTCCGCACCTGCGGTCTTGTCCTGCGAGAGTCGCGCTGTGCATTGCTTGGCCCGGTGAAAAGGGCGGGCAGGCAGAGCCTGATAAATGGGGCCTCAGGAGCTGTAGAGTCTGCCCACACCAAAGAAGACAATAGTTAGCTGCATGAAGCTAGCGTCCCTTATCCAAAAATGTAGTTAAAGGAAGCCTCAATCTTATGTTAATTTTTAATGCTATATGACTAATTTTGTATTCTTATTTATTTTTGCTCTCTGAATACTTAAAGATTGGTGTACTTGTGACTGTACAATATGCACAGTTCTTGCTAAGATTAATTTAGCCATTGCTTTCAAAGCCCCGAATCACTACCTGATCTTCAAAGTCAAGCTTTTGGCAACGCAAACTGATGTATAAATCACTTAAATTCCTTTCTCAGTAAAGCAAAAAACAGAAGCTTCCTAGGAATGATGAATAGTTGCAAAAACTCCCTGTGAGAGGGAACTGTATGTAAACCTTATTTTAACTATAATTTGGTAACAGCTATGGAAAGTCTGCAAGCTTTTTTCCTGTGACTCCATAGCCACAATTACCGTGATTAGCATAAATAAGAGGATCCAAGTAAAGTTAATTACAGTAATCAACAGTTCTCTGCAAAAGGGTACTTCTGCAGTTTTTTTACTTCTAAGAATAACACTTATTCAAAGAGGTTTTCCTTTGGACTCCTCAGGAATGTGTATTCCTGTGGAAAAACGCCTTTACATCATGGGGAAAAAATAAGTGGATTTGCATGTCTCAGTGTGTGTACACAAATAAAAATGTGAAATTGAAGATTATTTTTAGATTCAAGAGTGGAGATCCAAGTGCCAAAAAAATTAGCCATTTTCTTTTTCTGCTTCTCAGGTTCCCACATAGCCCTGCTCTGAATATGTTCTTCAGTTCTTTTTTTGTCATTAAAGGTGTAGAACAGCAGTTTCCCAGTCTGTGTTAGATGAGTGAATCAATATATCAGTTCTGAATTACTAAACCATACCTTTTATTAGGACTGATAAAAAGGAATGTGTTTAAAATGTTTGTCTCCTTGTAAACAGCATTCTGTTTTCAAGCAGCGTGTTATCTGGGAGGAACTGCTGAGTCAGGATATGGAGAACTGTGTTCCTTGAGTTTCTTCTCATGAGCAGACCAGTTGGTCTTCTAACCAGAGACTTTCCCATTTTGTCTTTTGTTTGATGTGCTTGATTCAGGTATTCCAACATGTAGTGTCAGCAATGTGCAGTGGTGATACATTGTACGTAATCTAAGCACCTGATTCTTCCACTACTTTTACCATTAGCGCTGCTCAACTCTTGCCTTTTCAGGCACCAGCCATGCCCCTCCTTGCTTTCTAAACAAGATCTGACACTAAGCATACGGTGGGAGAACTGGAGTGGCGTGCCAGCTGGTGCATCTAATTTGAAGGTCCCACTGAAACAAATCTTCCATTTGTGTGGGACACCAGCAGGAAACTGGCTTTCCAGTCACTGTCTACTCAGGCGTGCTGACCTTACCAAACCTGTCTCCATTGCTTCACAGTGCAGATGCCACTGAAGCAAAAAAGCATAAATGCATCAGTGTGCAATTACAGGAGTTTCTGTATGGTGCTTTCCACCGTCTTGAGCAGATAATGAAAGGGAGCAAGACAGGTTTAGTCATTTATGGCCAAAGCTGGAAGGAATGTTTCAAAGAACATGAATTCTCAAGCTAACATGGAAATATGGCAGAACTTTCAGGGTTTCTGTTGGGGTAGATGGACTGAAATGCCATGAGATTTCTGTCCTCTTTCTGGACACCTGGTTCTTGATTTTGAAGACTACCTTTGAAAAGACAGAAAAATTACCTGGCTTTGCTGTTTCAGAGGAGGGTCTGTCTAGATCTGTTCCTGTCTCCAAAACAAGATGAAAGTCATGTGCTCTCTGCAGTGCAGCAGGTGCTTTGGAAAGTTGTGACTGAACCCTGTGACTGGGAACCTTGGGCAATGTTTGGTGTTGCAGTAACTTAGATTTAAACAGACTTCTCTTTGATGGTAGTGCTGCATCAGGATGCAGTCCTGCCCTGCAACTTGCCTTTCAAGGAGGCATTCTGCAGCTCTTGTCTCTGCTACATCTCCCTGGTGTGGTTCTTTTCAAAAAGACAGAAATCGTTGATCAGATATGGTCCAGTCATACTGATTCCCTACTTTTTTGTTGATGCATATGACTATTTAAAAGCAGAATGTGTGTTTGGCACTAACATTGATTACAATCTAATTCTTTCATATTAGCTTTAGGTAGGAATGTAAACAGTCATCTACAAAGCAAAATCCCCTTAAAATTTGGGAAATAAATCTGGTTGTATCCTTTGGAGACCAACTTTAAGTGTTGTCTGTTAAAAAAGTTGGGGATCCTGGAGAAGGTGACAGCAATAAAATACAATGTTTCACTCTTTTGTAGGTACACTTAATGGCTTAGAATGGGCATGCCACAAACATGATTGCACAAATTTAGTGGAAAACTTTTCTATATTAATTTAAAATAGGACTTGAGACAGTATGAGGAATAGTGAGAGATGGTAGGAACAGAAGGATAAGCTTTAAATAGAGCTTTGCTCTATTCTTTTCCTGCCATCCTCAGCCCTTCTCCCTTGCCGTGTGCTGTACTTCTAGGATGTCTCCACTGGTTTTGGAGAAAAGAACATGCAGCTCTCTCCTCTTTATTGATTGCAGTTGTTTTGCAGTTGGATGGCTTAGTATGCCACCTATTCAACCATACTGCATTTATTCTGCATGAGAAAGTAAAATTGATATTGATCTTAGACAGAATACCTTGATACAATCTGTACAATGATTTATTACCTTCCAAAACTGACTGGGTTAAATTTTTTCTGGTGACCCTACAACTGCCATCCGCACAAGACGTTAGGAAAGAAAAGCTAACAAAGTTGCGACTCTAATGTTAACACAATTCTGTATGAAATAATTACACTCTGGAGTATGAGGCCTTAGCCACTGAACATCACATTTTCTTATCATGGATAATTTTTCATTAATTCCTACTCCTTCAAACTCTAGGTTGAGAGCATAGCTTATTTCCTAAAGATGAATTTTACTCTCTTTTCTCGCACTAGGCATGACATGCTCTTGTTCTCAGGGGCTTGTAGAGATTAAATAACTTGGAAAAAGTATGAAGAGAAAGGAGAACTGGAAATGACACTTTAAAAGTGACTAAACATCACAAGATTCCTATAAGGGAGATAGACCAATCTCTCATTTGATGTATAAAGACAGATAGTCATCTATTCCATTGATGGTATCTAGGAACAGTTTGGAAGTGTTCAGTACCTTCTGCTCTAACGGTTGTATTTGCATCTTGTTATATTTAAAGTATCAGCCAGGATTTAAATAAATCTCTTTGTTTTTTGTCTGCTTCCTGTTTCGCTTTAACCTGCACTATCTCTTGCTAGCTGTGGCACAACTGACAGAATTCACATAAGTTCATGCCGTTATCGCTGTATGGCAGGATTCAACTGCACTTCTGCACTTGCCTACAATTCTTCTGTGAGTACTGCTTTGATCACTTCACAGACTGCAATTCTAAGTTAAGCAATAGCACATTTGAAGTTTATTTGTATGGAATCAGGGAGGAAAAAAGAAAGGAAGGTGCTTGATGGATTTGGATCTTCCAAGAGTTCAGAGTATTAGCTTGAAAGAAGACGATGAAGGGCTAATATTTTCTGGTGGCTGCAAGATTTGACATTGTTAGTCCTTATTGTCAGGTGGCTTGGCAAAAAGCTGCACTGTGAAATATCGCTACCCATTTTAATGAACTCGTTTCAGTTTGTGTTTGGCCCAAAGTTCTCTAATAAAAGGTGTGTTGCTTGCTTTCCAGCAAAGACTGGCATACAGCATCGTTTCTGTAGTCTATGGACTGTTACTGCAACAGTCTTGGAATTGCAGAAGAAGGATTGCAAAGGCAAGGTCTGCCAAAGTTGTATCAGTGGAAAGACTTTGACAGTGGGATGCATAAATCCAAGAGCTAAGACATAGCCAAGGAGTATGTGAAATGAGTGATATTTGTTATAAAACTTAAAGAAAAGTAATTGTGTATGGAGGAATAAATTCAGCTGCAAATTAGAAAACCTATATAAAGCATTTTGAAGGAAAAGAAGTCTGGATAAAGGTCGATACTAAATATCTCTGTACTTCCAGGAACTTTTTCTCCAGACTCGTCTGGAGAAGAAAACACAGGAAGTACAGGCAGGAAACACACAGGAGGTAGGGGTATCGTAGGAAAGTGCATAATAGGTCTGATTCTTCTTATGGAATATGAGCTACCCTTCTGAAATCACCTGATAGTTTGCCAGTGTGCCTTTCTTAGGACTGCATTTTCATCAACCAGATACAACATCTTGACCAAGACCTTACTGAACAAGATGCTGGCACCTGTTGTTGTAATGGATTTTACTTCGTAGGTGGCATCGGACTTTGTGGCCTGTGTCACTAAATAGATTCTGCTTTCTAGAACTGCTCCAGCTTAATAGTATAGCTTTAATGCTTTCCTCAATTATCACTTAGTTTGTGCAGCCTGCGCAAATCCATGTCCAGGGCTGGCTGAAAGGGTTAAACTTTCCTAAGACCACAGCTGTAAGAACTGTTGGGGGCCCTACCCCTTTTCCTGATGGCTGGGTCTCCATCTGTGATGAATTAGGGAATTCCCGCAGGGCACCAAGGCTTTGAGGCTGCCTGTCTCTTGGAGTCCTTTTCATTTTGGAAATTCTGCCTCTGAAGGAGCCTTTAAGACGACTTGTACTGGCACAGAGGTGTTCTGTTGGTTTCATTTGGAAACCGGAGCAAAGGGAGATCTTTGAGTACTTTTTAAACCTGTGCTGAATGTTTCTCTTCACAGGCTCTTGCTTTCCTCTTCTTGGCTTCAGCAGTTCGTTACAGTTTGTTTGGGAGGATGGTATATGCTTCCTATTTTGGGTCTTCTGCTGAGGATGTGTGACACAACCCACATACTTTCTCTGGTTCCTTTCCCCCCTTTGAAGATTAATTTAGTATTTGTAAGCATAGACAGAGATGTTTAATTTATAAGTGGATGGGTATGTACAACAACTCTTACATAGATAAGCATAGTGAGCTTGCCTTCATCTTCACAATAAAGAAGGTCAATGCAGCGTGTATAGTCACTGCTTTCTTTCTTGCAGGTTTTTATTGCATTTGGAGAACTGTTTTTGTCTGTAAACTGGGCTGTTGTGACAGACATACTGTTGGTAAGTGCTTCTGAAACTATTTCCTTATTTTGAGTTTTTCAGCTTTTCTCAACATCATATTGCTCATAAACCTGCATCTTGTTGGCCAGAAGGACCTCCGCCTGCTAGGAAGAGAGGAATGAACTCTTACTAAGAGTATCCTTATGGGTAGCCTGCTAACGTTAGTGATGTAATCAAGTGCCACAATGTACTGCTGTGCAAAGATGCCAGTAACAACAGAGGTGTGGTGGTGCAGTAGTGCAAGCTCGTTGTAAGCCCAGAAAGGTGACGAAATTTGATTTGAATGAAACTCATGCAAGTGGAATTATCTAGTGCTGCTGGTACCCACACTAGTATGGATCTTCTGTGGATGTCTGCCGGAAAATTGTCTGTGCCAGAAAGAGAGTCACTTTCTGTCTATAATCAGAGATTTTCTATTAGTGCTACAAAGACTTGAAAAGATGATCCAAATGAGGGAAAGTTGATATTCTGTAAACAAAAGTTTGTGAATCCATTACAGTTCATCGTTCTGTGAACTATAGCAAGTTCCCTTATTCCAGAATACAGTGCAGATAAATTCCAGCACTTGCAAGTCAAATTCATAAGTGGTGCTACACTGCCAAAGCGTTAGGCAAGCAGCGATTCTCGTGAGACCCCTGGGGATTCCAGGACTGACATCACAAGTCCAGAGAACAGCAGTGCATTATTTCGTTTGAATTCTGTCATCAGTAACATTCTTTAGAAAGGAGGGATGTGAAAACCACACATCTTGTGGCACAGTTAGTCTAGGTATCAATGAGCAGCTAGTTCTTTTTATCATTGCAAAGGCTTTTAAGGTTAGCAATTTTTTAATGTACTTGAGTTTTTACTGAAAGGGAATATTTGGCAACCTTTGGTTTGTGCAGTAGCTCCCCAGTCAGTAATCAACATCTGTGTAAAACATAGGACGAATATTGTTGTTACTATCCCTGTACTACGCAAATCATCACACTCTTATAAAGGAGTTTATATGACTTTTTTTGTTGTTTTTTTGAAAACTATATTCAGCTTGTTCATACTATGGATTATCAGTCATATAAGCAAGGGAATGGTTTACTTTGTTCATGTCTAGTAATCAGACTGCACAAAGCTGATTTAAATAACAAATCCAGAGCTATGAAAATGAGTGACAATCCTTTTGTTGCTACCCATGAGCATAAGACAAAGCATTTAAATTGGTACTATCCTTTTCTACGGCGAGTAGAGTACTGTATCACAGACGAGACCCAGAGACTCTGCTTTGAAGACTTCTTCTGCGGGCTCACTGTGTTGCAGAACGGTGGGTGTGACTGCGGCCCAAACACTTCAAGTAGGATGCTACCTGAGAGACAGAGTGCTGGGACAAGCGTGGCACAGGCAAAATGCTGATGCAATTGGTACTGATAGAAGGCAAAGCAGGGAAACTGAGTAAAGCCATCAGGACAAGTGAGAGAAGACACGAAGATAAGGGCAAAGCAGACCAGAAATCTCTGATTATTTCCTACCCTCAGAATAGTGATGGAAAACCAGTAGCTGCAGAGAGCCTAAGCAAAAGTCACGTAAGCATCTGTAATAGTTTTTCATTCTAAGGGAGCTGAAGTCTATTTGCAGATTGCTACTGCAAACTCCACTGTCGTAATAAATCTTTCACATAAGAGCCACAGTGAATGTATAATATGTAGCAAAACATGCAGTGATGCATGATAACGAGTCACGAGAGTTCAGGAGAGTAAAGAGAACTTGCAGCCTGTGGCTCACATGGAACACATGCCTACAAGGCTGTCATCATTGCTCGCTACCACAGGAATTGAAAATTTACATCTGAGGTTGCTGTCACTGTGGTCTTAGTTGCTCAGATAGAGAATTTGCTTGGTTTTCCTAACAGCTAACTGAAAACAAGTGGCAGAAAAGCTGAGCAGAGGTATAAGTATCTCGATTGCAGTCTTCCGTGTAAAAGGATGTGAAAGTGTATAGCCAAATGCTGCGCGCTGTCTAGTGACAAAAGGGAGTAGCTGTGAAGCACTACAGAACTCTCCTTCCACTGACTTGACCTTGCCTTGTTGACATGAGCCTGTTTATCCTCACACTTCATAGCCTGAAGGATCTTTCTTTACTTTGTGATTGAGAGGAAGGAATGAAACAACTTCCATTTCATGATTCTTCAACAAAGCACTGCTGATATTGACTATTGTGCTATGATCTCAAGTTACTCTTTCATGGTGCTGCTCTCTACATGTCTGTTTTCTGCACTCTGAAGTTTTAATTAAAAAAATAAAAGTTGCAGGCAGCATTAGTGAATTGGTTGCGTGCGTAAAACCTCAGCCAGCAGCAAGAGAGTTTTGTTTCTTCCTTGACTCTCAAAGAATGGTCAGAAACAATTATTCTCTGAGACAAGAGCTGTAGCCTTGAAGGAGCAAACAGGTACAGAAAAACTATTGCTGGTTCAAAATTAAATTTTTTATTAGCTTCTCTTTCAGATCATTTTGAAATCACTTTTTTTTTTTTTTGCAACAGAACCAAGTACTATTACAATTAGATTTCTTTTTACATCAGTTGAGGCACCACTGAAGTTTTTTTTTAAAGTTTCTGAATTTACTCTTCTTTGAACTCCTACATGTGCATTTTAATTCTCTCTTCTGTCATTGTTAAAGAGGAAGGTGACATCACTGAGTTAGACATTGTGGATATAAGATGGAGGAAGTAAGGCAGGTGACTACTGTCAGCTCTTTCCTTCGGTTCCTTGTGGAACCCAAACTGCGAAGTCTGCAAGGAGCTGTGCTTTCGTTCAGCTCAGTCACCAGGTCTCAGCTTGCTTAGGGAATGCTGCATCACACTGCAGCCTGCAGGGAGTCTGCTGGGAGCGTCGTTGCCGTATCCTGGATCCATATAAATCCAGAAGAGGAGGAAGTTCTTGCCTCCGAGTGACTGATACCCCTCATTTGTATTTATTTTAGAAACTTTTGGTTTTAGATACAAGCAATATTGCATCAATTAGCAAGAAGTGGGAAGGTGAAAGGTTTGGCGGAGCAGAGCTCCATAGTGGTGTGTTGCCCCTGAGAGCAGACATTCGGCCTATTACCATGCATGTGCTTCGGGTTGGATCTGTAGAATTCTAAATGTTACTAATTGTTTTATCAGAAAAATGATGGAATTCCACTGAATTTGTGGATGTCTGCTAATTCAGTTGCAATCTTCGTTGGGAGTTTTGTTTCACGCTGCTGAAAACCCATGGTTCAGTGTATTACTGCTATTACATTGACTGAGGGGTGCCATAGATAACGACAGCAATTTCTCTTTTTGCATTGTTTCCCGTGTGAACTGGTAGGATTTCTGATAATGTGGCTGGATTTGCTAATGCGTGTTCTTATTTTGCCGTGAAAATGACTTTTCTTTCTTCCCACATGGCACGACTAGCCAGACAATGTAGCTAGGAATTAATTCATCTTGCAACCTGTGGAGCTGAAGACAAAGGAAGATGCTGACTGAATGATAAGGACTTTCTTCCTTTGTGGCTAACACATCAAGATGCATTGCATGTAGCAACCTTTGTGCCTCTTTCTCAGCTGTAAACATGAAGGTATCTACTGTACAACTGCAGTCATAACATGCAAGTGGAGAAGTGCTGTAGCTGCCTTGCTTACAATATGCTGGCTTGCTGGGAGGCTGTGCATGCAGTGTCCCTTATGAAATATGTTTGCCATCTGTGAGGGAATGGGACTCTTTTAGGTTTCTGGCAGGTAATAATAACGTAGGAGATGCTGGAACTGGAAGCTAATATGGGGTTTGGGAAGGCTACCAACATGTCCCTGTCTTTGTCTGGAAGTGCCCTGGGAGGTATATGAGCGTTTCCCAGCATGTCTGTTCCATCTGCTTTTTTAGCTGACAGCGCTGTCACATAGTCTGCAGGAGGATCTCTAAAACCTCCAGAGACAGCACGACAGGGTTTGCAAACTGTATCTGTCTGGGGCACCTCGCTTATCTGTCAAGGCATCTGGACTGGGATCTCCTAGGAGATGGCAGTGTGTGGGATGTCGTCTGTGTTGCTGACGTGGCGTGGGTAGCAGGGCAGTCCCTGTGGACAGGCAGGATGTGATGGCTATTTCAGCGTCCCTGTGTGGGGAAGTGTTTGGTTTCTTCTTTTCGTAGGGAATCCTACAGTGCCTTGAGCTCTTGCATATGATTTGCATTGTGCAGAAGAACCTGAGTAATAGCACAGGCAGAGTTTGTATGAGCCTGGTAACTATAGGAAACGTCCTATTCTTCTCTTCCATTTTTCTTGTTACAGCTTTGTTCCATGTGTCTCTTATAGTTACAGATATGAGATATTAAATAAATATGGTAAGGAAGAGGTGCAGGGCACCGAGAGTGTGAAAGTGCGTTTAGCTTTTCTCATGCCTGCAATGCTCACAATAAATGAAGTGCATAACAATATTTAATTTGTATTTCTCAAACACAGGCGGTCATTATCAATAGAAGAACAGAAATCTGAGTCTAAGACAGATGAGATGATATCCTTGGAGAGACAAGAACTGACAGTCTCCAGTCTAGTACAGTCTGTCATAGCAAGATCTACTTCCCAAGCTCAGAGTTTTCGACTGTAGTTTCTGTATCTCTCTTCCTGCACAAGAGCCTGTTCCCAAAGTGAGGATGCTCAGCTGGCACTCCAGGCAGGTTCTGAGAGGAAAGAAAACAAAACCTGGGTCGACTGCACGCCCTCAGTCTAGGCCACAGTGTGCCATGACCACAGCGAGGAGGAGCTGTTGGGCTGTTCTCCATCCCCGGGATGACAAGGATTTCAGCTTCCAGTCAGCCAGTCTTACATGGCTCTACTGTTACACTAACAGGGGACTGGACGCAGTGTGATGGCAACCTGATATTAAAGCTGTTTTCTGTAACTCTGAAGATAACTCCCACCCATCCCTGTTTTAGTTTTTATTACTGTTGAAGCACTCTATCTAAATATTCCTGATGAAAAATAAATGTCCAATCTATGGTTAGAAATACCTACTTTGAGGAGACTAGGAATGGAAAGGGATACGTGCTAGCTGTATGTGTACAAAGTAAAGAAGGAGCTTGTGACTTCTAATAAAACTGCATTGTTTAGAGTACTCTTGCTGGGTGCAAAGATGCTGTTTTAAGGTGTTGAGTGATTCGTATATCCAAGTTTGTGGCCATTTCTGGCAGAGAGGGCACTGCCAGTGTGGACTGTTTCTTTACTGAAACTGGTTGCAATATGGAGAGAGCAGGACCAAAAGGCTCCCGCTGAATGCAGTGAGTTACACAAGCTCTGGAGAAACTTGCTCTCCAAACAGAGGAAATCTGGCTGTAGAAAAAAGGACGTTGCTGCTCATTGCTGTGTTTCTGGCATTGCAGCAGAGTGTAAGGCATGTTACCTCTTAGAAAACCCTCACTACACGAAGGGTTTACTAGGCAGAGACAAAAGGACACATAGCCAAGTTGGCTATAATTTTTGCTAATTGTGTTGGGGGAAATCTGTCTATTTTGTTTCTCACTTTAGTTCAAATGCTCTGTTAGATCTAAATGGGAAACAAAACTTACTACAGTCTGTGTCTGCTTTCTCTTGAAGTTTTGAAACCATGGGTTTCAACCAAGTTTGATGAAGAGTTAGACACCTCAGGAAGACCCAAGTTCATGCAGACCTTGTGAAAGTAAGTGACCTTGCTGAGAAAAATTATTCAGATTGCCCCCACCCCCAGAAGAGCTGTGTTTTAGGGAAAGACTCTGCAGCACATATGTCTTGTCAAACATGAGAGAAAATGGTAGAAATGGTTTTATGAGACAGACACAGCATGAAAACCATAGCAATGGAAAAAAGCTTGGCATGATACTTAAACTAGAAGATGTAAATTGTGCATTATTCTGTGAATGGGTTCTTATCAAAATAACGGTTTTTAGGTGTTTTAGTTCTATATGTGCTCCAGTTGTCACACCAAGAATGTATGTCGTGCGGCTCCTGCAGATGAGGGGGCTGCGAGAGGGAAAGGAATGCAGTGCTACAGAATCCTCTGTCAATCCGCCCCTGCATGCAAACCATTACATTAACATAGCTTATTGTCCTTCCTGTTTCTGCATCTGTGCTGTGGATTGTAGTATCAGTATAGTTAAAATGCTTAACTTACTGGTATGTATAGGTCCTGACTGCATGTGCCACGGAAGTAGTTTTTGCTCTTATGCTCACAAGAATAGTTAACCTGGGTGTCTTGGACAGTGTTGCTTCCTTATCCGCCTGTTTTAATGTCCATTAATGCAGTTCCACCCACCCTAGAGATGTGGCATTGATATTGCTGTTGTGATATAGCTACGTCTCAGTGGTAGGTAAATATTTCTTAACCTAATATTCTGAGACCTCATTAAACAAAAAAAAAAAGATAATAAAACTCTAAGTTAAATGTGAGAGCAGGATCTTTTTTTTTTTTCCTAAACCCAACTTGCTATGCTTGTTAGTGTTTCCTGGGAGGTGGCTATAGAGCTACAATATAGGTTATATACCTTGAGTTTGTCTCTTGGTAAAACACCAGTCACCTTACTAATTGGTATTTGAGACACCCTAAGTGATGTTCAGATCAGTTTCCAAAAAAATCAAGGCAGGGAATAGAAGACTGGGAGAATATTAAGCATTTTGTCTCTGATAGAAGCAAGTGTTTGGAAAACAGAAGTATGACGGCTTAAAATTGCTTCTATCTCATTCTGACTGTGAATACTTTTTTGCGTAAATGTATTATTGAAAGAGAAAGACACAAATTATATAGAATCATACTGTACTGCTTCAGGCACAGTTGATCTTCAGTAGCACAGACATAAAGCCCTTATTACCGCAAAAATGACTGTATTTCATTTAAAAAAATAGTTCTAATCTATGTAATGCTTTGCTGTGTGCTGGATGTGCACCGCATCATCTTGTTCAACTTGTTATTTAAACTGTGTGCACTCAAAAGCATAATCATTTTGAGGTATTGTTACTAGAGTAGCTGTATCTCAGCTGCTATCCAGTTACAAGCAGCAAACTTCTGCCATTAAAGCTGTCATCCAGCCACCATTGGCTGCCTTCTGGTCTGACAGGTTGGGTCTCCTCCCTCTGTCTGCACATGGTCTGCAAGGTCTCAGCTGACATCCTTTACAGCTATGGCAGCCACTTCAGGCTCCAGGTACCCCAGTTTCCCCCAGCAGCCTAGACCACACCTACTGACACAACATCATGAGGAATTTTTCTCGGAGGCTGCCCGTGCTGATTCTCCTTATTAGTAAATCCGTATGACTGCAAGCGTTACTGGCTGGAGTTTTCTGTTCATTGCATGGCCAGGTGAGTCTGTACAAGCTGTGGTGAGTCTAAGAATGGAGGTAGGGGAGTCATGTCTTTCCAACTTTACCGTCATTCCCTGTTGTGTGTTGCTTTCTTCAATCTTTTTTTCCAAAGCAAAACATCCAGTGTAGTCTTTTGCTTAGAATAACATCACTGTCTCCAAACTTGTAAACAGTGTTTGAATATGAAATATATAAAAATTAGTATATTCATCTCTCTAGGATGTTATGTAAGTAGTTGGCCATTCATGAGATTCACTCTGTTAATATTCATTCTCCCGTGGGTTGTGTTTTGTTTCAGTATGTTGTGACACCGAGACGGCAGTCTACAGCTATTGCCCTGCAGATTTTGGTCAGCCATTTGCTGGGAGATGCAGGCAGCCCATATCTCATTGGGACTGTAAGTGAATTCTCTTTCCTTTGGGTAAAACTGTTAGAAACTGAAAGACAGAGACGCACAGAAGTGTAGGCACTTCCTGGTCCAAAACTAGAAATTACTCAAATTGGCGGCCTTGATACTAGAATACAGAAAGACATTTTCTAAACATTTTTACATGCACACAACTTCTGGTCTTGTGACACTGCAGGTACGTAGAATATAATAGGTGTGAGTAGTTCCATGCAGTGCGTGGAAATTTATTGTGATTTTAAATCGGCAAACTCATACATTTTTGAAGGCATACATTTTTGCAATGACAGTGACATGGGTAGTGTACTCGGATTTAAGCACTTTCTGCTAAGTTTGTGAGGATCTTCATGGTAATTAATCAAATACTATTTTATATCTTGAAACCTAAAACTCTTAGTTCAAATCTGAAGGTTTGAAACCTTGCAGTTAATCAATGCTCTCTTGAAAATCAGAACAAGAGTGACTGCAGTGGTTGCCTTTTGATACTACTTGGCATTCAAAGCTCTGGTCTCAAATTACCTTAACCTTGGATTCCCATATTGCTTGAGACCCAATTTCTTTGCCCTTCCTCCATTTACTTGATCTTAGGTGCTTCTGGACAAAGCAGCCTAGCACTGTTATCTCCTTGCAGTTGATTTGGTTTAGTTCCAGTGGATATCTGTCAGTGTTGTTTCCCTCCTTCATTATTTTTGATTGAAGACACAGTAATTGTGCCCACTGTAGCTAACTTTGAATTTTCTGCTTTACTGGACATGAGAGAGCAAGTGAGTTGTTGTTGTTGTTGTTGCTTCAAAGTTTTGTTTATATGGAAGTTTATTTTAAGAAGTTCACCTCAGGAGTATCTGTTCTTCCCTTGTCACACATGAACAGTGTTAGTGTTAGGACAGAAATGCCCGAGCAAGCTGTGCCTGCGGGTCCAGCCAGACAGGAGATCCCCCTTGTCCTCCACTGGGTCAAAACTGGAGTCTCGACTGTGTAATCTGTCTGGCAGAGGACAGTCCTCTCGCACTGAGAGATTCCTCTGGCTGGCGCTTGGTTTTTGGCAAATGAAGAGATCACTTCGCTCATCGGTGTGCATGATGAAACTGTTGCCCTCACACTGATTTGGCTGTATGCATGGGGAAACACAAAAACCGGCATCCCCGCATCATGAAAAATGGCTGAAAGGATATGCAAAAATGGGAGGTATCTTGAAGGCTGAAATATGTCTCGTACATTCTCCCTTCTTTGACTGTTCTATTGATTTATGCTTTCTGCCTAAAAGATGAAAATGTTTGTATCTCTTACTGCTGTACTTTGCCACCTTTGAGGCACAAGCAGAAGCGAGGCTTCCTGCTGAATGTGTGGCTGCATCCTGCCAGTAACGGTGTGCAGAATACTTCTTACACAGTACCTTGCATGCAATTGCCTTAAATAACAGCTAACTGAAAAGTGTGAAGACAAAAAAGCTTATCCAGGTGAGGTTACCCTTAGGTGACCTTGCAGCTTTGCAAAGAACAAAGACAATACATCCAGGAATAAAACAGCTGTATGTCCAAGTGGGGTCCTGTGCACTGAGCGCAGCATTGTGTTCTGGAATGTTTCTGTGAACCGATACACTAATGCTGCCCATGTCGCTGTTGACTGAACACCACATATCTTCTGCATTCATGTCTTGGTGTTGTTCACTAACCTGCTTCAGCTGACCCTTTAGCTTACAAACTGGCTGGAGAGTCAAGTAATAGTCTTTTTCAGAGTCTGTTTTTCTTCCTTCTGCACTCCACAGATGTTCTTACTAAGCATTTTAAAATCAAACGCATTAGGTTTGTATTTTGGCCGTTATGCTTGCTGTAGTCTCTAGGTGCCCATTTAGAGTTGATCTTGCTCTTATCTGCCTAAACTGTCATAAATAATCATACTGAACCCAGCAAAGGGTGAAGAGTCTCATACATGTGTATTTCAAGTCATGTAACGTATTCTAACCACCAAGAACAAATGTGGGTATAAAAATGGCTGCATTCAACATTCATCTTTTTGTTTATGCTAAGAAGAGATTTGAAGTTCCTGGGTTAAATATTGAATCTTACTGAGTTTCTTGAAATTGGCTTTTCTTTCTACAAAAATAAAATTCATCTGTATCACTTGCAGCTTTTGCAACCTCATCCTACAGCTAGTGCACAAAGCAGCTGCCTCTTATCTTCTTCTTCCCACTTCCTCATAATGTCACTCCATGACTCCTCAAATGCCTTTTGGCTCAAGAGCAGACTCCACTCCTATCTCTCATTAATTTCCAGCTCTTCCGTTCCAAGTGTTGCTACTTGTGCCTGTGTTGATGCTAATCCCCTGTTTTTAGCTATTTGATGCTGTTTAGGGATGAATAAAGTTATCAAATAACATCAAGAAATGGTAAAGGTCATTGCCAAATGTCTGTCCAGTGCTAGCTATCTGGAGATGGGCTAGAAAATGGTGACATGAGATAATGTTTACTGAACATTATAAACATCGGTCGCAGTGTTTCCTACTCTTGTGACTGGAGGCACTGTAGGGTAAAGGAACATGAGATTCCTTGAACAAGTGGAAGCTGGACAGCAGTGAAGTACAGGTGTATTGGGTCTGACAAACTAGCAGGCTTTTTGTCCTCATCTGACTAGTTTTAATCTTTTTGAGGACCACTGTACACTGTAACAGTCTGCTTAAACCAAGAGAGGATGATGATGTTATCCTGGATTAATGACAGCCTTGTTCACTCCCTAGATCGCCCATGCTATCCAGGCCAAGAACGCTCACTCATTGCAGTGGAGTTTCTGGAGCATGCAGTACAGCTTCATCCTGTGTGCTTTTGTTGGCGTCTTTGGAGGAGGTTTTTTCCTCCTGACATCTTTCTACATTGAGGAAGATCGTAAGGAAGCAGAGCGGGTTTGAGGTTTCTGTATGTCTTTGTAACTTTTAAACCTGTATCTGATGGCTTTCCATTTGTACACCAGCAATGATACTGGCTCTGTAAAGTTAAAACACTAATGTCTGCATTATGTCAATACCACATTAGTTTTTATAAAAAACATAAAGGCAAAATCCCAGCGATGTCTCAGATTAAACAAAACTCTCATACTGGGCAAAAAATGCTGCAGTCTGTGGAGGTAATGAAACAGCTTTACTGTAGGTAATGCACCGTTACAGACTTCATGGAAGGTGCAGTTCTTTTTCCACTCTGCTCTTTCTCAGCCAAGTAGAACCAGTCCTAGTTCTCTGTAATGCTTCTCCCTCTTCCCTGAAAGAAGTCATATTCAAAGTGTAAAAGACTTGAAGAAAATCTGTTGAATTGGACAGAGCACTGTCCTTAATAACCCAGATTCTTACAACTTCTTTCTGCTCTGACTTGGTTTTCTAGGCACCAGAATGAATGCTGTCTTTCAAATGAAGATGAACTCTGGGGCAAGATCTGCAAAGAAGAAAAGAATGTCTTCCTCTTTTTCTTTCCTTTTTGCTTAATGAGATACAGCTAGAGAAAAGGCCAGATAACAATTCCTCCATATGGCAGAAAATCCTGCGTACTGACTTTTTTGGATACTTTTGACTGTGAGTCAAAAATTGCTACTGCATTGGCATATGGCAACCCGCCCCCATCTGCAAAACAGGCATGAGTACTGTGCGGAGCTGGAGAGCTCCAGAAGGTAGCGTGTGGAGCTGTCCCAGGCACGACTGCTAACCTAAACAGGGCAGTAGCATTTAAGGCAGAATGTCTCACAGAGGTTAGGAAGGTAGACCTACGAATTCTCAGCAGGATAAGATTTGCCTGTAGAATTTGGAAAATATAGATAGCACAAAAATTGTTTTCAGTCATCTGAAATGATGAAGAGAAGCAGAAGCTGCCAAAGTCAGTGTCAGATTCAAGAGTGGAGGGTTGTGATCATCTTATATGTAATATGTTAACGGCCTCTTTATAATCCACTGAGGCTCCTCAGGCCTTGGGTATCTCCTCTGATGAGCGAACAGTAGTAGCTGTAAAACCACTTAAATATAACTATCCATTTGAACTCCTGTCTCTAAAGTGCGTAAGACTTTGGATGTGGTATATGTTGTCATAACACCACGCCAGGTGCCAAGCAGGACATGATTCGCGTGGCCAACTTCCATTGTTTGAGGTGTGGTTGTTCCCAACAGCACCTTAAAGCCAAAGCTGGAGGAAGATACTAGCAAGTGGGTTGTGAAGTATTCTGAATCCTGCCTGAGTCTCCCAGTAAATTACAAGGATCATAAATCACAATATTCCTGTAATGACTGTGAATATCTAATGTCATTATAAATAGTATAATTCAGCAGTTGCAGGTTTTTGTTTCTGCCTCTCTCTCTCATTTTTAAAAAATCTGTTCTGAAACCTGACTTAAACCCAGGTAGTGAAATTTGGCCAGAGCTTATGCCATTATGGGAAATAATGGAGAAACCTTTTTTGTGATACTCAGTAAGAGTGTAAGAATTGTCTTTAAAATAAAAGTGGGTATTCTGAAAGACTGAGCAACTTCTTCTGGTTGTAAAAACTAGCCAAAGCCATTATAGCACCGACCTGTTGGAAATTCATGTGGTGCCAGAGAACCTATGTCCAACAAGGGATTTTTTACTATTGGGTATGGACACATCAGCTTGTAGAGGTCCTAAGTGCTTGTCTTCACATTTTCAGGATACTTTTTAAGCTACCTGGTAGCAATGTTTGCATTGAAGCCTCTTGCTTATATTCAGCAGACTTGATGAAATTCGTAGCATTTGTCTTCCAGCTAGAGGGAGAATGATTCGCTTCGCACCAGTGCCTCGTTGTAGGATGAATTTGGGAGGTCTAAAAACATTCTTTAAGGCCTTCTCAACTCACTGCACACTTGAGGCTGAACTTGCATGAGCCTGAGACTCATCTGGTACGCTGTTACTGCACCACCTGTGCTGTTTGACGATAGCCAGACGGCTCTGGCAAACAGCTGCTTTGTCAAGAAGTTAAACTGTGTGGTGAGGTGAAATTCACCCCTGCAGTACATTGTACAGCAGTACCTTCACTAGATACCATTTACTGTCACATCCCTTTATGCCCAGAAACTGACAGAAGTGTTCTGTGACAAGAGTGCATTGGTATTTGAGGCCATAAAATTATTTTGATTTTGTTTAATTCTATATTTGCTGGTGACAAAAGTGCTTAGTGTTTTGTCAGAATTTCTCAGAGGCTGCATATAACCTTATCTCCATAAAGATTTGCGTTGTGCTTCAAGTCTCTTGTACACAAGATATAGACGTGTATTTTGTACAACCTAATCCTGGAATTGTCTGGGGATATTGGTACTAGGTAAGGATTTGGGTTTGGGAAAGAATTGATTTTGCAAGGTAACCTGATACTATGAAAGGTGTTGAGCTTGGTTTACAGAGCTCTCAGGATCAGTAATAGAATCACAAGATGCCACCTCTGCTGCCAGATTCTAGAGAGAGGGCTTGCAACTGCTAAACCCATTGACATCTGCAAACCAGATGCCCCCAACACCCCAGCTGACTCCTTGAAACTCAGGCAGACAGGCCAAGATCTTGAGAATTATTTTTCCCATTATTCAGCTATGGTAGGATTTAAGCAGCTTGACAGTACTTCTCTGCTGCTATGTTCATGATTTGCCCTGCAAACAGATGATCTGTTTATCACTTTTGTTAAGTCAGCATTAAATTCTTCTTAAAAAAAATCAGAAACTGTATCTGGAATACTGCGGAGGCACGCATTTGACATATGAGCAAGACATGCCAAATGCTGTTCTGTAGACGGTACATGAAGTCCATGACAAACTCATTCCTACTCCTACTCTTATCTGCTTTGTGAGAGTCAGCGCCTAGAAATTAGCAGGATCGTGCTGACTAGCTCAACTCCATCTTTTCAGATGCTGCTCTCTTTCCTTTGCAGTGTAAGGGGAGAGGACTTTTATTTTTGTTAAATTTTTTTTCTGCATTTTAGCAAGACTAACACCCAAGCCAAGAGGTTAGATGCTCTGAGCTGTGCCTGGGCTTCCCTGGAGCTGTGTTGTCCTCTGTCTTGCTGAGAACTGCTGACTCGGAGGCCAGGCAAAGGTGCAGTGCCTGTGTGAAACGGCCCTGGGAGGCTCTGCCTCCAAAGCAGGGAAACTGTTTCCATCATCTGTTTGGCTCTGTGTCTTAAATAAAGGTAAAGCTTCCTCACTAGGATATGTAAAAGGAGCAGAATTTCTTAAAATGTTTTGTACATCTTGAATTTGCTTCTGAGCAGGTGGCACTAAATTCTGCACTCAGGGGTTAACACAACAGGTTCTTAGTGCTGGCGGGGGCCATTGTGCGCCGTAGCTCTTTAAGACACTACCCTTTCTGCATGCCATCAAAAACCTCTGTCAGAGAAAGCCGTGGAGTCCTGTCACAGGGCCAGGAAAGGAACAGAAGTTCTCTTTAGGCATCAGTTCAAATACCAGTTGTGGTATGGTTCCAACTGGGAAGACGTAAGAAAAAACGCAGGGCTTAAAGACATTATTAAATTTCCCGCTCTATCTGGATTGGAGAGAGCTGCTGCTGGAAGCTGCTGGTTACCGAGGGAGTTCGTTCCACAGCATTCAGACTGCTTGGAATCGGTGTCTCTTGCATCAAATGAATGACAATCAAACAAGTTGACAAAACTTGTATTTTCTGCAGCTGTTCATATATTCTCCTCCTACCTTTAACATTTCTTCTTTGCTCTTCCCAACCCAAACAGTGTGTAAGAGGCACTTTGGAACAGCTCCAAAAGGTGAGATTTTGTAAGTCCATTCAGGTAATGATTTTGATCTTTTCCTCCCCTTCCTTCATTCCCCAAAGCAGGGACAGGTGATTGGTACTGACCTTTAGTGTTTATGTGGGTATTTTTTTAAAGAGGTTGTAGAACTCTTCTTAGCATAAAAATTGTCTTCAGAGTCGTAATTATTTCTAGCTTCTGCTAAGTGCCTGTGAAGTCCTCGAGTGGCCAGGACGTGTCTACGATACAACAGTACCATGGTGTGTAAATGCTTCTCCAGAGTGACTCCTTCCACCAGTGATGTTGTGTGAGACTGCTGTCAGCAGAATTTTAATTGTCAAAGACGTTTCATGTAACTTTTTCTTTCCCTCCCCTTCTCCTTCCCAGACAAGTAGCCCTGGGCACTGCTCCTGAAAGGGGTTTCACAGCACCTAAGAAATCTTTCTGTACTGTGGCTGCAGGTGCGCAGATGGCAGACCACAGCTTTCCTGGCTGCAGATTTATATAGTCTGTCTAGGCTGCTCCCTCCTAAGAAGATTTGTGTTTTATTCCTCTTTGCCCTAATCACTTGTGTGACTGAATTGTCTTTTGCAAAATATTTTGCAGAACAGCTGTGATCCTTTATAATGCTACTGACATAGCCACGGGTGTCAAAAGCATCATTTAGCTTCAAAAACAAGGTTCAGGGTTGCTGCTGTCATTCTGAGGGACCTGTGCTGAGACTGGATCAGTTCCGACAGCACCAGCCCTGAGGGCTGTGTTAGTAACTCGTTCCTAATGTCCACTGAAGAAGACTTTATCACCTCCATTGCTGGCCTGTGTCAGTACTCCATCAGTGAAGACTTGGCAGTTTCCCTCTACTATTCTGTTGCAGAATTCTGTCTTGCTCATCTCTCCTGTGCTTGTCTTCCCTTCTACTCCATCCATTGCCTAGTGACTAGAGATTCACCTAGTCCCTTTACCATTAGGTATAGATGTCCTCTTAGTTTAGAATCTGTAGAATAATTCACTGATTCCTGTTTGGAAAGTGAGCTAAAAGAAGCAGACACTGTCCACCTGACCATAACATAATGTGAGTACAGAGGCCAGATCAGCCAAATCAATGCTGTCGCTGACATTAGTTTTTTCTCAGCAGTAGATCCACCATCTCTGCTTTTTTACCTCCCCCTCCTCACATTAAAATGCAGATGCAATGTCTGTTGAAATAAATCCTGAAACAACTAATTTTAAAATCTGTCATTATCCCAAAACCTTTATGACAAAAGTTTTCTTCAGAAATCCTTGGCTATTTTGCAAACATTGTTCGCTCTTCAGGTGTCCTTTGAGTCCTGGGCTCTCCTACCCTGCCTGCAATGCTGCTAGTTGCTGTCCCCGCTGTGAGGGGAATGACTTGCACACGCCTTCCCCTGGGACCTGGGGAGAAGTCACCTCCTCCTTCGGGAGAGGCAGAAAAAAGCAACGAAAGAACAATGCCTGTGGATCCCTGCCAAGCTGTGCTGCCGCTCAAGTAGCTGGAACTGGCCCTATTCCATTGCAGAGAGTCACTGGGTTCATCTCAGTCCTATAATTATCTTCACTGTAATCCAATAAAGGCTTGGAAAGGTTCTTAGAAAGCGTTTTGTTTATAAGGGAAACAAAGGTTGATATGAAAAGACTCTTGATCCTAATGCTGTGTAGCTGACCAAAACGGCATTGATCTCGCTTTGTGTAATTTAATGTTTGCGTAACAGTTTTGCTATTAGTATGTAAATTGACTACATATTCTGCAGTAATAAAATGGCTGTAATTTTGAGAGATTCATGTAAGTGCTGTCAAATCCCACTGTAGAAAGGTCCTTTGTAAATGCACTGTTCAATGTATACAGATGTGGAATGTGATTGAATCCCAGTAGGGCTAACCCTGCTGGTGAAGCTGGAGCAGGGCTCAAGAAATGTACACTGTCTCTGTACCATCAGGATTCTATACAGCGACCAAACCTGACCTGGACAGGACTTGGCTCATATTGTGGTAGTAAGATCTGATTTCATCTGCTCATATACTGTGGTGCCTTTTTTCCTATAGTTAATATTATTCTATATTATGAAAAATGCTTTTAAATGGAATTGAAAGATAAATTCATATATTCACGTATACAGATATAATTTTCTTTCCAGTATTTAATGTGTTGGGCAGTAGGCTTGAAAATGATATAAAAAAGGTGAAGGAAATTTTTGCAAGTACTGACTTCAAGCTAGCTATTTAATTCCACCATAATGTACCCTAGTAAGTGGCCTGACTCTTTTCTTTCTTCATTCATTTTTTCCAAAGAGCCTTGCACCCCTCCGTTCCTAACGAAGGCGGCCTGAGCAGCTGTGTGTTCACCGTCAAAAAAATGAAGCCATCTACTTAAAGACTCAGTTATGGATTTAGGAGCCTAATCTTAGGCACCTAAGTTTTGAAACCTTGGTTGTAGGCATTTTTTTCAGGAATCCCTCTATTCTGCTGAATGAAAACATCACTTAAAGAAATGCAGGTCTGCGAGTACTTCTTAATCTTCAGCTGGTAGATGTTGTAACTGTTAACTTCTTCACAGGTTTTTGCCTTTATAGTTTACATTTTCAGTGAATGAACTTGTTCTCTGTGTGTGTGGACAACCTGTCGCCGAGATGTCACTGAAACCGGTATGTCAGAGCTGGGAGCAGACAGAGCTGTAGTAAAAGACGATATGAAGTGGAAAAGGACACTGGAGTTGCTGCTGGGAATATCTCCTCAGTAAAACCAGGCAAAAAGACATTTCTTCAACCCATTTGGGTAACTCTGTGGATTCATCTGCTAGTAGAATAAAATGCAGATCAGAATGTGAAGGAACAGACTCCTCATTTCTGATTTTTAACAGCATAGCAGGAAGGCAGCCTTCTGGTACGATGGAGGAGAGGTATGTGGGTATGAGCACAGAGGTGGAGAGGAGAGGTGACTGGTGAAAAATGCTGGTTAAGCAATCCAGTTCGTTTTACAGTAAACCCATGAGCCTGGGCTTTGTACGAGGAATGACCAGAGATGGTTGACCTAGAGGATGGTTAATGCCAGCTAGATAGTGTTTAAGCAATATCTCATCCTAGAAAATTATATCCATGATCTGATTATTACCACAAAAGCCTCTGCAAGCCAGCAATCGCTATTAGTGGTCCCTCCAATTTATCTGGGTAACCTAGGACAATTCGGTGGGAAGTGTATGGTAAGCTCCTGAGCAAGGGAATTATTTTTCTTTGGCCGTTTCTTTGCCTGGAAGTCATGGAAGACAGAGCTGCTTGCCTGATCTGTAAAGTGAGAAGGCATAGCTCCTAAAGAAAGTTGCAGTTCTATTTTTAGAATTGTTTAAATTGGGCATCAGATATGCGTATCTCCAACCTATTAACCTGGTCACACTCTGTGGTCTGATCCTCTTCTAACAGCGTGTGATTAAATGTGATTCATCATCGTCTCTGCTAAGCGCACGCAAGTGGGAGAGCATTGGTAGCGAAGCAGATGCAGTTATTTTCACACCAGCTGCTTTCTCCTGTAAATTTTGTTTGTATTGTTAAACACTGTCACATTGTCTTAGGGGATCGGTGTCTCCTGATTTAGCGTGATGACGAATGTTGTTTGCTGCGCTTTACCAGAGGCCCAGAGTGCTACTGTGAGACTGACGGAAATGACCGGACTGAAGCATGGACGTTGGTGGCTTTGCAGGAGCCAGTGATCTGTGTCTGGGGGAGAAGAGAATTTTCATGCTTACCAGGGTTGCCTGGACTTGCCAACTTTATTAAGGAACTTTTATGTTTTTTTAAGGGCAAGGTATGGGAGGAAAGGGGAAACATTTACATTTGCTGATGGTCCATAAAAAGCAAATGTTTAACCAAAAAAGAATAGCTTGTTTAAGTGAAGAGAGAGATCTAGTCGGGAGCTTGTACCTGCCTAGGGAAGAGGTGCAGCCACAGGATGGGTCTGCTTTGACACGTGACTGGCTTTTTTGTGATCCCAGCAATTCCAGAGCAGACTTCTTTAACTACAAGTAAGGACCTTCTGCTTCCTGAGCTTTGCAAACTTGCTGTAAAACCAAGCTGAGCTGCCTACTTTAAGGTTTTCTGCCTGACGTGAGAAATGTCTGCCCTCCAGTGATACTGCAGAGGTGCAAGAAAAGGATCCAAATGCCTCCTCCTCCTCCTAGCCTCCAGACTTTATTTCTAATGGCCCTGGAAAGGCAGTGTTAAACCTCCTTTGTTCTGAGGCAACATTCAGCAGAGGTGCTGTAATATCTGATTTCCAGTAAGTACCTGCATATGTCAAACGTTGTGCACGCTGAAGGCAGTGGAGATGGCCAGAGAGGCAGTTAGTTTGAGCGTTTTGTATTTTGTTCCTGGTCAGGCTTTGCTCCGTCCTATCCCCCACTAGCCAAAGGCTGTGGCAAGGGATAATGTGGGATAATGTTATTCTTTATCTTCATGCTTCTTTCCAGTCTTCTGATGTGAGAGGTAAAGGTGTTTGACGAGAGCACACAGGAGACAGGCATCTCAGCCTGCTGTAAGAACCTATCTTTGCTTGTTCTCTCTCTTAAGCCTTGGAGGCAGGGCTATAGGAAATGTGTTACAGTGGCCAGGGAGCGCTGAGAGCCCCAAATGAAGCTGTCATCCTTGTGAGGGTGAGCCCTACCAGCAGGCAAGGCTGGACCAGAACCAGCGCCCAGCAAGGGCGTATTCGTAAGTCAGATGCAGAGAGGGCTGGCAGGCATGCAGAGAAAGCTCAGAGCAGGAGGGCAGGAGCAGCTGGCGGTGTAGCAAGCAGTGAGCACTAACAGGAATGAACAGGAGGAGCAGTAGGGAATAAGGAATCTCCTCATTTGTGCACTGACATCCAGCATCCCATTCAGCAGCAATGACAGTAGGATTTTACAGAAATGACCAAATAAATTCGTTCCTTTAAGGGATTTATTTTAATTCTTTATTGAAATAGGAGATATAGGTGCATTTTCCCCTCTAGCCCACTGTTTTAATAGGATTATCTTTAGCATCACCCCATGGGCTCCTTAATTCTTCATTCCAAATTTTCTATGTGAAGTCGCCTCAGCAGATCCCATCAGGTGTATTTCATTGCTCAACAGTAGAAAGGAAATGAATTTTTCTGATGAGGGGAAGGCAGTGAATAGCTTGATACTCCTCCCCAATACCATCTGCAATCAGTGGTGTGCTGCAAATGAAGTCAGTGTTTCCCTGGGTCAGAGGTGGCTAATTATTCATAGCACTTTCATTTCCAGCAGTAGAGTCATCATATCTCTGCCAGTCATCATTCCGTTTCGTGTTTGGTTTACTTTGCTTTGCTCTTAGGTTTGCGAGTCTAGCTGCTGTCCAAACTGGTACAGTTCTTTGTTGCTGTTCCTGAGCTACTGCCAGTAGTTCTCTCAGCTTCTGAAGAGGCTGACAAGAGGACTTTGGCATGGGTATTGTAGTTTTCTCCAGTGTTATGAGCTCATGTCTGTTTAAAAAAGAATGAAATGGGAAGGAGGGAAGAATACAACATTCAGTTCATTTGTAACTAGCCAAAAAAACCCCAAATGAGTAGTAATTCACTAAGATGGATCAGTGTCATCCGTGGTTTTTTTAATGGCAGTAAAGCCCCGAGAAGTTTATTACTCAATGTACAGCTGGGATTTGGTGCGTTCCCTGCTAGTGCTTCGGGCTTCCCCCTAACGATAGCCCAGAACTCACGTTGTTGCAGCAGCCATCGATGGGTTTGCAGTGTCCTTTAGTCTTGTCCCTTGCAGTTCTGCCCTTGGATTTACAGCACTACTCCTAATGCAGATCAGAAGAGTAACTGAGTGTTACAGCCCATGTGCCGCAGCAAACTGACTGAGGCATTGCTAGAGATGGAAACCCAAAGAAACTGTGGTCCAGCCTTGCATTTTCATGTGGTAGTAAGGCTCTCTTCGCACAGATCTGTTCTGAAAGATTTTAAGAGAGCTCCAAAGTAGATGCTGATAATTAAAATGCTAATGAAGTATATTCCCAATGGTATTCACTGATAGTGTTGCCAGAGCAGGTGAGATTTCAATTATCTTGCTATTCCTTTTAGAACTAGAAAAATGCCCTGCAATGAGTTTAGATGGAGTACCTAAGCCATGGTTATTTCGTAGCATTGAAGTGCTGACTTTCCTCCAGATTTCTTCAGTTTCTCTTTTTCATATTTAAAAAAAAAAAAAGTTTATTCTGACAATTCTGAATGTACAAACCAGCCACGCAGTGAAACTGAAGCCTATCAGCCTAAGGGGAGTGGGCAAAGCCACAGGTCCTCCACACAGATTGCTTTGTGAGACCACCCCACCGTATCTACCTGGTGCCTTTGCTCAGAGCAGAGCTGGGGAGCAGGCTGTTCTGGCAGGCTGTGCAGGAACAGCCCCCAGAGCAGGGGACCTGGGTCAGCACAGGGCCAACAGAGAGTGCCATCTTCAAGCTCAGATCTTCACAGAGACTAAAGTAAAGCTTTCAAATGCTCAGTTCTTACAGCCTAAATCAGCAGAAAACAGGTGAGTTTTCTCAGCAGAGCTCACTGCTCTGCAGATTTACTTGTCAGGAATTTACACGTGCTTAGTGCCATAACCTAAAGGTAGGAAATGGCATGCAAAGCCAGGACTATAACAAAGAGAAAGCTGAAGATGGGAAAATCAAAGGAGAGATGATAGGATTAGAGGCAGCTAGTAGGGATCCACAAACAGGAGAAAAGGGACTGCCAAATGTCTGAGTAAAAGATGTACTCAGGTACAAAGCTACTGGCTTTCACACAGGAATTCCAGGACAAAGACTTNATGGCCTCTGTCTCTCCATTATAGTGATCTCTGTAACTAGAGGATGTGGAAGTTTCACCAATTTTTGTTGACTAGATCCTGTATCATGAAGGACATGAAAGGGAATTTCAGTTTTAGAAAAATGAGTTTTCTGTAGCCACGATGAATCCTGCTTTCAGCCTTCCTCTCAGAGGGTATCTTTAGTGCCAGATTCAGAAGTACTTTCTGAATCAGCATCGCTTAATGGTGCAACAGGTAGGGATGGAAGCTAATGATGGCGTATAGAAAAAGCATTCAGGAAGGATTGGACAGATGAGGAAGGAATGTAAGAGTAGAAGTGAACATATGCTAAACCAGAGTGTCTGAAGCTAATGTGATGTAAAACGACTCAGGCTAATGAAGCTTTTCATGAAACAAATTTCTGCTAAAATCTACCTGGAATACTGCACTGCCGCTTCCTTAGATCACAGTAATTTGTATCCTTCTGATACCTATATGTAACAGTGAAGAATGTTATAATTGCTATCCAAGCATTGTTTTACTTCACACCTTGTGATAACCCTGGGCTGTGTTTTTCTTTAAAAAAAGTATGATGTCTGCAACGCTCCTTTTAAAAATGGTGTAAGAAGTTTGGAGACAATATAGGTCTGTTTACAAAATCGGGGTGTTGTTTATGAAGTGTCTGTTACTGGTTGCGTTGTAGTTTTATGGGTACATGAAACACTGCAGTCTGATGCTTAACATATACATCTTTACACAAAATACAGTACTAAGGAGATAGCTGGACTCGAGCCAGCAGAATAGCTGTAGAACCTGCACCCCCCACCCAAGATATGGCAAGTGAGAAATTTGTGTGGGTCACTCAAATGCCAAAATTTTTCAGATGAGAGAGTTCCTGAATGGTTGTGACCGCTTGCTCTGAAGAGGAGACAAGGCGAGAGTGAAAGGGCTGCATTTATGCAGTGCCTGATAGAAAAAGATTCTCTAAAACTTTGCTGCTCTGTCTCAACAAAGATGATGGGTTTTACAGGCTTCACCCACCCTCCTTCACACCAAAAGATCAAGGAACCACGAAAGGATGAAATCGCAGAAGGCTATGGTGTTAAAGTCCAAGCTGTTTATTTTGTCCTTGCACAATTAGCTCGTGGTACTCTGTTGTCCAAAACTATCGTAAGATTTCTGGAAGCAAAGCATTTCCCACCACCAAAATAAAGCCAGAAGAGAAGACCACCGGATCCCTTCCTATGTACCAGCAGTGCTGAGAGTTAGCTACAAAGAAACATTTCCAAAGGTTTTGGTGGGCAAATATATTGTATGATTATATTGTCATGGTCTGGTTGGACAGGGTGCAAGCTCTCACTTTAAATGAATCTGACACATCAGGAGTATACAGATTTAAACCCTGGAAAACTCATCCCACAATCTCTAGGAGCTACATGAAGAAATGCTGAGTTTTCCAAAATATTTTGTATCTTCAGCTGAGTTTGCTACACTTCTGGCCAGCATTCCTACAGGACAGATATACTGTGCAGAGGAGTTTGGAAAATCTGGTCACTTATTAATGGGGGGGGGCAGAGGGAACTGAGTCTTGGCCATTGCTTCCAAACAGTTGGAGCTTGAGAGAAGCACACTCTTACTGGAGTTTTACGTGGTGCTCAGAAGGTCCATCTGTCTTTCTGTGACAGCAGAAGGGACATGGGGAAGACAGAAAAGTGTCTGTTGGCCAGACTGCTCCTGCTTCTCAAAAATCAAATCTAGTGAACACCATCTTTAGAAGTACTTTTGTAGAGCTTCAGTGGCAACAAGCCTGTTGTCTCTGTCACAGAATAAAACACATTAAAGGACACATGCTGATTACTTTTAAAAATAAATATAGTGACCTGAAGTAGAAAGGGAATTACTTAAGTGGAAAGATGAAATTTGAATGAAGATTCATGTCCATAGGTGGCTGGAGTGTGTCTCAGTATCAAGAATAAATGATCACGCAGGGAGGGAGGCTTGCCAGACCCCGCAGAGGGTGTTTGCTGAACACACTGGTTCAAAAAATAGGCACCTTGATCTGCTCTGTGGTGAAAAGACTTGTACTGACAAGAGGCGAAGGAAAAATATATCCACCTGCTTTTGAAGAAAAGACACTAAACAGGTGATAAGGGAGTGAAATAGCTACACACTCCTGGCAAGCAAAGGGCAGTGTTATTTTAACATCACTGTGTGAGTCTGTCTGTCTGTCTCTCTCCAGGGTAGGAATTACTCGCCTGTGTGATAAAGTCCTGGTTCAACTCCTGGCCTAGCACTGCTGGAGCAGCAGCTCTGGATTCTCCGTGTCACTGACACTCTCCCACTGAGAGACAAACTCAGGGGCAGCAGTGCATTTATTACAGTTCTTGTCCTTAAAACAGTCATTCACAGTGCTGCCAGAAAATGCGGTGAAATAGGTCATTTAATTACATTTCAACTCCAAAAAGTTCCATGAAAATGAACACCATTACATGATGTTTGTACTGCAGAAACCAGCAGAGGGTTGTTAAACTCTGTTACTAGCACCCCCACCTGAACCATTTCAGAATCCCAAGCTCTTTGACATAGTAGGGGGGTAGCAGGAATGGGTATTCAACATTGATCTCTTTGCAGGAGAACTGCTGAAACTGAAAGCGTAGCTTTTAATACATAAATTGCATTTACATACTTGTAAACTGTATCTTGGGCTATGTGCTTTGGCCATATTGAGTGTATTTTCGTCAATCAATTTATGTTGCACTTGCATTACTCCTATTTTAAAATGTTATCAGGCACACAATCTTGTCAAATATTAAGTTTACTAATGTTCTACGAAGGTACAGGGTGCTCAGACATCACTATTGTCTAGTTTACAAGTGCTCTAAGTGTTACAGGTGACTTTAATTGTGCTGATTCCTCCTTTAATAGGAACCATGTGTTCTCTCTCATTTTAAATTAGACCACTGCAAACTTACTTCAGTCTTGTCCAAAGCACAGGTAGTCTTCTGCTCCTGGAGGAACTCACAGTTTTTTAGCTAAGCTTCTCAGTTATTTTCTGTTTGTATATCTGCTTTAGCAGTGAGTGTTTTATTGTAAGTGACAGATACTGTAATGCAGCCAATGCTGCTTTGGTAAGGAAGCCTTTCTGGTGTGTCGTTCTCAGGATATCACTAACTGGAGTCTCCAGCAGCAGGTACGCGTTGGGATGCTTGAGGCTTGTTTTAGATACACCAAAAAGCCAACACAGATTTCTTTATCTGTAGAGAAATAGAAAGTCAAACAGCTTCAAGCTCTCAGCCAGCTGTATGAGACAGAAGCTGTAAGAAGCATCATGGAACAAAGAACAGTCCTGGGAGGTAAGAAAAATAAAGCATCCTTCAGGGAATACGTCTCTTTAGCTACAAGAAGACTGCTGGCTATAGAAGGGAATCTTAGCGATGATGTTGGTAAGTTTTTGTTTAGTTCTGTTTTGAATGAGTTGCTGGCCTGTGACTACTTCATCTTGCATACAAAAACTGAAGATAAAATGTACAACTGTCTGTCATGTGTTTGGGAGGTGACCTGACTGGTGTTTATGCAGGAAGAGTGCACTGGTTCATGTATAACCTCCATGCCCCCAGGAGTGTTACTGGTTTCTGTCCCCTATCAAACTGGATGCGCTGTGTCATTGCTTGCAGGGGTCTCGGAGGAGCTTCCCTTTCGACAGAGGGGCTTGGGGTCAGAGACCGCTGCTACTCAGTTATGTTGTTTTTATGCCTAGTGTAAAAGTAATACCCACTGAGTAGTGCAATGAATGGGTACATTAATGTGCACCTTGGATGGACACACAATCAGTTTGCCAACTGTTTGCTAAAAGAGTAAACTCTGTGCAGAGCACTTTTTGTCATCTCCTTTAGCTGACAACAGCCCTGTCCCCGGGTGAGCAGGCTGGCTGCGCGGGCCTGGTCACCGCCTTTGGTTTTGCAGAGGGCAGCGAGTGCCTGCTGTGCTGACCTGTTCATCTGGAGCGGGTGCCAAACCCCCGCTGCTGCCCGCTGCAAGGGCTGCCTGCTCAGTTGTGTGATACCTGCGCTGTCACGCGTTATCTGACCGTCAGGCGTGGGCTGCTCCAGGCCTCCTCCCACCACTGGCACCCATGGAGGTTTGAGTATGTACTCCCGACAGGCAAAATGAAATGGTGTTGACTCTGAGAAGATAATTCTGAATGTCGCATGAGAAATGACAATATCGGTGCTGAACCAAGAGTTAGAAATGTAGAAACCAAGTAAGTGTGGCGAGATAGCAACTGTGTGTGTACGTGCATATTCCACCTGTGGTCTGCAGTGTGTCCTTTGTAAGACTTCATCATGAAAACTGTGTTGGATCACTTACTCTGCGCTGATGCCGGATTGTTTCCTATAGTCTTATTTCCTTAAATGCCGTGTCTGCTTATAGCTTTTAATTATCTTAGTTAAGTGTATCTGTAGTTTTAGTAAATAGCCTTGTGGATTTTGCCATGGATTTATTCTTTTCCTGATATTCATCATTCTCATATTTTAATGTTGTCACACAACTCCTGTGTGTTAGCCTAAATATTTCCCCACATACCTTTCAAACCCTTCTCGTTCTCCCTTGATAACCAACCCCTCTAATCCTTTTCATTATATTTACAGTTTGTGTATTTAGTTTGTCTATGCTGCTATAGAACTGTCAGAGTTTTCAGTGGCAGCCTTCCTTGGACTATGGCTATCAAAGCATCCCATCTGCCAGGGAGCTTTCCTGTCATATGCGGACCACTGTCAGTAGGCTGTGTTCAAGAATTAGGATACTGCTTGAAATCCTTGTTTGGCTGACAAGCCCGTTTTCTGTAGCATCTTGTTTAACTTGTGCTGTGACATTATCTAAATGAGAATACGTCGCACAGGTGAAAGCATTGCACGCTACATGTGGTACAGGCTTTGTTTAACTCCGTTGCCTTCCCGAAGTGTTTTTCTAATAACTTAAGGGCTGGTTGTGATGGTTTGGGAGTCTCTTCTTGTGGAGATTTTGTTTTTCCTCCATGTGATTTACCAGGGACTTGCTCCAAGCATAATTTACTGTAACACAGCACACACACATCAAAATGCTTTTGCTTGTGAGTGACTGCAAGGACCTTGAAGGTCAGGTAATGAACCAAATAACATAAGAAGAAAATGGGATGTTTCCCAGCTCCATAAGCTCTTGTGCAACTGGGCAAAAAGGCTGGAGAAGTTCTACAAGCAGCTCGTACACCAGCCACTTCATTACACTCCACAAGGGGAAGGTATGCATGTGCTGTGTTCTGCTGACTTGCGTGGAGATCAACTGGCAGAGCAGGCTGAAGAGAGTAAGATGAAAGAGCTGCAGCATGACAGCTAGTTTAGTTTTGTATATGTCTCACTATATAAGCTATCGCTGTAAGACTCTTCTTACTCTAATAATGAACAATAATAGATAACTGGTGATTACACTGTTTTCTACATCATCTTGAAAGAGGACTTGAAGACAGCTTTCCCACAACAATTCACCCATGTGCCAGCTGAGGCACGCTGCTCTATATGTGTTGCCATTTAATAACAGGAGGGAAGATGATGGTGCTGGCTGGGGAAATGTGCTAGGCTCCAGGATTCCTGGATTGTTTTAAGACAAACAACCGATTTATTGTGTTTTGTTTCCTACGGGAGAAAGATAATACTTCCTGTTCAGAGGCACTACACCTGGCTAGAGGTTGCAAAGAGCTCTGATGTGCTGCTCTAGTAGAAGGGACTTCAGCTGCAGAGTCTCTTACAGTTTATGTGAGGCAGGTCCTCTCCAGATAGAGTTACCAGGAATGGACTCCCATTTTTGGTTCTGCCACAACCTAGATGAGTATTCTACGCATTGTGCAGTGTTTTGAACAGAAAGCTCATTTTGTGCCTAACAGGAGGCCGCAGCCCCATTGCTAGACCTCTTTGCCTCTCCACTGCCATCTTTAATCTTCACGTAAGCTAGCTGGTTGCGACAAACCTAAGCTTTTTCTAAAATTCATGTCAGGTAAACGCTGAAAAGTGAATCTTAACAGCTGTATAGATTAAAAAAAAAAGACTGAAAACCACTGATAATGGGCAGTGAATACAGGTAGTGGAGCTGTTTGTTTCCCTGGCAGGTAGGCTATGGAAAGCCATCAGACTGTGTTACAAACTTTGTCACGGCACCTATGCTCATCTCGTTTGTGTTTCTATCAATAATCCCTGCAGCAAATGCCATTGGGATGAATAAAACGATTCCCTTTTAGCATTCGCATAGCTTTTGTGTTTTCAGAGCCTCCAACCGTGCGTTGCTGAGGTGGGCCGGTAGTCCTCTGAATCCTGCAGGGATAATGCTGACGTGTTTCTGCGGCGGATAAAGGTGCCTGAGGCAGATGCAAGTAGGACCATTCCCCAGTCATGTTTTTAATTGCTTTGCCCTGGATCCAGCTTAATTTTGACTCTTATCATAGTGCCATAAATTAAGTATGTGAGATTTGACAAGTCCCTACGGGCCACATTTGCATTGGTTTCTAAAACAGGGTGAAACAAGTGTGCCTTCTGTTAAGCTGATGGCTCTTGAATTGAGTTTGGCATCCTTACCTGACTGAAGGCTGTGACGGCATATTAATTCAGGTTGAGGTGAAGGGTGCTGGTACCTATCTTGCTAAGTTCACGCCATGCAAAGCGTGCTCCAATTGAGCAGTCACTGTGTAGACTCCTTCCTTTCGTTGAACTCCATAAACTATTTGAAACGAGCTGCGTGAGAACAGCACCGAGCAATCTCGGATGAGTCTGGGCGCACTGTAACTGCTGTATGTGCAAAGAGTCGTGGCCACAGTGAAAGTGCTCTTCGAGGTGTGTTGTTTATTCAACTTTCTCTATTATTTGCTAAAAATTCACTGCTGCTGTCAAACCTCTGGCCAGTGAAGGGAGTTGGAATGTCTTGTAGTGATCCCCAGCCTGCAGGATGATAACTGATAGCCTATCTGTTGGTGAAGTAAAACCTATTTCGGGAAGCAGAGAGCTAGCGCTGTCTTGTTTATAGGAGTGCATCCTGTACCTGGCACTGGAGGATATCTCACCCAAGCTGGTGCCTCAGGGTACCACTAGTGAAAGGGTAATAGCAGTGAATTAAAAACTGGAAGAGTTACTTTAGCAGTCTTCCTGTAATGCTAGACTGATTTCTCAAAAGACAAAATAAAAATTAAATTTGCATTCCAGGTGTTGGTTAAAAGGTGAAGAAACCATTCCGTGTCATGCGTAAGCTGTTGTTGGCAAACAGTGCAAATGAGAATAGATTAATCTCTTGATTTAACTTTGTTGTAATCATACAATCTCTCTGAAAGATTGCAGTGCAGCTTCGTTTTTCTTTCATTGACTTTTTCTCTCTGCAGCAGCTTCTCTTTACACAGCAAATCAGTAGAGCTGCTGCAGAATTGAACTAATTGCAATGCTTCGTTAAATAAAGGTTTTGTTCAACAGGGAAATAAGATCACATGAAAGAGAACTGATTTCTATCCTGCACTCTCAGGTATAATACCTATTACCACTTACTGACAAAATGTTGGATGCTACTCCATGAGGCCACTTCTGAAGCAGTCCAAAGAGTTTCATTGTCTGACATCAGCTTTAAATGTTGTTTCCAGGAAACATCTGAGCAATTTAAAAAAAGAATTAAAAAAAAATTAGATTTCAGAAATCTTCAATGATATTCAAAAGCTCTACTCGGGAAGGGCTGACATTCTAGAGCATGGTTCAGCACCTCATTCTTGTGGATTTGTCTTTTGGATTTAACCAAAACTTTTTTCTTTTTTCTTTTTTTTTTTTCTTAAGTTTCTGAGAGAAACTCATGGGTGAAAGCTAGTCTCAACCCCTGCCTAAAGTTGGTCTAGAGTCAAATCTATGGTCAAGAAGAGAAATAGCGGGAATCTGAACCAGGATTTTCTGTCTAGTACCCTAACTTGTAGCTAAGTGGCTACTCTGGCTTGAGGCTGCTTTGCTGGCATTGAAAAGCCTTTGATTTATTTCAGGTCAGGATGGAAGCAAACATGCAAATTTTGACACTTGTGAAGCTGAATTCCCACATAGCTAATGTCACTAGGTGCCTGCTTAGAAGCAAATGCTACTGACTCTTAGAGTGGTCTTGTTATCTAAGTAGGTTAAAAAGAGTTAAAAATGGGTGGTCAAATCCCTGGTGTATATAGAACCACCAGCACAAGATTTATTGTTACCCCCTGCACCACCAGGAGGAGTTATCTAAACAGGTAACGAGAGACTTTCTCTTTTGTGGAATGTGTGTGCTGTGAAGTGTCTGGACCTGCTCTTCTACTCTAATCGAGAAGAAATTCATGCCTGTCTGATACAGAATTTATTGTGTCATGAGTTTACTGCACCTCCAGCTCATGCTGATTGCACAGGAGGAATCCTTCAGTGCACAAGTGGCTTGAATACTGCCTGTCCAGGCACACCTGTGTCATTTTTCATACAGCTAATAATAATAGCAATTTAGGAGAGAGAGTGCTCTTCAGAATATGACTAACCCTGTAATTGTGGTTCTGAGAAAAAAAAAAAAAAACAACAAAAACCCCACACCTTTTTCTAGGGCTGTGTTATCTAATACCTACCTGCTGCAGGTTTGCTGCTATTAAGCTTCGGGACCTCAGAAGCTGATAGGCCCGACCTACTCTGCTATGGAGAAGCCTTCTGGTATCTGCTCCCTGCGTTTTCACAGCAGTGTGTAGGAGTGATGTTATCGATAGTGTAGCAGTTGCATTTGGCATCAGTGTTATGAAGAAGTCTATTTTTTTGACCCTAAATATGTGCCAGGTATTTTAAATACTGTGGCATATGGAATATTGAGCCCTCTGGAAAATGAACTTTAGAGGATGTCTCGCTGCAACCCCTCTGTGTCGGATTTGGAGGCTGGTATGTTTTTCCTTGTCACCCTTGGAAAATTTGAGACCTTTAGAAGTATTAACAATTTAGAGTTGCTGTTAATTTGTCGTGTTAACAGTGACTGACTTTAGTTTCACAGAAGAGCTGGGCTAAGGAACATTTCCTCTTGCACATAGCAAGTATTTTCTTTGATCTTTATGACTTGCAGTGTGCTGGAACACCTAGACACTCCTGAGCTTTTCTGCCATCACTGTTAAACTTCGGCCTTCCTATGAATCTGTGTTTGTGAGACTCAGGGGTTTGCAAGAGCCTGTGATGCTGAATGTCAGGACGCTTCTCTGGCCGAGCTCCTCTCTTTGGGTGCTTTTCGCTCCCTGGCAGATGGTAGTTGCTGGCCTGCTCTGGTGGAAGCAAGGCCTTCACCACGCGCTTGTGCTCATCGCACGCAGGTTGTTTTCAGAGACAGTAATACAGAGTGCTGTCCTGAAGGGAACAGAATAAAATATAAATGGAGCAGACGGCACAGCAGGAAGCGGGCTGAAAGCTCAAGATGTACCAGTGTGCTTTGGAGGGCTGCCTGCTGGCTAACGGATAGCCAAGCTAGTCGTAGGAGGGAGGGCTGCCCCTTCTCCAGAGCAAGGAGTATTTACATCTCCTTCAATCACATTTAAAGAACAAAGTGAGATGGAAATAGCTCCTGTTCCTTTCTGAAATGTCCTTATCGGAGCCTGCCTCTGCTCTCTCCTCTGCGGGAAAGGCTGCACTGCCAGCATTGCACCACATTGATGTAAACTCACATTATATTGCACTGTCAGCCAGCAAACAGAACCAGTCTGTGTTATAAGCCTCTGTTGCGCATCTTGTCTTGCAAAGAGGGGAAAGATGTGGCCTAGTACTAAATATACTCTCATCTCCAGTGTGATACAGTATCTGCCAAAAGTGTTTAACAACTGAGAACATGAAGTTTAGTGCTTCATTCATCAGTAATAACACCTGGGGGGTTTGGGGGTGTTTCGGCAGTGGAATGATGTTTTGTCACATACAGGGTACGCATTAGATCCAGTCTGGATTGCTAGACAAATGTGCGCCTGTGCTAAGGTTGTGAAATAAAGCTGCTTTGTTATGGAAGAGGGGAAGCAACTCCCTTGAGGGTGCAAATGCTTCCAGTGCCTGACAGTGTTCTACCACTGCAGTAGGTGGCACGCTTAGTCAGCAGCCATGGTGGAGTCCAAAGATTGAGAAGGTCATGGAAAGTGTAGCAAACTCTTATTTATCTGGCCAGGTGTGCACCCAAAACTAGACCTGCTTTTGCCTGCTCTGCAGTTCCCGTGTGGAAACAAAATGGGTTGGAGACATCAGATGCCCTTCATGGGCATCAAATTTATTGGATAGAATACCATGCTGAATGTAAAGCTGCTTTGCAGATGTGCTGTTTTCTGCTACTCCAATTGCAGTAGAAATTTAAGTGTGTCGTTTTAAATGGTTCTCCACTGTTGATGGATTGGGTTTGACCTTCCACAAGACTTAGTTCTAGTGCTAAATTCTAGTTTGAAGTAGTCCTGTTGCCAGCATCAGTGCCTGCTGTTCCCTGCCGGCAGACTGAGGCAGTCCATACTCCCAAATGGACACACTTGTGCAGCACTGTTGGAAGGAGACAAAACATTCCTGTAACTGGTACCGAGTACTGAATGCTGACTGAGCAAGTTCATAGTGCTTAACTGCTGCTTAAATGTGTGGAGAAAACAAGCAACCCACTCCTTTCCTCTTGGTACTCTGCAGCCTGCCCCCTGAAACCCCCCCCAAAGAAACCAGCCCACAAGTCCATTGCTGCGTTGTAGGTACTTGTGTATTCCTGACTGCCAGACCCATGCGTGCCTCAGAATCCTAATCAGGCTGTCTCCAAAGCCAGAGGTAGGAACAAACATTTTGCTGGATTGGAAAATGTAATTTAGAGTTGCATTTCACAAGGCACTCTTCAGTTACCATTTCCAGTTTCATCATCCAGAGTCAGACCTTCTGCTTTACTGGGATGAAATTGCTAACCTCTTGGCAGAGATTGAGTAATCTGGGCAGCAAAGGGCACAGATACTAATAGATGTGTGGATCACAATTGCCTAGCCCTTATTTCCTTTGTAAGTCCGGCAAAAAGAACCTTTTCCCTGTTTCTAAAAAGGAATTCTGTGTTGGAGCTGAATCCTTAGTAGCGCTATGCTAAGTAGATTGATAACAAATACAATTTTTTTTCAGTGACTTTATTTCACCATTATTCTGATGCATTTTTATAGCCACAACAGTCTGGCGGGGTTCTGCCTTCCCTGTTACAGCAAAGGGTTGTAGACTAAATGTGTTAGACAAGTGTATTCATGGTAATGACAGCTGTCCCTCTTCTTACCAGCAAAGGGCTCTCCTTGCACTGTTTTAATTTAAATTCATGAAAAAAGCCTTTCTCTGAGTAATGTCAAAGGCCTCTCCACCTCTATTTTGATTTCTTTATTCTCATCTTTCATTCTCTAGTAGCACAGGTGCATCTCTTTCTTTTTTGCTTTAGTGAGTTTCAATGATTTTGACCTACAAATAGCAAGGGTAATTGGCATTTGATCTTCCACTACAAAACAGATCCCATTACGTCATCATTTTTTCCATTCAGACAGCAAAGTGTATTTGTTATAGATGTGGCCTTATCTGCCATATCTGTGGTAGAACAGCTTTGCACTTTAAAAAATTTCTTCAGTTTCAATTTTTTTTCTGATTTCGGCATTCTTATTGATTAGTTTGAGATTTGAAGCTTTGGCAAGTCTGGCTTGCAAAGTAAGTTTTGGCAAAGACTGAGAAAGCAGTTCAGAATTCTAACCTCTAGTCTCATTTTGGCAGTGATTTTTCCGAGTGAGTGACAGTCAAATTCACCTTCTGCCTTTGCTTCCCACAGGCTTACCAGATGGGGGCTGGGATGGTGAATGCGTTGCGAGGCAGATCCTCTGCAGCGCTGGGAACAGTACAAAAGCTCACAGGGGTCTGATGTGGAGAATCGAAATGTGTGGAGAAGCGGTGCTTGTTATCTCAACAGATGACTCTTGCCTGTTGCATTGCTCGTGGGGTTGCTCAGTCATTAAGCACAACCTAAAAGCAATTCTTGTCATAGGGAGACACAGAAGGCTCCTGCTGTGATTGTTCTGTAGGGAAAGATTTTTTTTTTTCCTTCGGCTTATGATATCAGCATTCCCAAACGCTTCATTAATATGCAGAGAGTGAAAGGGGAGAAAAAAATCGATATTCTTGAAGATCTGCCTTGTGATCATGATTCTGGTGAGCTGCTCCTGGGCCACAGGTAAGCTGGCACCACAGCAGTCGAGTGTTTGCAAACGACAGCAGCAGAGCGAATGTGTGAACCTGACCATTGCTAATAAGGTGTCCATCCAACCAGCTGTAGAAGCTGCCTGACCAGCTGCTTACAACTGTTGCCTTCTGTGTGTAAGGGTGCAGTCCCTTTCCCAGCCAGCCATCAGGTGAGCAAAGAGGTAATTTCAGCCCAGACTGGCTGGCACAGTAGGGGCATGCCAAGTGCCAAAATGCTGGTATAATGAAGGCTGGTATCCTCCCCCTTTGCAGGAGAAATGATTAAATCCTTTCATGTCTGTCTCTCCCCCCCCCC
>Ga0065711_1028060_pt1 | contig 43991 bp, 21 predicted proteins | sample Hoacrofraction12_FD_59098 | JGI IMG/M metagenome (GOLD analysis project Ga0065711, IMG submission 59098) | Hoatzin crop microbial communities from Cojedes, Venezuela - Epithelial fraction 12 v2 (version 2) | ecosystem: Host-associated > Birds > Digestive system > Esophagus > Crop | place... | reverse complement strand
GGACAAGGTCCTGTGCAGCCTGCTGTAGGTGACCCTGCTTCAGCAGGAGGGTTGGACTAGATGACCCACAGAGGTCCCTTCCAACCCCTACCATTCTGTGATTCTGTGATTCTGTGATCTTACACTAATTTCCTACACAGACAGTAAATAACACCTGAATTTACAACTGGGAACTTCACCTAAACAAGCCCACCCCTGAAGCTTTGTTAAGAGGTACTTGCCTTTCTCAACAGTCGATCTCAAAAAATAGTAAATGACAACCTATTACACCCAGAGGCCATGGGAGCTAGCTCCCACCTGCGAGACATTTTGATTGTCTGTTGCTTGAGAAGGATGACAGAAGGTGGGTTAGAAAATTAAAAAAAAGCATATTTGCACTTTCAAAATGTCATTAGTCGAACGGCTGTCTAGACCTGTAACTCCAAACATGTAAATCAATGCCCATTTGGGACCTCAGAGCACACACTTCTTCTCTTTTCACCTTGTAGGAAATTATCAGAAGCAGTCAGAAGGAAAAATCCCTGCTGTTCCTGACCTGGAAAGAATGCTGGGGCTGAAATGCTATTGCCTGAGGGGCCAACAAAAACAGCTAGGAGGAAAAGTCAACCCCACAGTGTGGAGGGGTGGGAGAGGGGACAGGATGGGATAGGTTACTGCAATAGCAGAGAAAACATTCGACACCACAGCATTCTGTTCCAGCAGTTAATGGAAATGGCTTCTGAATGAAGAGAGAATAAATAAAATGCCAGAAATCAAGCTTTACACTTTATATGCCTCATTACTAGCTGGAAGGTACAAAGGCACAGAGAAAGTACTTATAATGAAATGGGATAAGTGCCCATGCTTCTGAAAAATAAACAGAAAAGTCTGATATATAATGTAATAATATAATAATATTTATGTGCAATGGCAGGAACAGAATCTGTAGTGGTAGTTTTAAAAATAGCAGATATTCTATCATCTACAACATAAAGACTCATGACAACTTGAAAAAAACAAAGCAGAATTAACTGCACCCATGTTTTGCAATAAAATCCCAGTGTGGATATCAGACATCTGCAGTCATTATGAAGAACTGGGACATACTATGGCTAAACTACTCAGCAAATTCCAGACCACAGTCTTGGTAATCTCCCAGGTTTTTCACTAGGTGCCTATTAGTAAAGCCCAGGGATCTGAGAGGATATCCAGATTTAAAATTGCAGTGTCTATTGCTTTAAGCCTGAAAGGTGATACATATTTTTCTAGCATGTTGTATCTGGAATTCTCAGTGGTGATCTTTCTGGCACAGACTTTTGTGGGACATGCTTTTTTTGGTGGCAGACCGCCACAGTGAAATTTCAGCTATCTAAATGCATTGAAATTTAGCTTTTGCATGCATCCATTACCACAAAGCAGGCAGAACCTGACGTCCTGAGGAATACCTGCATCTTCTTGTTATAGAGTCTCTTGACCGCTCTGGCCTTTTCTCGTCTAGTACAAAAGCTGTTTATAGAATACATGAAGTGCAAAAAAAGTTCTTTCTCCCTTATCTTTCTGATACCCTCTGCAGGTCTTAGAAATCCGAACTACCAAAAATTTCCTGTTTCTCCGTCCTTCCACTTCTCCTTAAAAATCAGTTCAAACTACCTCAAGGAAAACTGAGACCTGTTGCTATTGAAGACAAAATCCATTTACATTTTAGGCACAGAATAACTCCCTCCTCTATTTGCCCAGATGTATCTTTTTCAAATACTTTCTCATCTTCTTTCTCTGATGGCTTATAAATCCAGGTCATTGATTTCTCCTATGTTTACACCTTCTGTGTGGTATAAAGATAGCTAGCACATTAGCACATTACATTTTTAAGGTGTAGGACCAGATGGGATTCAATATGGTAAGGAACAAAGGGCAAAGACAGGAAATCCAACCAGCAACTAGTTGGTAACTGAGGGAAGGGAACATTCCTGCAGGGAACAAACTAAGAGATGGCACGGAGCTCGAGTTTGCTGTATCATTCCTAAAGAGAAAGTCTTGGTCATAATGCCGTCAAAACGTGGAATAAAAAACGTTGATATCTAGACACTGAATAGACTTCTGTCTGTCCTAAATGGACAACAAATACAAGGTGCTGATCTTAAGACTTCTAGATGTGCTGAACTCTAATACAAATGCTAGATGATACGAGTCTGATGCGCTTTCCATGGTACACAAGTTTGCAAGAACTTGTAATTTTGGGGCTCAGGTTTTCCCTGCTTGTGCTCAGAAAACAGCTTCCCAGCAGGTCACACTAACTGCTGGCCATAACACAGAGCAGGAGATCAGATGAAGAGCAGGTCGTCATTTTGAATATTTTGGCTCCATTAGGCTGGTGTCAGAAGCAACAGGCGATCCAGATAGACGCTTTTTGCTGGGAGTTTGAAGAGGGGAACTGTAACTCTCCTTTCCTCTTAACTGCAAATTATGGCCAGAATATTTTCCTGTCATGGATGGTGAAATGGAGTTAAAAACCGGACAACAACCCCTTAGATCAAGCAGATGGGTAACAGCTAAAAGCTGACTCAGCAGAGAAAGTCTGCATGATCCCATTCCTCCGTTCCTGCTTTTGCTTGGCTTAGGTGGATGTGACAGAGTAAGGACAAACCACAGCGGGATCCAAGGCTGAAGGGGGTTTGCAGCAGGAAAGCATTTCTTGGCACAAATCAGAGCCAAGAAAGAAAGAAAAAAGAAGTAGAGCTCACAAAGGGGATGCGTTTTTGCAGAAGCAGAAAAGACAAGCCAGGAAGCTCCCCACACTCCACGTGTGCAAGGAGAGGCTCATACTCAGAGAAACCCTGTTGCTTGCAAAGCTTTGTCAGACCAGAGGGGCGAAAAGATGAGCAGTTCTAGGTTTTAGCAAGGACCCTGGGGCAGTCTAATGCAATACAACAGCAATACAAGGAGTTAGTTAAAACAGAGTACTCACAAGCTCATCAGAATAACCTCTTTGGGCTAAGCATGCTTACTGTGACACTCTCCCATTTCCTCACCAGCCCTGCACCAGGCAGTTTCTCCTTGTTCTTTCTCTGCAGAGCCTCCAGTGTGTCTCCTTGGGTGACCACACTGGGAGCTAACAGTGTTCAAACACGTTTGCTCCTCCACCTGTGCTGCTGTTCTGGACTCAGCTAGTCACTGCTTGGTATGTGATACAGAAGCACTGATACACTAAAATTGTTTTCCAAAAGCAAGAGCTATCCACACATTGTGCTGCCATGCACATGCAAACGATTATCCAGTCACATCAAGTATAGTTTAGCCATCCAGGTTATTTATGTCCAGACTTCAAAGACTGCTCTACAGGGCAGGGAATATTCAGTGGTCTCTAGAACTAGTTATTGAAGTGTTTTTCTTTGAATGCTCTCATTTGACTACTACAAACCCATGAACTATAATGAGGCAGCTGTTTGAGGCTGCTACATCCCCATGCTGCTACAGAGGATCCACTTTCACTTCCCAGCATGAATTCTTAGCTCACAGTGACCTGTGCTACACGTTAGGAAGGACTGTTGTTTGGGAACACATGCAAAGAGGAAACGCTTTGTAGCTTTCTGCAAGCCCAGGGGTATTACCAGACTATGAACATCAGATTTCTGCACTAACGTACAGACCTCCAGACTGATGGCTCATGGGAAGCTTCAGGTGTTACTTTGGCAAGTACTGGTTTCCAAAAAAAAACCGGAGCTCTTTTGTGCGGTGGCTCAGAAATGAAGAGTGCAAGAAAATACTTGGTAAACACATTACTCATGTGGAGGAAACAGCTCTTTCGCATTTCTGGGAAAAGAAATTATTTAGTCTAATTTCGATGTTGGAGTTTGCAGACAATCAGTCTAACATAGTTCCTTTTATCATCACAATACTATGTTTTCCTTTCCTAGTCCTTATTTTTCTCCCTGGTAGATATGACGTATTACACTCTTGGGTTTCTTTAAGAGCTCTTTTTCTCTCTCAGTGCTGGTTTCTAAAACCATTCATTTTTATCCTGTCCTTGCTTTACTGCTTAAGCATTTGTAATGTTTTAGCATTCCATCTATTTTAACTGAAAGCTTAGCCAATCCAATAAAGGCTGTTTTCTCCCTGTTTAGACTGATGATGTGGCAGGATTTGAATCTGATCCAGGCTGCTATGGGGTAGCTGGCTTATCTTGGTGGGAGAGCTGGAACTCCGTGTTAATCGCTGCAGGAAGAAACTCTTCCAGGGCCATGCACATTCCTCACGGCGCTTCCTGCTCCGATCATCCTCACACCCACTGGAAAAAGAAACAGCGCGGAAAGGAGGCGGTGCTCGTAAGCTGTGCTGTGCAGCTAGAGCAGGATCTTCTCAGAGGAACAGCCGCTGAGCAGCCTCTGGCTCCACCGACTGGCGTATGATACCTTGAACAGAAGCGAAGCTGTGAGGGGGCCCTGACTGATAAGGCATGAGGAATTTCCCCCTTGGTCATACATAACTGGTATAAAATCTCCAGTTCAGTGGCTGAGCACTCGTAGCTGGTGCTGAATGCACAAGAGAGGAGCTTTTCTGCCTGTCTCGGGGTTGTGGCAAGCTGGAGAGCTGGCATCTGAGGGGCAGAGAGCAGAAGCCTCCAGCAACCTGCAGCTGGTCAGGAATGGGAGACGAACAGAAGTCATAAGATGGCTGGTGTTCACATTTAGCACTGCCCCATTAAACAGTATTCTTTGCTAGAAATAGCACCAACCTCAAGTATTTGCCCGTGGGAGGTATTCCTGTCAGAAACTTTTCCCAATTAAGTGAGGAAAGCAGGGTGTTAAAAAGTGCCCAGTGTGGGCAACACTCAAGGAAAAAAAAGTGAAGTTGGTGTGATTTAAGCTGAAGAACAATAAAAAAATAACTGCAAGAGAGAGCATTCCCTTTTGTTTTTTTGTTTTTTTTTACACTGTTTCTCCAGAATAGCAGCTCTGTGAAAGAGATGTTTTTGTAAAAGACCTGTTGTATATTGCACCAGTTTGAAGGGAGGAACAGTTTGTTCCTTCACTGTGTTACCACTCGAGCCAGTGCCCTGCTGGAAGATGGGTACATCAGCAATTTAATTGATATGCTGTGACTCATTAAGCACAGCAGTTTGGGGAGAGCTCAGCATTTGGAAAAGCAAGGTTATTCAAATGCTGATGCACTCTAGGTCCAGATACAGTCCCTGTCTGACGGTGCTGTCTGATACATGTATCCAGGCAGAGGAACTGTACTGAGGTTTTTCAAATGCCATGATGCTCAAGTCAGGATCTGATCCACAGAGCACCTCTCACCTGGAGGCTTAGCTCAGCTCTCTGCTATTGTTTACTCTGCTCTTCTGAACTGCTTAATATCCTAATACTTTAACCTAGTGAACAGAGTGAAGAAAAATACTTCTTCTTGAAGTATTCCCATAAAACTCTAGCTGACTTCTTAACTCCAATGTGGCATTGGGTAACTAAAGTACCTACCCTCAGGTATCCAGCATACTGATCTAGTAAGCTGTACAAGGAGTATCTCTCTTTTCTCCACTTGAGATTCCAGATGATCAAACATCCTGCACATAGTGGATTCAAGTTCCTAGAAGCCAATCTCTTCCATTTTCCAGAGGGATATGAAGCATTACCTCAGACCTTAAAGACACACTCCCTGCGTCAGGAACTTCATCCTGGGGAAGAGTTAAAACATATTCCAACCCAGATACTTGTGGACAACAGGTTTTAACTTGGCCTTTTCCAGGTGAAGGCTGCTAATAGACGAGGGGTTATCTCCATTCATTACCTTGTTAACTTGATGGTGCCATAGTTTCCTGTGTCACTCTTTTGTTTTTTTCCCCGAAGAGTGCTTTTTTTTCCCCTGAGTCCTTTTGGGATGTCCATTTGTCTTCATGTTAAGGTGCACCTTCTTGATTTACTCATTGTACCTGCACTCCCCAAACGCTTGAGAAGATGGCTCATTTTGAACAGAAAGTTAATGCTTTCAGCAAACAAAATCTTTTTGCCTTCTGGGCAGAATATAAAAAAGTCCATCTGCTTATTGTTATTCCTTCCTAATATTTTTGCAAAGGAAAGCCCCAGTGAGATTCCAGGTCCACATCTGTCAAATACACACACAGACCAGAACCATGCCACCAAACAGTGAGCTGCTGAAAAAACTTACTTTTAAAATGTTCTTAATGCGTTAAGGCATTAGCTGATATAAAAAAACTTTCCACCTAACCTGAACACAATTAATTATACTATCAGTAAAAACAAACATAATTTTTCCAGTCAAACATAATGAGTTAAGGCAAGTCCACTCACTTCTGCCTAATAAGGATCCCAAATTGTTTTGCAAGTGTACTGGTTTTGTCTTAAATCCTATCAGTGCAAATAGGTAGAAACCAATTAGCAGTTGTTTAGTGTGTTAAGGTGTTAGTAATTCTTATTATATAATGAATCAATATTTTTGCATTAGCCTTTGGTCACCGATTAAGCAACACACTTAAATACAGACTTAACTCCAGTTATGGGAACAGTCCTCCGAAGTTAGGCATATGTTCAAGCATGTAAATTATAAAATGCATGTCATGTTCATCGTAAGTGCTGTAAAACCAAAGGCACTCTGAAGAAAGAACAATTCAAGCTGACTGTTCAATTCTACTGTTGTAGCTTTTCAAAAGGTATGGATATTTCAATTTCTGTTCCTATCCCCACTACCATGCTGTTAGTTAACTGAAAGTCAATTCAGAACAACCTTGTAGGCAGAGCAGCAAAAAAAAAGCACTGCAGGTCCTAGAGCAGAGTATTAGGCAGCAGTGCAAAGCACAGCACGTAACGGTGGGAGAAGAGATGTGCCCAGGCCTCACAGCCACAGGGAGCCCCTTGCACTGCCGTTGTGGCTCTGAGCCGCCTGTGTATCAAAGCTGGGCAAGAAGTGCCCTCAGCCTGTAGCATGGTAAGGCACAAAGAGCATACTCTGCACAGAGCTCTCCCTGAATCTGGAGGTAAGCAGTATATACTTCTCACTGAGGTTTCAGGCCTCCAGCCCATGAAGAAGACAAGCAAAGCTGAGCAGTGCCTATGGAGCAGTCATGACTCTGGTCAACGCCAGGCTGACCCAGGTGCTTTTAAGCTGACTCAGCAGAGTTCACCAGCACCCTGGGCAGGGTCTGCAGTCTGGTCAGCCCTGACACAGACAGCATGATCGCCTGTAGGGTTTCTGTGCTACCACACCAGCAGCCTGCCCATATCTTATCTCCTTGAACAGAGGATGCAGGCAGCAATTCAGAGTTGAGGACAACAGTACCACCTTGCACGTATCTTTCACTTGTAAAAAATGATGGAAGTGTTACTTTTTTCTTTTTTCCGAAAAAGAAGAGCCAAAAGATTTCATCTTCTCCCTGAAGTGATTAATTCTGGCAAGTTTCATCCTTAATGCAATAGCAGACATTTGAAGATAGGTAACATTCACTGTATCATGGAGTTTTATTGCCTGCCTTTGTAGCACTGCTGTTTCTTCAGGCTGTCCTTTATTGTACCAATCAGTGACCTACTAAATGGCATCAGATTAGTGAAGCACTGTAAATTCACTGCTTCACAAACACTGAACTTGACAGAAATCCCCATGTGAGCAGAATAATGCATTTTGAACCAAATAACTCATTTTAAACATGCTTTTCTAATGTCAGTAAAGGTAGTACCTATTTGAGGGAAAAAAAAAGGTACAACTCTTATCCAGGACTTCCTCTTTGCCATGTGTGTGTCAACTCTGTTTCGTCATTTTGATATTTTTGGGGTGGGAGAATTTGACTCCACTATTGCATCCACTGGAGAATTTGTAACCTACCTGATGTTCTTACCAAGAGGTCAAAATGTGGTGACCAAGATCAAAAGTGATTTCCTCTATGTTACTGCTGAAGGCACTCTGTATTGTCTTATTCATTTTCAGAAGAAGGAGGAGAGAAAGAAAACTTGCTTGTCCGCTTAGATCTGTGGAGAGTGTTTTATCCACTTAACCAGCAAAACAGGACATAGAAGACCATCAAGTTTATAATGTGTTACCCCCTCACCGGGCTATGAAGCCCATGAAGACACTCAAGCACAATGTTTCTTCCTGTGGAGACTAAGTGGCTGAAGTATGCAGATGCCTGTGCCACTCAGACCCTCTGACTCTGGCCCCTTGCCTATGCTTTTGACATTTCTACACCTCTTCCACTGTGACTCACTGTCCTCATTTCAGCTGGGATAGACTTAATTGTCATCCCAGCAGCTGCTGTGTTTTTCATATAGTACGAGAAGAATGTTGGCAACACTGATGGTTTCAGTTGTCTCTCTGAAATTAAGGCCTTTCTCCAGTCTCCCATATTCAGCCAGTGAGCAGGTGTTCAGGAGCTGGGAGGGAGCACAGCCAGGCAGGCAGCCCCAGCTGGCCAGTGAAAATATCCCTTACCATGGACGTCATGCTCAGCCTATGAACGGGGGTTGGCTGGGGGGCAGGAACCTTTCTGCTCTTCTTGTTTCCACAAGTTCACATCTTCTCTTGTCTGGGAGTTTGGTCTTTTCTGGGAGTTAGGTGAAATTTGTGATTTCTGGGTTTTGTAATTGCTGCTCAGGGACTGGCTGTAAATCGATCACTGGGTGGTGAGAACATGTTATTGTATATCAGTTGTTTTGCATATTCATTATTAATATTAATATTATAATTAGTAGTATTAATATTAGTATTTCCTTTGTTGTCATATTAAAATGTCTTTCTCTCAACCCCAGTTTTACCTTTTGTCCATTTCTTCTCCCCATCCTCTGCTCATCTAAGGGCAAGGGTGAACGAACAGTTGCCCAGGGCTTAGCTGCCAGTTGCCAGGTTAAACCACAACATTCCCAATCCTGTTGAAATGAGAGGAGTACAGCTAACACACCCACTGCCTCCATCAGTTGGGTTAGCAGTCTGTCTATTTGTAACCCACCAGGGGATGAGCTTCATGGTAGCATGGTGCATCTCTGGCATCCTCCACCCCAGAAGAGTCCTTCCAGCCCCAAAGTTGTGGGAGTGGTTGTTGGATGGAGGAAGCTCTTCACACAGTTCTTGGAAGCCTGCACCACACAGGAGGGGTAGAACTGCTGATGGTCACCTTGTGTTTGGCACACAATGCAATTTCATCACTTTGCACCAGTCCCCCTCCAGAAATGCCACTGCCAATGGCAACGTTTCTGTGGAAACACATCTCATCTCAGCCACATCAGTTTGGCTTTTTTTCGTCTATCACCAGCACCCTCTTGTTTGGCAGGACAACCAAACCCAAAAATTCTTATCATCGTCCCTTTTGTTTTTTGACTGTCTCATGCTATGAGTACTCAAGCTGTAATCACAAGTATCTCCTCACCAGATCCGTGGTTCTTTCTTCCTGCTACCAGCTGCCTGCACTGAGCAGCACGCTGCAGAAACACAGATGTATGCGAGGGCCCACTGCCTGTGTTGGTGGCACAGGAAAACTTCCTGCTCTCCTTTCTTATTACCAGACGAAAGTTATCACAGATATCTTGTATGTATGTTTTTCCCCAGACAATTGTTTTGCTTTCACAGGCTCAAATCAATTGCTTCTTTGACAATAAAGTAAAAAAAATCAGTAAGATGCTTATTAAATCTACAGCTGGTAAGAAGCTGCCTGATAGGCATTGCAATTTTGGGGTCCTGCAGCATAGTCATTTGCCCTGTGGCTGCAGCCACCTCATGATAATCTTTCCCAGTCAGCAGTCAGAATATCATCTCTAGAGGCCTGCTTCAGTGCCTCAGAGATACAATAACTACCTCCATTTCACAAGATAGGACTTTCTCAAGAGCTGGTCTGTGTCCCTGGAAGTTGCTCTTCAGGCATGCCAGGAGCTAGCGAGCATCTCAAAGCTCGATGGTATTTACTCAAAGTGTGAAAAGCGTTTTTCAGAGTTTCCCTTCTCTGATGTGAATACATGGCAAAACCAAAGCAAAACTTGTCTCCTCCCAACCAGCCTCCAGAGCTCACCAGACAATAAACCATGACCATACAAGTGTCTCCCTTTGGCAGAGAGGGTAACATTAGGAACAGTATACCGGAACTGTTAGTCTTATTTTTCAACAGTTTTGGAAAGTGTCTGGGTGTCAGACAGTACACAGCAGTCTCAGATGCAATGCTAAGTCTACCTCAGCTCCGTACAGAAATGAAGTGGAGTTAATTTTTATGCAAACGTTCACATCACAGTTAGTTGTTACTTGTTTTTGTGTAGAATTAATCAATATACTCTTGGAGGAACATACACAGCCTCACATGAACACCTACTTAGTGCCTAAATTGAGGATCTGCACCTGAGCTCAACCCCTCCTATCACCTGACTGAGGTGATAAGGCTGGGAGTACAAGTGCTCTTTGACTCACTAAAGGAACTGAGGGGGAACCTGTAGAGGACAAACTGGCTCAACAGAAAGCTGAATCATGTTCTCAGCTGCCGTCTCTCTCCATCCACCCCACATATACCCCTGGGCAAACACACTCCTAACTTCAACATCTTGGTCAAGTAGGCCTTACATTACCCATATAGCTCTGTACAGACAGCAGTGATGTATCCAGGGACATGCCGTCAGTGCTTGTCCTCGAGCTTTGCGTTCAATACCACTAATACGTGCCTAAATCTTAACTGTTACTGTGCATTAAATCTGCCAGATGCAAGTCAATATATTCTTTTGCTAACATTCACCTTCTGTTTTGCTGTTGACAAGACATCTCCACGGCCTCCTTAAACCAGCACAGGTTAAATATATATGAACAATTTTAAAACAAGAAGCCTTAAGAAGAAAGAATTATATATTACTATGGCAGACTGTGTATTCAGCAGTGCTGAATGCAAGCAGAGAGCTCATTGCTGCGGGAGGTGCAGAACCATAGCAGCTACTTGCCTTTCATGTGAACAAAGTGCAAGGAGGGAAGGCTCCTGCACAAGACATGAGGCAAGACAGCCTCCCGTGTGCCAAGTCTCTGTCCTGAGCCCAAATATACCCAAAGGCTGCAGCATGGAACTTGAGATTTAAGAGAAAGTCAGTAAAAGGACTGAGGAGGATTAGGGCAATTTTTGAAGTGGTAGAGCAACTAAAGGTCCAATAGGTTGATTCAGAGCATCCAAGTCAGGACCTTCACCCTTTTCACTGAATTGACAGTAAACTCGAAGGGAGAGCCCTGGCTTTAATCTGCATGAAAGTGCTTCCCAATATATTCTCCTATTTCTGGAACGCCCATTTCTCATATGAGCCTTTTTTTTTTTCCTGTCTCATGGTCTTTGATCTGCAAATGATGGAAATGATGGAAAGTCCTTGACTGTAAGGCCCCACTTCAGCTATTTCCTCCCCGTGGATACATGTGATATGACATTTATAGATGCAAGATTTTATGTGCATGCTTACGTGGATGGGAAGTCAGTGGCTAGGCTGAGACACACCTGGAAGTGTGTCCCTACTCTGAGCCCATTTTCTGCCTACACCTCTTTTCCTTTTTGTCTCTCCCTGGGTGATTTCACTCTGATACTACTTTTGTTTTTTAATGTCTTTTCTCCTCTTCCATCCGCTCCTTTCCTTTCATTCACTTCTGTTTCATCTCCAAGCTCCCTGAACACCTTTGTTTCCAACACAGTGGTGGCAGCACAGGGATTGCTTGTCTATTTTTATTTCCCTTTTGATTTCCTCCCCCCCTCTCCCCCCCTACGCCCTCTCTCCAGTATGTGTTTTTCTTCTTTTAGTTCCCCCCTTCTGAGTCACTTTTCTGTTTTGGTCTTTGCAGAACCATTATCCTCTGAATCGTCTTTGCTCTTGACTATTCAACACCCTCTGGGCTGACTCAGTCCAAGCTGTGTGGGAACTGATTGGGAGTGAATCAGCAGCTCAGTGCTCAGAAGGGAATTAACAATCTATTTACTCCCAGATGATTCCTGTCTCTCCACCTCCATCCCCAGTGACCATTTTCCAAATAAAACTATTTATAATCCTCAGATGTATGAACAGGCAGAGTGCTAGAAAGGGGCTGGAAAAGTTGCATGAAGGCAGTAGGTGGCTGAAACCATTGAAAGTTTCAAGTGGCAATAGCTAAAATTAGCTCAAGTGGAGAGAAGATTATTAGTTAGGAGACTTAAGGGTCCTACGCAGCAGGTGGTCTGTTTCCAGAAATCAAAATATTCTAAAACCCAGCAAATATATTTCACATAGAAGTGTTATTTTTATTCAGCTCTAATTACAAAAATGGTCTTTCCTCGTGCAGAAGTATCATTAAGCAATAACAGAAACAAGTACATCTACCGGGTGGGAACTTGTAGAGTATACAGAAACTTATTGTGACAATGTTTTGAAGTACAGTTTTTGAATACTTCATCTCCAGCACAAAGGCCCTTTTCAGTAGTGTAAGATGGAGCAGCCAAAGGACGAAAACCACAGAACAAGCAGAAGCTATTCTTCAGCAAAGCCAGATTCCTCTATCTGTGATCCTGGGGAAATGGTCTTGTTAATAGGATGCTTCCTAATTTTTTTCATAGTTTAATATTATTGTAAGGCCTGCTGTTGCCACTAAATTGGATGCGTTAACAAGCAGGAATATACTGTCGACTCTTGACAAGAGGATAAACCAGGAGCTAGTCTATTAAAGTCTAGATCTTACAATGGCATAAAGGGGATTCTGTAGAGAAGAGGGAACAGTTTCTGACTGGCTCTTTCTGCAATGGCTGCAGTCTGAGTTTGACAGATGACCCTCTAGATGAAACTGTGATGTCTTTCCCTTGTTTGTAAGTACAACTGGAAGGAACTTGTTCTGGTTTGTTCCCCTTTAAAATCACTGTGATTAGAGACTCAGAAGCAATTAGAAAAAGCAAAGCCTTGTCATTTCCCTCAGTTTTTAGGCTTAGAGAACAGGGTGATCACCCATGAAGAATAATTCTTGAAAATTCAGCAAGACTCTTGTGCTTCACTCATTGTGCTTTGCCTCAGCTGAACACATGTCCATGTCTGGCCTGTAATTACAGTACTGACAAATAAAACAAATTGAAGGGAGAGTAAAAAACGTAATACCAAAGCTGCAATAGCAAGCTTTTTACTTTGAGGAAGCACTCTTTGATTTGCGAGATAGAGGGTCCAAACCCTTATTTAGGAGGAAATGCCTCAAAATATTCTCCCTTCGGCATCTGATAAACATTAAGTTTTTAACAAGTTCAATCTGAAATGGGCTTTCAATGTTAGTTCTAGAGGCAACTCTCCTTGTAAATACACTGTCACAGGCCTGCCACAGAAGAACGGTGAGAGACCAAGCCAGCATAAATTGCTAATAACCCAATTACTTGAAATAAAAATGTACCACTGGAGAACCACTTGCTTGGCTTCCACTTTTAAAATGATTCCCAGGCGATTAGAAAGCAGCTTAAGAGAGCTGTGAATACAGAAGAAAAAGAAGACGAGATGGTTTGGATTTTTGACGAATTTTACTGTGCCCACCAAGGCAGGTAATACACTGACTTCAAGAAAAGTTTAGCAGATAGTTGAAAGAATTACTGGTCCTTCAGTTATCACTTGTGCATCGTTAGAGGGAAGCAAAGAGAAATAGTTTTTTGAAGCACACAAATGATTTCTTACAGGTCAAACACATTTCAATGGGTTTTACATTTTGGAGGCTAAAATTTTAGTTAACAACAACTAAGCTTTACAGAGCAATCTCTGGAGAAGAGCAATTCAGCTGTTCAGGAGCACGCTGACCTGCTAAGCAAATGTACAGAGGGTTGGAATTACAATATATTTTAGGGTCAAAAAAATAAGAGATCTTACTATTTCCCTTTTCTTCTTCACTGCTTTACTCGAGGAACAGTCCCATTACAAACGTCATTTGTTTGGCTCTTGCACAAATAGATTATTAATGAAAAAGTACCCTAAGATGGCCAGCTAAGGTTTCCAACTGACAGTGTGTTTCCGTGTCACATAATGTGATTTTGCTTCACAATGATTACTGAGAAAAAAATGAAAAGAAGGAACTCTGAATTAAGAAACCAGAGCTGTTTTCTCTTCAGACAGAACCACTAAGGCATGGGCATTACCATTCCACAGAATAATCAATTGCATTAGCCTTTCAGGTGCTTGTGGTCCCAGTGCAGTGGGAGCAGGATACAGACTCATTCTAGGCTCCTTTCTTCTGCCTGAACTTTTTTTTTTGAGGACCATTGGTTCTGCATATCAAATTCAGAAGAGAAAAATATTTTCAGTTTTAGAATTTAAAATCACTGTATCTCCCTCTTCCGTTTTCTTAGTTTTCTTGTTAGTTCCAATTTTCAAGATATATTTGATATTAGAAGTCAGGGAGTATGTTGAAGTGAGTGGTGTGGATAGTTAGGGAGGCTGTATACACTTGGAGTTTAAGCGTACACCTTCAGACCTGAGTCCTTTAGTGCTCATTCTGCTGTGGCTTGCTGCAGCCATAGCAGAGTCAGCATGATGGGGGCAGGTCACAAAACCCCACATAGAGGTCTGCTGAGGCCCACTGTCTTAGATACCGGTGGCAGGCAGGGACATGTGTGTACCCATAAGTGAAGACAACTATAAAGCAGCAGCTACTTGCCTAACGTTTTACTGGGACTAAAGGTCCAGGCCAGGCAGTACAAATATCAATCCACTGTCTTTTCCCATGGCCTCAGCTTCTGTCAGCACAGAGCCTGGCCTGGATTGTCTGAGGCATTTAATGGCAACTGGCATTAGAGAAAAGTAAAATGGAGAGATAAATCAGAGCTTCTCCAGTGATGGCTGCTGCTGCCTAGAAAGGAAGAGGGCAACAAGAGGAAAAGAGTTTTAGGCTATGCAGAGGGAAAGGACAGCTTCATGGAGGCTAAAATACCTTTTTATGCACCTGCAGCGTAGGGGCATAAAAGAGTCGATTGCCTGATGGCCCATCTTAAGCCTTGGGAAGATGTGCTGTGCTCTGCACCAAGATCCCCAGCCCTGTGGAATGGCAGAGTAATTGCAAGATCAGTCCTCTCTCACACTGTTTTTCGGCAAAGGTCTGAATTTGTTTTCCCAAAGTGATGATCAGGACTGACTCAGACTGCCTGGTATTTGAATGGTATTGGGAAGCTGGCCTCTGTAGAAGCTAATGACTTTAGTCAATAACATAGTGAAGGTTTTTTTTTACTACTACTCCTGGCATGCATTCAGAAACATTACCATACCAACAAAATAATTAAATAGCACAATTTGCTCAGAGTAGACTTTGAGATGACAGCAGCTGGGACCAAACAAAACCTATTAAAGGCTCGCTTCACAGGTGCTATTTCTGGCTTCCAGCTGTCCTCAGCTAAGTGGGTCTGGATACTGACTTACCCCTCAGATCTTTCAGTCTGTGTCTCACAGAAAAGCCAGTGAGACTGCTGGTGTCTCCTTTGCATGATTTTCTTTCTGGAACGAATCACATTGTGTCTCTTCTTGCATATCACACACTACATGCTTCTCAGGACAGGGAATGATCACTGCTGTCATCTGACAGAGAATGAAGTAAATTAATTGTGCAAGTGCACATCACTGTGACCCACAGAGGATCACACTACCACTTCTGCACCACAAAAAGCAATTACAAGCCATGTCTAGCACAGGCAGATTCCCTGAGTGCTGCACACAGAAGAGCGCTACTGGCAGTGCACTGCTGTATTTCCTCCAAGACTGCAGCAAGCTAAAAGACAGAGGATGTGGCTGGAACATCATCTTCTGGCTCGTCCCAGCTGTCAGGTATTGATGGCACCTGGCCACTAGGCATTTTTATTTTATAAGAAGGATCACATGTGAATGGCAAAGTCACATATGAGCTGGAAAATCATCTTTGCCTCCCCAGCTCCATACAGAGCAATGCTAAGAGAGCATAAAGGTAGATGAACTACTGGTAAGTTGAGCTAGAATTCTTTTTTAATACCAGTGAAAGGAATTTACCTCCTGTAATTTCATCCATTTCTGGCAAACCTCTCTTCCAAAATTTTATATCTCCAACTGAGCAATACCTTTGTACTAGTTCTTGACACGGCATGTCAGAAAGGAAAACAATGCTGCCCTGTTTTCTTACAAATAATCTTTTCTCACCCTCTACAGGAAAGCAAAAGATAAATACAGCACATCCATCCTAATAAAAGGCCATATCTGTGCAAAATTAAACGAGCTTCTCAAAAGCCATCAGACATAGCACCGTTTTTGAAAACAGTAACATGATAGGATCGTTATCCTTGAAATTCCTTCTCAGTTGAAGAAAAACAGAGACACTCCTAATCAAAGATACACCTAGTCTTGGGTCCTGATAACACTTCCCTTGCAGTTTGACAGTTCTGTTCTTCTTGCCATAAATTGCCCTCTTAGGGACAAAAGGTGGCCAGGACAGCAACAAAACAGATTCTTGAAAAAAACCTATTATTTATAAATTATTTATTGGTAAATATGTGTTTCTCATCTCCAGAATACCCAGATGGGAAATGGATTACAGTAAGCAGTAGGAAATAGAGACCAGGAGAGTTGCTGTGAGTCCACTGTTATTCCACAGCGACTTCAGTGGCTTGGATGCTGAAACAGGAACCTGTGCCTGATGACAGTCAGAGTGACACAAGGCTACTGGAAGAGAGAAGCAGATCCCAAAATGTCTCCAACAATAGGAAGAGAGTGAAAATCCTGAAGAACAATGAAAAATACTCTGAACTTAGGTAAGAATATACAGTTACCCATTGATAGGGTGAGAAAAATTTGTTTTGCAGCAGTATTTCGGGACTGGCTCTGTAGTTTTCACTGGATTATAAGCTGAACAGCATTGTTCTATTGGACAAAACCCAAACATTTTATGGGAGTACATAAACATAAGTAAGACTTCAGGGAAAAAAACTCCTGTTGACTCAGAACTAGATGGTCTCCATTTCTTGTAGTATATGTCAGGGAAAAAAAAAAAAAACAACAAACGCAAAAAAGAGCAGACTAGTTGGAGAGCATCCAGAGAAGGAGAAGTTACTGTTCAGAGGTGTGGAAAACTTAACTTCTGAGAAAATAGAATAAAAATCAGATTTAAGCAAATAAAAGATTGAGCAGAGACACAGTAATGTAAAAAAGTATCTGCAGACTGGAAGGCAATAGATCTTTCTGCATGTCACTTGTAAGAAACATCACTGCTTATATCATAGCAAGGAAAATTTACATTTGGCACAAGGAAGAAGTCTGGAGCCATGGGGTACATCAAGTACCAGATTTCTTTTCAGAGAGGTTACAAAATTTAAAAACTTACTGGACAAAAGAACCTCCTGGAGCAAAGCAATGATGAAATCTGCACACCAGCCTTCAAGATTGTGGGCCTAAGAATAGCTCCGAATGTTGCCACAGAGACGGCATAAGATGCTGGTTAAGACTGCCTTAATATTTATAGAAGGAACTCCAAGGCAACTTCTTAATATTTACAGAAAAAACCCTAAGAAGTGGCAGAGTGATGTAAATCAAACATCAGAATGGATATATTAAAGGATAATGAAAATGACAGAAAAACTGACAAGCGTGACATAAGTTACCTAGGATGCTATCAGAAATTTAGAGTTACTTTTTAACATAGAGAACATTTCAAATGCAGCAGAGAAGCATATTTTTTCTTTTTCTCTCCTCCTTGTATACAGTGTCTTGTTTTCATGTCAGGTAAAGATGCAATAAGAGGGAAAGAGAAAGAGCACACATACTTTACCTTCAGAATAGGTACAAAGTATCAATGGGAGTCCAACTTCAGGCATAGTTGATAACCTTGGACAATCATCTTTTTGCCTAAGATCCCTCAGCTGGAGCATACTCTGAATGGACTGCGCCAGACATCTCTGGACACATCCATTACTCACTGGAAAATAACTGTTGATGCCAGGCTGGCTTAGCAGTTGCTCCTTACCTTCATCTGTCTCTCTGCCAGGCCAGTTCTAGAGCTCTGGAAGAAGATCAGTAGACACAACAGCTTATTGGATCAGTTCTCCTGTGGTCATTTTACAGATGAGGGGACAGATCCTGACTATGCTAAGCAAATACTGAGCCTCAGCTGGCCCCAGCTCCGCACTAGGTGCATGGCAAGTGTTTCTCAAGGCTGGGCTAATGCTACCCGGGCTGAGAATACTAAACTTCATTGAAGTGTATAAAAGATAGAATTTCAGAACAGGCTGGGTTCTGAGAGCGAGACTCCTGTTGCAGACCTACAAGCAATAATCTTATTGAGGAAAGAAGTGAGCCTTCCTCATGCCCCCAGAGCACCGGGGAAGTCTGCAAGGCAGTGTCTGGCTCTGAACTGTGCTTAGTTCAGATAGTGACACAGATTGTGGTGTGAGGAATAAAGCTTTTGGTCTTGTCCTGGATATGAATGTGCTGAGAGCCACTCACTGTACAATTTCAGCTCTCCTCCTCTTTCCTGGATGGAAGTTACAGCAACCAACTCCCAGGCTGCAAAGGGTTTGCTTTTTCATGAAGAAGCTCTTGGTTGCTAAGCAGTAACTCTGTGGGCATTAGACCTCCACAATGTCTTGGGGATTTGCCTCACCAGAATGTCATGGTGAAGCTCAAACATCCCACTGAGATGTGATTACATGCAAAGTTTCCATTATACGGTGCTAATTTTATTGCAGTGTCTTAAAATAGTTTTTTTGAAGGGGTCAGAGAGCCGACGTTTTTTGAGAGCTTGGGGAGGTGGATTCAGCATTGTGAAGTCTAGTGGGAAACCAGTAACTAGCAGTGTACCCCAAGACTCAATACTGAGTACGATACTGTTCACATCTTTATTAATGAATTGGATGATGGGGCAGAGCATACCCTCAGCAAGTTTGCAGATGACACAAAACTGGGACGAATGGCTGATACGCTAGAGGTCAGGCTGCCATCCAGAGGGACCTTGACAGGCTGGAGAAATAGGGTGAAAGAAACATCATCAAGTTCCACAAAGGGGAACCGCCTTCCCTGACTGCCTCCTCCAGGTACCCTGTGGTAGCTCGGGCAGTGCTGGTTGTCCGGCAGTAGCAGAGCGGGCAGGGGGTGTTGGGTTGGGGGCAGTGTCCCTGGGGGGAGCCGAGGGGGACAGGCAGGTTGGGAGGGCAGCCCTTGGGGCTGGCGGTCTCATAGGGCTGATTCTGCTGCTGCTTTTCAGTCCACAAGACCCTTTGGGAGGCCCGTGCCTCCCCTCTCGCACCATTTTCTGGGGCGTTCTTTGCTTTTCCATTTCTAGTGCCAGCAAAGCTCAGGCCCTTTGAACATCCCTCTCAGCAGGACATGGTGTCGGGTGCTGGGGGGGCTCTAGAGCAGAGCAGCTCTGCTGCAACAGGCAGGGCGGTGGGAAGCGGCAGCAGGCAGCCGGTGCTGCATCTGCCTGGGCGATGTCGACAGTGCAGCCCACGTCAAGGGATGTTTCCACACCTTCTGCTTGCAAAACCCAAAGCACAAGCCATTGCAGGGAATGCTTTCCAGCCTTCCCACCTCCCCCTTCCAGCCACGGGCACAGACCTGTCCAAGCCCCCTGCCCATCTGCGGGGCCACCTCTCCCGAAGACCTGGGAAGCGGGGTGCCATGGACAGAGGCCGTGGTGGCAGCCATGTCCCTGCTGGGTCCTCCTGCCAGCACCTCTGCACCCAGACAGCTCCTGTCGTCCTCCACCCACAGCCCTCAGCCCTCCCACCCTTTCTCCAACACTTCTCTACAACAGCAGCCCGACTCCTCCAGCCCTGAGTCCCATGGCTGTGGCTGGAGGCAGGAAACACTTTTTTACCTTGAGGGTGATGGAGCGATGGTAAATGTTGCTCGGAGAACTGGTGGAGTCTCCATCCTTGGACATAGTCCTGGGCAGCCAGTTGCAGGTGGCCCTCCTGAAGCAGAGGGATCAGACAAGATGAGCTCCAGAGGTCCCCTCCAATCTCAACCATCCTGTGATTTTGTGATTCAGGCAATGGAGCTTTTATATTGGTAGGTCTTTGGGATTCAAGAGGAAATGAGACTGCTTTCCAAAGCAGCATATACAATGAAAGATATAGACCCATCTCATTCAAGTTACTGAGTAACTTGGAATTCTGTGGCTCAGAAATGTTACCCTGCTTTCTGTTGTTCCCCCTGGAAGTTCCAAACAGCCCATTTTTCTGAAAATGAAATACTCTTCCTGCCCTCCTCAACCTTAGTTACAAGAATTGGTGTGCTGACACAAAACTGCCCAAACACTTGTCAGGGGCACCAGAATAATTCCAGGAGTGAGATCAGAGAAAACAGTGTTTTAAAAATTTGTCAGTCCTTCTTGTGAAGCCTATGTGCATGATGTACTCCCACACATGCATACTTAACTCTGTGGACCAAAGCAGGAGAAAGTGAGAGCACTTCTCACATTGCTGCAGTCACTGAATTAGAAACTTGCAAAACCAGAAATCAGTGCTATCACTACAGGCTGCAGGAGAAATGAGAGAGCAAACATGATGCTTGCTATGGCTACTAGTTTGCTAACCTGTAGATGTTGCTCTTGGTGAGTGCAAAGATCATGGAGACAGAGTATAAATATTCTAAAAGTAAAAATCAATCATGTACTGGACAATCCATGAAAGGTAGGTAGGATTGGACAAGCTACTGCGTGACTGTTAGTATGGTTATGACACTGGTGAGCCAACCAAACAGACTTTGCTAGCCAAGCAGTCATCATTCAGGAGGGATTATATACCATACACTCTGATGCCACATCAGAGCTGGCCTGCGTTCATGGTGCAAACACCTTTCCCAGCTTAGAGAGAGCAGGGAAGCTCACACAGAAGGGATTACAGAGTGCCAGCTGCACACAGCAAGTTAAGAATTTCCTGATGAAGCAGTTTTTCATTTAAAAAAAATGTCTATTTGTCGAAGCTGGACTGTACAAACTTCAGTGAGACTTGCAGAACAACAATTGCACTCTTCCAGAAGTACAGCAAGAGACACGTAGCTGTGAAATTGCTCTAAGTCGCGCACACATCACACTTAGCTACCATTTTTGTCTGCGGCTAGGAGCTGTTGCTTTGTGGAGATCAGCTGTTTCATGCACTAGCACATTTTGCACCCTTTCTGCCACCTGATTTGAAACTTGCCATTCTGTCATTCCTGGTTTGCTGTTCCCTTAAGTGTAGAAGCCAGGTGCTGAGAGGGGCTATCTAATGAATTACTGTGCTGCATCTCCGCAGGGCTAAGGAAGTGCAACTGCACTCCACCATCATGGTCCTTTTCGATGGCCCCCTTGGAGGTAGTCCTGAGGAAGCTGGCATCTGTCCTTCTTCTTACCATTAACCTTGCTTCTGCGGCTTTATTCTCCGTTGTCTACAAACCAGACTGGAGACCTCAGGTGAAGCAGGCGGTGAATTGAGGACGGCTGTTCCACAGCTCTCAGCTGCAGGGGAGTATCCAAGGAACCAGACTACATCAAGCCATAGTGTGGGAACTGTCACTCTGGATTCATTTCAGTGCCACAAATATGACAGAACATTTGCTTTTCCAACATGTACGTATATGATCCATTGGGTTCATATTCAGCCTAATTAACTGTACATTCAAAGAGGAGTTAGACATGCTGTTACATGTCTGTTGCAGGTAGTCAAAAATAGCCCCATGTCCTAACAACCAGCATATCTCTCTTGCCTGTTCCCTCCTTTCTTTGTGCAGCAGAAGTCAGCATTCCTATCCTTCTTGAGCTACAACTTTATAACACCTCCAAGTTTTTGCTTCCCTGTGCTAATATCCTGCAGTCTGCACATGGATGGTGCCAGTCATGGATTTGTTGTTTGTTAGCATCCTCTTGAGGGTTACAGTCACAATGCTTTTATTTTAACCCATTACTTCACAATCTTTAATGTCCTTCATAGCCACTGCACTGCAGATAATGGAGCTGCCTTGCAGTTCCATGATGGTACATGAGCAGAGCATGTGCACCACCTCAAAACACAGATACTTCTCTATAAAAGGCAGATAACTGTTTTAAGCTTGAAAAGTTAAAGCCAACCCGTTTAACTCAAGATAAAAATCATATTAATTAAGGGACGGGTTTCACTGATACGAAGATCTTAAATTATTTCTAGTCTTGTTTGAAAAACAATAGTGTAAAAGTGATGACAAAGATAGAGCTCTATATAACTGCTTGGGCTTTCTTGTAACTTGCTTTGCTGTTAGCAGACATCCTGCTTTTTCTGAGATGAGGAATTGTTCTGGTTTCAGCTGCCGCCGGCAACAAAAGCGCCAGGCGGCCGCCCCTCCCCCCGCCGGAGTGCGGAGGAGAATGGAAAGAAACAGGCAGAAACTGGTGGGTCGGGATAAGGGCAGTTTAACGGAACAGCAAACAGAGGGAACAGCAACACCAACGATACAGATAAGGAGGATACACAACACAAACCCCAGAACAGAGCCGCTCTCACTGTCTGCCGCTGTGCTCCCGAGCCGCGAGTGAGTTCCCGCCCCCCAGCTCCTCCCCACCGGAACCCAGCGGGACGGCACATGGTATGGAATACCCGGCTCCGTTTGGCCAGGTTGGGGTTGGGTCAGCCCGCCCGGCTGTGCCCCTTCCTGGAATCCGGTGAAAATTAACCCTGTCCTGGCCGAACCCAGGACAGGAATACACTACAAAGAGGTTGGAAAGTGAGCATTCAGTAGCAGAACAACAAATGCTTCCTAACCGTGGGCCACAACCCCATGGTACTCGTCGGAGTAACTGCAGAAGAGGAATTCCCTCCCCTCCTGCTAAATTGAATGTGACCTACCTACCTGTGTCATGTTAACTCAAGCAGCATATGAACTTTGGGCATGATTAAGGTCCAAAGTAAGCCCTTCCAGTACGACAGTATCTTGCAGCAGAAATACTGTTCAGATGGGCTTTAACTGCTGGGCTTCTTCCATGAGGACTTCCAGGGTCCAGCAGCTGTGAAAGAATAACTGGAAGAAGAGATGACGGCATTTTTCCACCATGGATATGCAAGTGTCCTGGGAATCCCGCACTTTAAGGAATTGTCTGATTTATTGCTCTTTAATTGCCCAAATGAACCACAAGTGATCATCAAGCCAAATTTATTCAGGCTCCACTGAATTTACTGAATGTGTGCAAGAATAACTGCAGTGCCATGCAGCAAAGCTGAGTCTTGCTGCATTGCAATTGCAGAACGTAGCATCAATTTCTGCTGGAGAAGCATATAATAGAAATCATGTCCCCGAGCTAAAAAAAAAAGTTTTTAATTTGGACTCAGTGACACAATAGGGTCTTTTTTTTTTAAGCCTCAAAAAATGCCAGGTTTGACTTCCAAAATCTGCTTTTTTTCTGTAGAGAGTAATGCCCTTGCTGTACCTGGGCAGGCTATTCGTATATGTTCCTGTGTCATTCTGCTGTGACCGAACCACAGAAAACAGCACGTTCTTGGCTTTGGGAACATAAGCCCTTGCTTGGTACATTAAATACTGATACAGATTACTTCCTAATCACCAGCAGTCATTTAACAGTTGTTTACACTGCTAATTGCACATCTTGCACATAGTATTTTTTACTAATATGTGTTTCACGAAAACACCCTTTGTGAGGACAGAGAATGATACCGGTAGCCAGCGAGGGACACCAACACCAGTGGACGCTGTTGGAGTATTCGCAGAACTCTCTCTCTTGTTACAAATTGTTCATTCTTTTTTGTATTTGTTACTTTTTTTCTGAAGGCTATGCTTCATTCTACAAGTATAATTTTCCAGTAATTTTCTTTTTCTTTCTTTTTTTTTTTAAAGATAGCAGGAAGCAGACAGACACATACCTAAAACACAATTACAGAATTAAGTAAAATAATGTCTGTTAATTTTACTTCAAAATATAGTCCTCTACTTCATGGTGAATATGAAAATAAGAGTCGTGGGACTATATATGCACTGTGCCTTCTGAGCCTGGGCTTATGAAATGGTGGGATGTAGAATTTATAACCTCAGAAGGCTGGGCTATGCAAAGGGATGCTCAGATAAAAGCGTCCTTTTGCCAGTCCCAGCATTAAAAGCCAAACTGGCTTCTTGCTTGCTCAGCAAAATCCAACTCGCTCCGGTACCTGTTGTGGCTGGGGTCCAGCTCTACATCCCTTACTCCTCAGTAGTGTAGTAATGGTCTGGCAGGTTGAAATTCAGCTGACTGCTGCATTAAGAATGCTATGGATGAATTCCATCTCTGCTTGCAGCACTGTTTCTTCGGGATTCAGAAGAGCATGTATTCATTAGAAATAGTGTCTCTGTAATAGAAGTCCTGAAAAGGAAAGTGTCGTTTCTGCACAGATACTTTCTAGAGAGGAAATTATGCATTTTTTAACTGCTCACAAAATCATTGCAGGGTCTGGGATAGACGTCTGTTCTATTTCCTCCCATGTTATGCTCCTGTAGGAACTGCGCTGCAGAGTGGTCTCTGGTCAGAAGACGTTACTTTCCCCTATGGCACAAAATTGGACAAACTCAACGTGAAAAATGAAGGTACTTTTCTAGTTCAATCGCTCTTCCACAGCATGTGGCTGGAAGTAGAAGTGACGCTCTCGCTTCCTAGCTGGTTGTGTGACTATGAGAGCATACTGAGCTTTTTGATAGCTAGTAAATCCGTCAGCAAAATGACAGTAATGTAATTGTGATTCCACCACAGAATGTGATTTTTCAAATCCAATTCAAACCTCAACATGGCAGATGTCCTATTTATTATTCTGAAATGAGGATGATTCAGGAAGCTCATCATTTCATATTATTCTTAAATCCGTCTTAACATACTTAATCAAAACCCTGTAGTGCTAATAGAAATAGTATTTCACGTGTATATCACAGACAGTATCACAGTACTGTGGATTTAGCAACAGTTTATTGGTACTGTGCCTTTCTGGGTCTATGTCTTGCAACAGACTAAGTGATAACATGTAATTAAGTTCCACAATAATGTGTGTGTGTGTGTGTGTGTTAATGTACCTATTTCTCATATAAGTTGTTGCTAGACTATTTTCAGTTATATTTCAGTGACAGTTCCCTCTTTAAAAAGAACTAGTGCAAGCACAAAGTTGTGCCTACACGCACGCACACCACATGCACTGTGGTCTGCAGACATGTTGCCAGGTTCCTCTGCCTGACCTCGCATGGAAGCATTAAATTCTCTCTGGAGTGGAAAGACCTAAGCGAGGTTTGTGGATCAATACTACTGATGCTAGCAATATCCCAGTTCAGCACTACTTTTGACAGTAGAAATTAATGTTTCTCTTCTTACAGTCAGGCCTATATTCTCATCTCAGAGCACAAGGGTTTACGAACCTAATCTAAAACCTGCTGATGTGAAAAGAAATCGTTCCTTTCAATGCATTTCAGATCAGTCCAAATATTTATTAACAATACTTACAGTGTTAGGTGTCAGCTTTTGTACTTTCAGGATGAAAATAAACACCAAATTACTGGTGAACTCTTTTACAATTCTTTGTGTAACCCTTAAAATGTATTTCGATGTAGTTCTAGGCATGCAATGATGACCAGACCATGTACACACAGTCCTAGTTACTATCAGACAAGCTAACTAATACCCTTTGCTGAAAAATAAGTCACACGGTTTTTGAGGTATTTCTAAATGCTAAATTCATCAAGCACAAGAAAAATACAGTGACTCGGAGTTTTTTGTCTTTCTCTTCTAGTATATGATTATGAACTACAATGGCCAGAAAAAACTGGACACAAAAGCCGCAAAATCTCAGTTCATCTGAAAGCAAAGTCATATGGACTGCTGTGCTCATTCAAGCATCTGTGGACCATTACCTCCTGGAGAGTGAATTCCTGAACTTGGTGCCACTTCATGCCCATCAGGCAAGTAAAAGTTCACTGCAGGTGTACCTCTAGGCTTTCCAAAAGGAGGAGAGTTTACACCAGGTATTATAAGTCCTAGCAGCTTAATTGTGGCTTTCAGGATCTGCTTTCCTCACTAACATAATTTTTTTCCCTGTACTGAATCTTAAATCTTATATATTGTTGTCTGTTTTGTGTGCCCTTTGTTTCATCTCTCGAACAGGATATTCTCTCTAGGCATTTGTTCATCTGGCATGAGTTTATGCAGACTAGACATAGACATTCAAATTAGTACTGTTTAGGTCCTCTGAGTGTCATTTTCAAGCTAAAATAATTTATCCAGATTTCACACAAACAGTGAATACACTTTTTGATACTGCCCAATATAAAAGCTGAACCTTCTACAAAAATTAGCCAGAAAACAGGCAGTTTTCAAAAGGAACCAAGTATTTCTAAGAATGATGTGCCTCCAATAAAAATATTTTTCCAAGCTCAAATTTTGCAATAGTACCTGAGTAATAATGCATGGCAATAGCTGAGGCTTTCGCTCCTCGTGATAAAATTGCACTTTACTAAAACACAGTAGCCTTTGACAAGGCAACTGCTTCTTGTCTTCATTACAGAAACCACCCAAATAATTTAATGTCATTTTGCTTCATCTCACTGGCTGTCCCCTTGACAATACATCACACTGACGTCCATGAAGCAATCCCTCATTTGGGACAGCAGTGACCAGGGTCAGGAGAACCCAGGTAAAACAGCCCCAGTGCCGGGATTTTTCAGGTTTAATTCAAAGTGCCACATTAAGCTTGGAGACAGCTAAACCTCTGGCGAACTCACTGGCTGTGGGGTCCTGAGCAATGCACCCTGCCAACACCACTGACCTGCCTCTTAGCTTACCTTACCATCTGCTCTGTGTGAGTTTCCAGTCTGCCTTCTACCTCCTTCTCCTCAGCCTTCATGATAATGCTACCCCCGATACCCTTTCTGTTTTTCTTTCCCAGTTAATCCTGGACTTTCTTCTCACCATCCTCCACATCTCTACAAAGCACTCACTTGAGCCAACAGGGCACTACCCTGCATTTTCATTCCGCTCTCTCTCCAGCAGGGACTCAGAACTTGCACTCTTTAATTGAAATGCCAAAAAGAGCTCTGGCTTAAAATAAATGGTCACAAGATTTTGTTTATCTTGCCTCAACCATCTCACTTGAGCCTGCTATGACAGCGTGGCTCCTCTGGGACACCAAGTATATAGAAGGCTAGAGCAGCAAGGACATGCCTTGGTGGTGTTAAATCATAAATAAAACAGCACCAGGCAGCACCTCCTCTGAGCATAAAAAGCAGAAGCTTCCCTATAACTCATTTAAGTCCTCTCTTTAGAGGCAAAATCTCTCTGTTAGACTCCTGAAATCTGCTTTATTTCGGGGAGTACAGCTCTTCAGCTGAGCTTAGAAGTGAGCCCGGCAGCACTGTCCCCTGTGGCAGAAATCTCCAGAGCAGGCACAGCATGAAAAGCATTGCCTGCCTGCCTTAAGATTAATTTCCCCCCAGCATTCACCGGAGTTCAGCACCACTGGCATTCGTGCATTCAGCCCTTGGGGCAAGCGAGACAACAGCCATACCACCAACGTGTGAAGTGCTTGGAAAAATGGTTTGAAAAAGACAAGGGGGAATATCAGCATCCTATTTCTCTGCTGAGAACCAACCATTTTTAGCCTGTGTTGATGGCCCTGAAACACTGCCCCTCACTGCCGTGATGCTGGTGGTGGTGTAGACAACGGGAGAGACCAGGACCGAGGCCTGAAATCAGGAGCATCAAATCTGTAGATCCAAAGCTAAAAAGCAGTGATGGAAAAAAGGGTGATCCACAAGAAGGTCACTGGCAATTAGACCTTCTCTAAGGTCCCGGGTGGCAACCTTCCCTTCACCATCAAAACCGCTTACCCAAAAAATAGAGGATAAAAAACATAGGGTAAGACTTTTACTACTACTGTCGAGTTCCCACGTACATGTGTTTCATGAGTAGCTATTCACAGGCACAGATATTTACTGACACAGCCAGGTAGCTGTCTGTGTGTCTCCTGTGAGCAGGTTAGGTAGGTGTTGTGTGCTCAAACTTTACGTGATTGATATGAAGACTACTCTGAGACTCACTCGTTTTGCAAACGTGCAGATTTCAAGGTTTGCTTAGTTTGTGCATTTAAAGAAAAGAGTTGGCAAACAATACTACAAGATACATTAACCTGTATAATGTTTCAGTTGTTGAAAGTTTTGCACATTTTTCAAACACATCAGCTTGGATTTGGGCTTTGAGTGTCCTGGCAAATGATGAAACAATGTCTTTCATGTATTGCAGTGAGAAATACATTTATTTTATACACAGGCTCATCATCAACTTTAAAAAGACAGTTAGCACTGTCATTATTTTCACAGGGAAAGTACATTCCTCCCCCCCACTTAATGCTCATGTCTAACAAAACTTTTTTTTTCCACTCAAGATTAATTCTGTGTACATCAATATGTGAGCACTCTATTTGAAGGAATTGATTTTGTCTCCAGGCTCAGGGTGATTACATGGCTGAGCACTAACTACAATTGATAATGATGTAGGGGAGAGCTGTGTGAGTAGCATTGATCAGTGATGACTAGACATTACTCCCTGGCACCCCTCTTCCCTTCCCTGTCCCCTGACGCTGTAATTATCAGTTTTCCTGAAAGTGTGAAGCAGGGGATTAGCTGTGCTTCACAAACTCCGGCAGCTCCATTCCTGTGCGCAGGGTAAGCACCCCAGCCTTCTCCAGGGCAAAGGCCGGGTGAGCAGCATCAGTGAATTTGTGCCTGATGGTGAACAGCACCAGTCCTCGCTCTGCATTGAAGAACAACAGTCTGCCACCGCTGTAATCCAACAGGATGCCGATCCTGCATGGGTGTTCTGTCACATGGACATCACTCATCACACCAGTGTGAAGAGATCTGTAGAGAAAGCTGCAGGAAAAGGGAAACCAGAACAGAGTGAGCCTCCTCATGGCGATTTACCAGAAATAGCCTACGGCTTAATTCCCACCTATTAACAGGTGGCTGCATACAGCAGCGTATCATGTGGCAACAGCATTTTGCTCAGTACGTAAGCAAAGCAAATGCGGCATCGCTTCACAGCCCTGCCTTGCATGCTGATGAGCCCTTTACACTTGGCAGCTTTGGACTCTCAGGATAAAAGCAGACTTGCTGTAATCATATTAATCTATATCTTTCTTATTACATGTATTTGTGGGGATTAAAGCATGGGCTTTGCTTTGGAAAAACCCTTTGCATCTCAGATGTTTCATTTAGCTAGTTTTGTTTGTGCATCTATATGATTTCACAATAAAAAAGCACACTTGTTGAGATCAAGAGCACCTTTACACCATTAACGGGGCTATGCCTTACAAACCTCCAGGCAGTGTTGCATTAGCCTGCTGAAGACCACCCCAGCACCCTACAGTCCTGCCACAGTGGCAGGTGGGTTCCTATCACTGTGAAGGACAAGGCAGGAGAAGGCATTCCCTATGGAGGTTTGACGTCTCCTGCAGATGGAAATAGATTCTAAAAAGACTGCATTTATGGAAATGAACACACTTCCTTGGATTTTGCGAAGCAGTTCAGGATATGAGCCTGGAATGAGAAAGCAGTGGCAAATTATTTTTTAAAGTTTTATTCACTGTCTGGGCGAAGGTGGTAAACTGGTCTGTTTGAGATTAATCTTATTTTTTGAAGTGCTTTATAAGTTGTTTTTTTAATTAAGAGGAGATCTAAAGTTCCTTTGTATCTGTGCTTTTCTTATTACTCAAATTTACAGAAAGCAAGCAGATGTAGCCTTTCTGCTCTCATGATTCTTGAAGCTGGCCAGCTTTATTTATGTGAAGCACAAGTGACTTCGGAGGCAACTAGACTGACTCAGCTTTACCTGGTTTGTGTAGGACAGCACCACAGGCACCAGGAGGTATCACTCAGCCCCAGAATGCTGCTCTGTGATATTGCCTCATAGCAAATCCCAATTCTGTAGCTTCTGCAGGCAGAGACAATGATTTCCCAATAATGATGTCCCTGAGCAGGCAGCAGTTCACCCAGGACTGAAGGAAACCTGTTTGTGGAAGAGGCATACAGTAAAGTGAGTGTGGTGGTAGGCCAGCCATATTGCAATATTTCTTATAGTTACGTCATGCAGCATCACCTAAAATTACTGAAAGATTGCACTCTGTTCTTCTAACTGCACAGTTTTATCAAAGATTTTTGATTGTTGTCACTGAGAGTCATTTCGTCTTTGCACCGAGATGAACTCATCTTAAGGAGAAAAAACTCTTTATCCAGAGCTATATGAAACTAGCAAAAGGTGGAAAAGGTGACTTTGGAGGCAAAAAATGGACCTCAAATTTACAAGGTTTGTTCAAACTAGAAAGTATGGCTGTTTTAATTAACACAGTGACAAACATCTTGTGTGCATTCAGCTGTAACAGTAAAAAAAGTGCTTAAACAAGTAACACCTCATTATCTTTTAAGAAGCCATATCAGTATGGCACAAATTATACAAGCAGACCTCTGCTTGTGATGAGACTGATATCAGAATGTCAAAAAAAATTCATGTTTTCAATGGATGGAGTTAGCCTGGTACAACCATTCTAAACATATCCCAGGAGCCCTTCCTACTTCTGCAAAGCCACAGGTGCTTTGGAAAATGTTGCCAATAAAGCCCCCAGAAGGGGGCAAAATATGGCAGATGGATTACTTTTAGCCACATGTTCAAAAGTAAGCCCACAAATCTGGTCTTCTCAGGGCAGCAACAAATTGTTTTGAAACTGAAAGGGTCTAGAGGATTAAGCAGTGACCACGGACTGAGGCAAACCCAGCAGTCCCCGTAGATACCACTGCCTTTGACTTTCTGGTAGTTCCTCAGTGCAACACTGAACTCTTCCCAGCACCTACATCAATGCTGTTACTGGTTTTCTTCAGATGTTGCAGTGCTCGAAAGGAGGTGTGGGGGTCAATCACACAAAGTTCTGAAATGATTCATTTCTACAAAATTGGTTAGTGCCATGTGAAAGCTACCTGTAGGCAAAAGTAAGAGCGAGGGACCCATCCTGAACCTTGTAGGATGGCCGTGCTTGTCATGCTGCTACTCACCCAGTGAATTTGGCTTTGTCAGGAAGGCGGATCACCGTTGCATTAGAGGAGATTTGCAAAGCGGGATGGGCTGTGTCGCTCAGCAGGCGAAATCGAGTTCCTGGTACAATTCATGACAAAGAAACACCAGTTCTGAGAGGCTGGCAATGTTAACATAAGATGAATCATAAAAAGTAAAGCAATAACAACTGCTGTCTTAGCTGGACAGAGTTGTGTCTGCTGGCAGGTAGGAGTAACAGAAAATTGGGTGAAAACGCAAGGAGTCTTCCAGCCTTTGCCCAACTGGGATGGCAGTCCAATGTTCAGAAATGTAGCTAGGTGATACAAAAGTCTTCAGTATTCACAAAGGCTGAATAATTTTAAACCAATTGCTTTTTCAAAATAGCAAATTTGAACTTTGAGGCTGATTTGGAAGAATCATACATGATTTAACACTATTTATCTGGAAAACTTAAAGTTTAAATCATCCATTATGTTTTAAATCTGCTGTGCATGCTTCGTCATCCTTGAAACCCAAAGTCCATAAGGTTTTAGTTGTGAGAGGGTTTTTTTCTTCAAGGTCATGGCATCTTTTATCAGAACGTGCTCTGCCAAACTCCAGCACACTGAGATCTATGAAGAATATCTAATAATTTCATATGTTTGACAGAATTTAACATTTTTGCTACTGAGTTCACATCAGTTTTACATTGATATAAACATGCCAACTTCAAGTGAAGTAATCCCTTCTTGTGCTAGTTTTAAGCACATAAAATACGGTCCCTTTTATCTCAATAACTTGCACACTCCCATATTGGAAAGTTTCGGTACAATTTCCAGAGGAAAATGCCATGTTTGACTGCTCGGCCCTTCAATCCCATTGTTTTGACATAAGAAAATAGTAATCTACCTTTAGTTGAGATGAGAGCTGCTTCACTTTGTTCACTTATCCCAAACGGGTTGACAGCCCTCAAGTAGAAGAAATAGTTCACATTGGGCTCCAGGGATACTTTCAGTTCAGGTGTCTTTATACCAGCAAAAGATCTGCAAATTTTGAAGATTTTCATACATGAAAATGTATGCAGATATCCAAATCAGGAAAGAATAATTTACGCGAACAGCTAAACCTCCTAGCAGTATTGTGGACTACTGAAATGACAGGCACCATAGGGAAACTCCAAACTGGAAAGGCAAACACCGTTTTCACAAACAACTGGGTTATATAGAAACTTAACCATGCAACACTACAAGCTCGGGGAGGAGTGGCTGGAAATCTGCCTGCCAGAAAAGGACCTTGGGGTGTCGGTCAACAGCCAGCTGAACATGAGCCAGCAGTGTGCTCAGGTGGCCAAGAAGGCCAATGGCATCCTGGCTTGTATCAGGAATAGTGTGGCCAGCAGGAGTAGGGAGGTGATTGTGCCCCCGTACTCAGCACTGGTGAGGCCGCACCTGGAGTACTGTGTTCAGTTTTGGGCCCCTCACTCCCAAGAAAGACATGGAGTTGCTGGAGCGTGTCCAAAGAAGGGCAACGAGGCTGGTGAGGGGTCTAGAGAACAAGTGTTACGAGGAGTGGCTGAGGAAACTGGGACTGTTTAGTCTGGAGGAGGCTGAGGGAGGACCTTATTGCTCTCTACAACTACCTGAAAGGAGGTTGTGGTGAGGCAGGTGTTGGTCTCTTCTCCTAGCGATAGAATGAGAGGCAATGGCCTCAAGTTGCATCAGGGGAGGTTTAGACTAGATATTAGGAAAAATTTCTTTATGGAAAGAGTGTTCAGACATTGGAATAGGCTGCCCAGGGAGGTGGTTGAGTCACCATCCCTGGAGGTGTTTAAAAAAACGCATAGATGTGGTGCTTCAGGGTATGGTTTAGTCAGAGTGGTGGTGCTGGGTAGATGGTTGGATTTGATGATCGTAGAGGTGTTTTCCAACCTATGCTTCTATGATTCTGTGAACTTTGGCATTTTACTTGAGGGATCCTCCATACTTTGACAAACTCTCAGGCCTTTGTTCCTGTACCACCACCTCGCTCAGTGCAGTCATTTGGTGTAATGCTCACTTTATGTTCATCTCACAGCATAATTCATCACATAAAATGCAAGCAGCACAGAATCAAATTCTCATCTACCTCCCATAAAAAGTCTGCATTCCAAAATAAACAGGCTTCTGAAGTAAAAAAAAAACCCTTGTAATTAATTCAGTTGCAGGACAGTGAACGTATTTATTGTGTTTGTACTGTCTGGGCATGTGTTTCAGATCCAAAAGAATGGATATCCTTATCTGAGACTGCACGAAACAGTGCACTACTTATTATGAAATTTTTGCTCACAAATTGCTCATCAACAGTCTTGGTTCTGTCTCCCTCGTGCTGCTGTGCAATCCAGCAGGCTGGTTTTGCAAGAGGCAGCAGCAGCAGGGGAACCGCCTTTGCACAGTGCCCTGCTTTGACGAAGTCTCTCCTTTGTGGTACCTCAAAAGCTCCAGCCCTCACATCCTCAACCACTCATGTCTTCACACACTGCCGGAAAGTGAGAGCCAGCACCCACTCAATCTGCTTTGCAGGCAATTACAAGTGCCAGTGAAAGTACTTTGGATGTCTAGAAAGATGCCAGTTTTATCTTCTATATTGTCAGGAGTATGAAATATTGGCTTAACAAATTCTCATACGCTGGATCCTGGTTTTCCTCATTTTTTCCTCATGTAATAATGGCAAAACCAGACAGTATATACACACCGCATTGTACATTTGCAGGTAAAGACTGTATAAATTAGATAATTTCCTCCCAGAAAAACTTATAAGAATCTTCGAGGCAAGTATTCAAATTCATGAACAGAAGACATGCCTCTACAGTGTCCAAGGCACTTTCCCTTCCACCTCAGGTTTGAGAGTGGAGACTGGAATGGTCTCCCTGCTGCAGGTAGTGTCTCTACAGGAAGCTAGATTAAACAAATAACCTTTTCCAGCACTAATTACTGTGACCCTAGAGGATGTAAGGCAGGCAAATCAGCAGTCAGATCAGATAACTGGCATTCGTTTGTGGTGACTGTTTTTCTGCATTAGTCCCACCAGAGAGCAGTACAATCTGAAGAATAACCAGTGCTTTTCCATCAGGATTTTTCACATGCCTGCCTCTGCTGCATTTGTCACATAAAGGTAAAATCCCACAGCCCTACACACACCAAATTAATGCTAATACCACATAAAGCTCTGTGTCAAGGAGAATGGCAACCTGGGGAAACACTGGCACATCATCCTCACTAGTCTGTAACAGGTATTTTGTACTGACAGCTGCCAATAAAATTGATTGAAGGCATTGAGAAAAAGCATTGGGTGCTCCAGTGATCTGTCTTTTTACTTTGAAAGAATTTCAGAGGGTTTGTGGCTCTTGTGTGATCAGCGTGGAGCCATGCTGCCTTTGGGGAATGTGCTACATTAATGCTGGAACTGATGCAGTAAATAGAAGTGGGTTGCCCAAACATGGTAGCAACTGCGTGGTTCGCTTCACCCCTGCAACTAACCAAAGCCCCAACCATGAGAGCACTTCAGCAAGGCACTGGGAGTTTGGCAGGCTGCTCACTTCTTACTGAAAGGTTCAGGGAAGAGGTGCAACGTGATGAGAACCTGAGATCTTTAGACTTTAAAGGCTCATCTGAGTATAGGGAACAAGAGAAAAAGGAAAGATGAGTCAAAGAAAAATACAAGATGAGAACTGAGCAAGGAGGCAAATATACAAGAAGTGTAAGAACGAAAAACTGTGATGGAAGCAGAGACAGGGGAAAAGAAGTGGGCACCCAAACTCTGAAGGAATTTGTCCATGCTTCCCAGACAAGCCTCACCCAATCTGTTCCTTAAAAGTACCATCCTGACATCTCTGATATGAATCTGAAGCACAGACCACCAGAAAGAAGTTTTGAGCAAACAGAAGTGAGATGAAGGGAGAATATGCTAAGCTATTTGTCGGAAGCTGGCTGTAGCAATATGTAGATCAACATGTCTTAGGCACAGTGATGCCCTCTGTGTGGCTTCTTCATCTGTCTTCTGGAAAATGCCATATAAATCAGTATCCTTCCAAAGAAATTAGGAGATGCTCTTTTTCACTATGTGCTATTTAACTGATGATTAGTTAATAAAACACAAAATTGTTTCTAAATCCAAGTAGATAGGTACATTCTGGTGTAATGAGCAGATCTGGAGTGTTCATATTCTGGAGTCCAGAGCCTGGGTATTCAGAGAAGCTTTTCAGTCCAGCCAATTGCAGAACAGGATCAGCCATCAAACTCAGACTTGAGTCTCTTTCAAATCTGAAATTATCCAAATCAGGATTTGGTCACATGTTTAAATCTGAGAGGAATAGCATGCCTCTTTTCAGTCATAGTGGTGAAACAGAAAAGACTGGACTTTAAGCAGAACTGGTCAGCAAAACAGTGATCAGATTTTCAAATTGCATTCTCTGCTTGGTAATCTATTTTAGCCAGCTTTAAGCTGCCTGAGAATAAGACCCCATCAATTTTATCTACAATTAAGGCTTAAAAAACAGTCCTGCTGCTGCCAGCTAATGAAACAGAATATGTCAACAAGAAGAAATTTCATTTGCAACACTCTGAGCCAGGTCGAAGCTCACAGGAGGCTGTGTGCAAAGAAGAAACAGGTCTTGCTATCGCCTCTCCTTCTGTCTAGAGCGTAGGGTGGAGGGGGAAAGTGAATACTGAGAGCTCCACAGCAATCATTGCAGTTTGTCATACTTCAGGTTGACTCTGCAACCAGGGATAAAAAAAGCAAGGATGAGGAGAAGGTATGAATTCTGCTTTGCTTACACCATACAGGTCATGCGTAGGAGAAAGGAAGGGAAAATGGATCCTGACTCTGTTGGGGGAAGCCTGTTTCATTTCGAAGTTCTTGTAACAAGCATTGCAGCTATATCTTCCTCAAGTTCAACATTAAGTATTGAACTGCGTAATTTTGGTCATGAAAGTAAGAGAAATCCACCTACAACATTTTTAATGTCAGCTATTTTCTACTTTAAATACACCTGCCCACTTTATAGATGATTGGAAATGTAATAATGTTATTATCAAAGCATGAGGCATCCTGGCCTTTAGCCTAAATGTTATCGTATTTGCACTGTCCCCACATGGCATCACAATACAAAATTCAGTCCATAGAAATTCAAGAAATATTTGAATTTAAATACTTTAAGTATCTCCTCTTAATCCATCTTTTTATAAAAGGAACCTGTAAGTCTCAAAATCCAGTCACCAAATTTCAGGTACGTGCTATTCAAAGCAGAACAGAAAGGAATTACATGCTTCTTCACCCGTAAATTGCCAAGGAATATTATAGTAGCAGTTGTCTGTTAAATTTGTGATTTCTTTGGTTTTATGGAAATCTGATGGTGTGTTTTGATGCATGTTTCTCTCATCAGCATCTTCTTTTATTTCAAGGAAACAACGTCTAGAAGATATTTTTTAATATTGCACCAACCCAGCAAATAATACGTCTCGCAGTGATGCAGAAGGCCCTCTGTGCCATAATTGTCATTTCCACCCCCCAAGATCCCACTGAAACAGCACCTCCAGACCTGTGCTGGTACCACTGATGTGCAGTTAGAGCTGAAAGTATGCAAGCTTCTCAATGTACTTGTAGAAGCACACAGAAGGGGTGCACCCTTCTGTGAAGGGTGAGGGAAAAAAGCTCTTGAAGCTAAAAATAAAGAACAAATAGCTCCGAATTTTATCCCATCTGTGCTGCATGCTTTCTTTCCCCTTCTCTGTCCCAGCTCTGGCTGTTTTGGGGTTAGATCACCAAAGCACCACCTGCAATGGTCCTCGCTGCTACCTGAGACAGCAAGCCCAGCACAGCCAGAGGGGACGAAGATTCATTGTTTTCCACACCTTGTTTCCTGAGCTGGCAGGACTGTATGTGAGCAAGGCAACAGAATCGAGGCTTGCTCCTCTTTAGCTTTGGACCTGCTTTGTAAGTAGATAGAAAATTTCAGTTACTATCAGTGAAGGTCTCACATTGGTGGAGAGGATGACACTCAGTCCCTTCCACTTTCAAGAACTCACTGCATACTGTACTAATTTCTGCCTCCCTGAGTCTAACAGATTTCTCATCATGTGATACATGGTTTCCATCTGAACAGCCCACACACCTAATCCCTGGACTACATTTCTTGCAGTTTTCCATCTTCCACCCACAGCTCCATTGACTTCTCAACACAAAGAGGTTGAACAACGAGAAAATCGCAGAGCTCTGGAAACTGAAAGAAACCTTGCAAAGCCTCATAAAGATTCTAGAAAAAGAATCATCCCAGGAAGGAGCTTTAAAACCACAGCAGCAGGCCAGGGACTCACTGTTGCAGAAGATTTCAAATGGTTTTATATGAAAACATGTCCCTCAGGTGGCAAGCTGGCAAGGACAGAGAACCCTGAGGGGAAAATATAGTGGTTTTTTTATGGTATTCACAAGGAAACTTTTAATGAGGATTCCATTTCAGATGTACTTTAAAATTTCTCCCTAGAGAGCTGAGACTGCTCCAGGACAGCTCAAGGACCTCCTTGCAGATATTCAAAAGCCATCTTGGCAAATGGCTCTAGGTTGCCCTGCTCAAGCAGCAGTGTTCAACCAGATGTCCTCCAAAGATCCCTTCCAACCTCAACCATCCTGTGATTTTGTGGCATGCCAAAGGCTACTGAGGGCTGGCCCAGACCAGGGGCACCACACTCATCTCCAGCTGTTCGATGGGGGCATTTGTCCCTCTCTTATCCCTTGGTGGTGCCCCTTCACTTGGGTGAGCTCCCAGAATGGTATCTGTGAAAACGGCTTTGCAGGATGGGACTGTACCACTTTTTCCAGGACTTCCTTTGGATGTGCTTCCCTGACCTCTGCTTTCATGCTGTGCCCCCAGCAGCAGTCGTATGAACTTTCCAGGGTTGCTGAGAAATGTGTTTGGACTCCCACTCAGAGACTGGGAAATCGTTTAGCTACAGGGCTGCCCCAAGCAAGAGGCACAGGCTGTCTGTCAAAGGGCTCCACATTTGGCTGGTACCCAAGACTAGCGTTGCTCAGGAAACCTGTGAAGGACAAATTCCAAGCTTTCAAGGAAAGCAACCAGAAGAAAGTACGGCATTTCCAGGGCCAGATGCTGGGTGGTATAAAGACAGAGTTTTATTCCACCTGATATATGTATCTGACACAGGAACTCTAAGCTCCTTACAGGTACTTCCAGAAGGCAGCTTCTCACTATATCAGCTATATAAGGAACTGATTTCTAGTCCTAAATTGCACCCTGGGGGCCTTGAATGGGAGAAATACTATTTTTTCTTGGGTTTATGCAAAAAAAAAAAAGTTTTAAAACCCCCAGAAATCTTAAAAAAAAAATCTTCATCACTGAAAAGTCTTATGTCATTACAGCAGCTTTCCAGGTTAATCTCAGGGGGTTGCTTTTGGAAAAGGAGAGAGAGGCACTGCTCTGAGGTAAAATAAGTGGTAAAAGGTGGTCTTTGACACTGTAAAAAGAGGTCATAGCCCTTCTGCAAATACAGAAATTTGAACTACAGCAATTCTGAGAAAATTAATGATTATGTCCCATGGGAATTTTTCACACTTGTCACAGTAAACAGCCAGCTTCTGCCCACAGAGACACTCAAAAAGTCAAATACGACTCACTATAACTATAAACATGTTAGATTTTCCACAAGGTCTCTTGAGAAAGGCAGTGGGTCAGTTCTCGCAGCTTTTTGCCACAGTTATCACCACACAGGCAAACTGCTTGGTGTTATCGACACCTCGCTCACAGATTACAGAAACCAGCACACTTTCTGGTTCAGCTTCAAGAAAAAGAGGCTATTCCAGTTAACGGCAAAGAAACCTGAGGGCAAACACACAGCACAGGTTTTGGGAGCAGCTCCATTATTCCTGACCAACAGCGACTCTGGCAGGTTGTCAGTGACCTGATGGCCTGATGAAATATATATGAAATGGAGCAGGTCTGGCTACCCTCCGAGAGGCAGAAGAGCTGGGCAGGGCATTTCCTTGATTGCATGAATGCAGCACGCTGGTACTGCATGAAAAAATCATTTACCAACCCTGCAGAATTTTTTATTTCATATTTTTAGCCTAATTTTGCAAGGAGCAAGGTGCATACAATTTCAGTGTCACACTTGTCTACTAGAAACCTGTGAACTCTTTAGTCCACTTAACTAATTTGACTGCAGGGGGTGGAGCTCTTCCCTCTCTACCACATCTCCATGACGTCCAGATGAACAAGTCCCAAGCTAAGGACCCTAATCAGGCTCCCCGGGAGGTGAAGAAGACAAACTCAGCTGGGCCACAGGTCTTTCACAGGGTTCCATATGGCATGTCAGGCCCCCACCTCCCAAAGCTTCTCAGACCTTTGCAACTGCATTTTGCTGCAATACTGTTGTCACTGTTTTTAAGAAAGGAACCAAACAAAAAACCCGAAGCCAGGACATACAGAGCACCACATCATTTTCTCTGCATTTCAACACAGCGCATGGTTTCATGGCTCAATGGTGCCTACATCCCTCCTCGCCCTCTCCTCTATGCAGCACAGACTTAGCGTCAGGGAAAGCAGATCGGATGTGGCATAAGCAGACACCACCCCCAGTTTCAAAGCTGCTCTTTGGCCCCTGTGGCACACCGGCACAGCTGGGCAGCGCTGAGCTCCACTATGCTTTGAGAGGCATCCAGACAGCGCAGATGGGTCACCAGTATTACTGGGACACCCGCACCACCCTTGCAATGCCCCAGGCTGGCTCCTATCTTGTTCACCAGAAAGCACAAAGCTGTGCTGGGGTCCTCCATCCGTCTCCTTCCCATGGAGCTCAGCTGCCCTGTCCCGGGCCATGGCAGGGCAGTGATTGTTTCCCCAGCCAGCAGAGCCCTGCAACTTCTGCTTGACTGCATACAGCGCAATGTCTCCAGGGTTTTGGCCCCATATGAAAGGGATTGCCTGGTTAAGCAGAACAAAAAGGAAGTACTTTTATGTCTCAGCCTAATCTCACAGATTAGTGTCCGTCCTGTAAATTCCTCAGCACGCAGAAGCAGATTTCTTCCTCGCGCAGCTGAAGACAGAACAATCTCTTGCAAGACGACCCGCGGTCTGGGCAACGCTCATTAGCGGCTGCCTAACCCAGCTGCGCGGCACACACGACCGTGGCACTGACCTGAGACCCTCTCCTTCCAGCGAGTGCTGTCGGCAGTACTCCAGGGTGAAGGACTCTGCCGACGCTGACCTGGCACGCCAGCGGACAGTGGCCGTGTCCCAACACACCGTGCAGTCCTCGGCCTTGATGGTGGGGATGGCGGGTGCTGAGGACACAGGGAGAAGTTAGCTATACTGTGAGGACAGTGCCAGAGGCTGGAGGGGGATGCTCGTGAGGGAAAGGAGGAGTGACCTCCCCAAAAAAACATGGGATAATTAGTTTTGCCCATGCAGCAGTGATCTTTTGCTTGTCTGCATTTTGATCACAGAGGGTTACATTGTGGGGGGGAAAAACCCCACCCTGGGAAAGTCACTGTGAATATTTGTGCATTTCTGCACATCCTTAGAACCCCATGTAGATTTTTACGACTATTCTCTAGCACGTCTTCCTCATTTCTACCAATCTTCTAGGAGCAGAGCACTAAGTCAGTACTGTCTACAGGTCTCCCTACATCACCTTAATCCTGTGCTCAGCAGTCCCTGCATGAACTGCATCAGAAACAAATGTGCTGCTGTAGAACTGATGGGGAGATGCTGACTTTGTGCTTAATTATGTCCTGTTTATTTTTGCAATGCTAAAATTTGTTCCTGTAATTTCTCATTTTAGAGCGTCAATTTAAGAACTACAGGCTCAACTGCAATGGAATGTAAAATACTGCACTGAATGCAAGTAATCAAAAGCAATTGTGTGACATTGCACATCCAACATCTTAGGCTGAAAATGGATTAGTTGTATTCATTTGCTCTTTCGCTTTCCAGGGAACAGCAACATCAGCCAACCTTAAGACCTGTTGTTGAAACTCATATAAACAGTCCTAGTACCAATCCCTAAAAGAAAGGTTATTAATTAATAAAAGATCAGAGAAAGTTGTTTGCTTTTAAAGAGACTGGATTCGAAATAGGAGGAGTGAAACAAAAGTAGAAATTAGACAATTTTATCACAAGATAATCTTATAGAACTGCAAACAGCATTCCAGATGCTTTCTGTTTTGCAAGAAAAATAATTTTTTACTGGTAGAAAAGGAAAGAAAAACACCCACAAGTACATATCAATTTCCTGGTTTAGTGAAAATCAGGAGGTCAGCAGTTCAGGTTAAGACGTACTCGATGTTTTACTACAGGAACAGCTAATCTAGGTATTCAGGAGAACAATGAATCTGTGGGATAGATTCTCATCTGGTAATACAGTTGCATAGCTCCCTTAGCAATAATCCCTTCATTCTCTTCTGACATATGTGATTATTGTCTGGTTTTAAATGCATCTGTTCCTAAAGAATGAAAAATTAAAAGCTAAATCCCCTAATACCTGCATTCAGCAACTGGCACACATATCCACATTCACGTATGTGCGAACAGTGTGCCAAAGGACATCAAGCTTTTTTTATTTTATTTGAAACTATTTATCTAAAGAGTAGACGGAGCGAGCATACCAGAAAAAGTTGTTGCTGTGCTTCTGAGATGTTTTTAATGAGTTAACTGCAGTTAGAATATATATCTGATTTCCTCATAGTATTCCAGCACTCATGTAAGTGATCTTATAAAAGGCAAACAGCCAAAAAGGGTAAGATATTACTCTGTCTCTCAGATACAGGGTGAGAATCACACAGGTTTCGAACAACAGAAGAAGCTGCGTTCACCCCTATGTCTTTAGGATTGCGAAGAGTTTTCATCTGGAGGTCATTCTGAGATGGACAGGGAGGAGAGTGGGTAGAGGGATCCTTGCTGCCTTCAGCACCATTCCGTCACAGAAAATAGTGCTTGGAAACAGCGCGTTCCCCAAGGGAGGGGAGGACAGTTTGGGAGGTGGAGGAGCAGGAGGCAGGAGGTACTGGGGGGATGGTGCAGCAGCACCCACCTCCACTCCCCAGAATTCCCCAGGCCCACAGCCATGTCCACAGGTGTAATCCCAACAGAGAAACCTTGTGGGTGTTCACAACTCCTGGAGGAGGCACAGCTTTGGTCCACCATTAATGCGTAAGTTCCTGTAACTGCATGTAGCAGCAGATTATTTTCTTGCATGTGCCAACTTTTATCTGAATTACTGAAAATGAACTCTAAATTCTTGCTTCTGAGTTCACTGGGCTACTTGAAGGATCAAAGCACTCTAGGTTTATATCAAAGTAGCTAGGCTCACGCTGAAGAACTGGTTTCCATTACCAGTGCTCATCTATCTGCCTGTGGTGTTATGGGGATGCAACGGTTTTGCATCAGTCCGTGCTCATCAGTGTCCCCACAAGTCCATCTGGGGCTCAGTGCACTCCAAAGGGAGTTCACCTCAGCTTGAAGGAAGGTGTTAAATCATGCCTCATTTGATTTAGTTTATTTGTTTTCTTAAAGAAACAGGCCAATGGATGGCATCAAAGACTTGAGAAAATTAACTTCTTCAGAAGGCTTCAGTTTTGGGAAAAAGAATGGTGAACTTGATGCCAAAAGGCAGAGACAGTTCTTAAAAATAATGACTTCAGAGAGGTGAGAACCCCTTCTTAAATCATGATTTATTAGCTAATAACAACTCATTATTATTTGACCTTTTCACAGGAATTCTGCACCATGATCACAATTCCATTGTTAAGGCCATAAAATTTGAATTTCTACATTGAATGCTCTGGAAAATAATCTTTGCTAAAAATATGAACAACAAATTGAATATCAAGTAGAATTATCAATAAATTTGAAGTCTAGTGGATTAAGCAAAAGCCTTGAAGCTGTGGTTGCTGCCAAGTGATTTCAACAATACAGTCAGTGTTGTACAAAGTTAACTCATTACAAAATTGTTAAATACCCTTGTCTGTGTTTTGTGACTGCAAGAACAGAATGATTGTTTTTATCCTGTAGCACCAAAAAAAGTGTCTGGCAAGAGGGCCTCAGACACAAGATGCTTCACTTTGCTCACAATTCAAGAAGCAATAGTTTTGTTAATACAGATTATTAAAGAAATTAAAGCTAGTTTTGTTAATACAAATTATTAAAGAAATAAAAGCTCAGAAAAATTAATCAGTCAAATGAAGCTCACAGACAATATTTGTCTAAATATTCATCTTAATTTATGCCACACAAACAGCAGCAGAACCTCTCAGCCACACCTGAGATTTGTGTCCCACTGAGCTAGACGCAGTGTGTAACCTCGGTAAAGCAGGCTTTCCCTTGAAAAGTTAATAATTTAAACCAATGCAATGTAGATTTATTTGGCAGGATGGCAGAGAGCCAAAGCAATGCAGCCATTGCCTCCATTTTCCACCGGAGAAGTAGCAGGGAGCAGCTGGGTGGCTTTCCCAGAGCTGCCCCAGAGCACTGCAGAGCACTCAGAAGAGAAATTCATAATGTGCTGCCCCAACGCCTCGGTCACGAGGCCTGAGCCTGGAAACGTCTTCAAATCTGAATGATTGCAAGCCTCCTCCCAGGAACAATTATGCCGCTATCTCTTAGCAAAAAGGGGCACCACTGTGACTGATTGCCTCCTGTCTGCCAGATAGGCTAACTGAAGCAGTTTCCTGTGATTCAGTAACACTATGGACTAGAACTGGTCTGAGGATGCCAAAACATGTACATACCTGTTTTAAAAATGGATTTTTCACTGGGTAAGCTACAGCCTGTGCCATTCACAGCCATGACCCACACACTGTAGCAGCGATCTGGCTCGAGGTCCTCCAGAATGCAGTGGCTCTCCTTCACCGTCACTCTGTATTCTTCCACCAGACCTGGGAGGAACACACACATGCACAGGACATCACACATGTCGCACTGGTAGGCCCTACAATTGTGCCTTTCACAGAATCACAGAATGGTAGGGGTTGGAAGGGACCTCTGTGGGTCAGCTAGTCCAACCCTCCTGCCGAAGCAGGGTCACCTACAGCAGGCT
>Ga0065711_1028059_pt1 | contig 43995 bp, 28 predicted proteins | sample Hoacrofraction12_FD_59098 | JGI IMG/M metagenome (GOLD analysis project Ga0065711, IMG submission 59098) | Hoatzin crop microbial communities from Cojedes, Venezuela - Epithelial fraction 12 v2 (version 2) | ecosystem: Host-associated > Birds > Digestive system > Esophagus > Crop | place... | reverse complement strand
CGCCACGGGGGCGGGGCGGGGCGGGGCCTCCTGCCCGCCCGGACGGAGCAGCAGAGCGACGCTGGGCGGTCGCAGAGCCGTTGCTGTACGTTGACTCTCCGAGGCATCCGGAGGGCAGCGGAACTCACACTCGAGTCTTGGGATCACAAACTCACGGCCTCGTCGGTCTCTCGGAGCGGCTGAATCGAAAATGCCGTGCGAAACTGCTAACGGGATCCTGCCGTAGGGGAAAGGGGTAACGTATCCCTGCCTCCCCCTCCTGTCCCCGCCGCATGGAAGCCTGGCGACAGCAGGTGTTGTACGTCACTGGTCTGCTCCTGTCATGTCAAAGCACGGTGTCTGAGGTGGAGGCTGCGAGCCACTGGCTACAGCCGAGGGAAGAGAGCACCCGTCCCGCACCCTCGGGAGCCTGCGGGCCTGCTGATGTCACAGCCGCCAGCCCCTGCCTACCGCGCTGCGGGTACCGCCGCGCTGCCAGGGGTCTCCCGCAGCTCTGTGTCCCTGCCGTCAGCAGGGTTTCTGAGCACAGCAGGCAAGGGCTTAAGAAACGGGTAAAATATGGTAACACTTTGCCGGTTTCTGCATGGCAAGACTGAAGATCCCAAACGCTTGTCTAGACATAGCCAGGCCATAGGAAAGAAAGTCAAAAGGAAACCAAAATTCACGGGTCTACTGCTGAACAGAAATACTCTCTATTTTACAAAGCCTTTCTGAACCATGAGTAGAAAAAGTTGAAAGAGCCACTTTACATCGTATCAGTATAAAACTTTAATGTCAGATTTTCTAATCTACAAGTAAACTGAATAACAAAGATCTTTGCAAAAATATACAGTAGCTTATAAAGTCAGAATGCATTCCTTCAATATTGCAAGATTTTTCATAGAGCAGATATATACATAAGAAACTTGCGGAGACTTGCACAGTCCAAGTGTTAAGCAGTTCCTATGTACTGCCTTCTGTATGTATACACAACATAAGCTGTACCAGCCGGCACATCTGCAAGTGTACTCATAACACACTCGCAAGTGTGTTGTGTATTTTACATAGATTTCGGACTGTTGCGCTGCTTACAGTCAGAAATCAACAGAAGTAACCAGTTCTCACTGATGAATACCTTCTCAAGAACATTACAGCTACATCACTTGGGAATGGTGTCATTCCAAAGTGAACAGATTTCACATATATGGAGCCCAGCCCATATACATCTGGCAGAGCAGGTTGTCATCACTTGCTTCTTGAATAAGGTAGTGAACATGCCCTTCAATAGATAAGGGTAATCCTTTTATTCTGTTTCTAGTCTTAATGACACCTTGCAGACGTTGTTCTATGTCAAGGACATGAGTTTTGGCCTGGAAACAAAGAAAAAGGAAAAAAAAATAATATTGCTACTAGCTATACACTTCCACTTCATAAAATAAATAAATATTTATTAAGATGTGTTTGAAATCTGTATGCTAATTTAATACAAAACCCAGATGTCTATACCAGTTACTTGGAAAACAAAGGATACTCACTTTCAAAAATCAGTCTTTAAAATAGATAATTATTGGTCAAGTTATAACTTTCGCCTTATATTTTTACAAATTAAATTTACCAGAGAGGACTAAGCAAGCTATGCAAATATATTTGAAAATGTTAGAATGCTTTATTTCATACAATTACTTTTAAATAAATGCAAATTTTTCCCAGCCTTTTTCTTGGAATTCGGGATAAAATTAAAGAAGTTACCTAGTCTGGAAAATTTAGGCCAAAATTACAAGCAACTGAAAATGAAGGAGTCTAATAACAGGCCATGCTGAGCAACTCAAAACCAGCTGTTCCAAGGCCCACTGGAGTAGTTAGTTCATACGGCACCTATCCAGAAAAAACAGTTAACCACATACAGCTATGTGGGTGGTCTGGTAACTAAAAGCAAGGCCATGTAGACACAGCCTGGTTAGTAATCATGGAAAGACCAGGAGATTTTCTGTGCTCAAATAGCTCAGCTAAGTTCTTTGTTGCAATACAGCTTCAGTGCTGTAGTTTGTCCTTGTCTTAGTCGCAGTGTTTGTCAGTGCTCCCTAAGTTTTATCTGCTGTTACACATATTTATGTTCATTAAATATTCCTTTTAAAGCAAAAAAGAGACCAATCAGAATTTTTGCAAGGGGATGAAAAATAAGTATCACAGATTGTGCAAACTATATTTTGGATGAACAACATAGTATTTATCAATGGCTACAAAAGAAACCACACATATGAAATCCTAATTTTTAACTAAGTATTCCTTGACATGTAACAAGGAACGTTTTTATTCAAGAATAAATATACAGTTATGAAAAGCACAAAAAATATGCACGGAAGGGACTCCAGATGCTACCATCACTGTAAACCTGGAGGACTCTGCAGCAGCCAGAGTGAGGGGAAGCGGGAGCCTCGCCTATCCTATTGCTTCTGCTGACATTGTCCATGGTTCAGTAACACTAGTAACAGAGTCACAGGCTCTATTTTGTTTGGTTCTTTAGTAGGTAAATTACATTTTCTACCAATAAAAATAGTTTCTTCATGGATAAAAATTATGAACACAGAGATAATTAAGAAGAAACAACCAGAGGAATTTTTAAATGAAAAAAAAAAAAAAAACCCGAGACAATATATAGCCTGCAACCATTATGGACACCTGACACTTGAATACCTTATGCTATGCTTGTTTTCAACTAACCTTTTCATTGACAACTTCTCCAGTTTCGTTCACCTGTGCTTTTGTATTCCCTTTAACAGGTTTACTCCATTCCACAAGAGGATCATGGAGAAAAGTCTTTAAGACGCTAAATGAATTAAAAATAAAAAAAGGATAAGATACATATAATACAATCAATTTTCAAAACAAGAACACTGTCAGGAGTCTAAAGTTAGCGCTGAATATTTATATTGTTTTATATTTAACTGCATGTCGTAGTAAGAGTGAGCTGCATGACATGCATATGCTAGAACTGGCATATTCACCAGCAATTACTGTTTCAGATGGGTAGACTACAGCCAGGTTTTTCCGAGTTTGTAGCAAAACCAGTTGCCATACCTCATCAGAGGCTCCCTTTGATCACGCATAAGCCTCATTGTGACTTCACAGGCTCTTCGGAAGAGACCTTCTGTTCCCATTGGACCCATTCCATTAACCATGTTGTGAGTGAGACGAAAAGGAACGATTTCTGGAACTTCGAAAGTTTCTCCCTTTACATTGATAAAAAAAAAAAAGAGTATGCCCTAAGCATTTTAAGCATTATTAAACAGTAACATTTGCATTGTTTTTAGTCACACCCCCCCCCATCTTTGTCAGTGGCAGTTTCGTAGCTGGCAGGAGATATTTGCTCAGATCACAGTCCTTCTTAGCTGTTAAATGGAAATTACAGTGAATAAAGAATACCAACGTCTAAATAACCTCCTTCTCCCTGTTTTAATACGCTAATACAGAGTATAAAAATGTTGTTCTAAATATATATTGCTGCTCTGTAGTCTCATACAAAATGCTAACTTCTATAACATGCAAGTTAGCTTATAAACACTTTTTTTTAAATTAAGGATTAGGTAGGACAATTTAGGCTTAGTAAAAAGAAAGCAGGAGAAATAACCTAACAATATCTCTACCTGACTTATCTGAATTAAAAAAGGCACATATTCCACACCAAAAGCATCTTTCAACAGAAACACCAAAACTCTGAATCCCACTCTGGCCACATTTTTTTCTGTTTATTTTTACAGAAGCATTGGAATTTTCATGCTGAAATTGTGTGAGAAAAACAAATCATAGAATCATAGGTTGGAAAAGACATCTAAGATCACCAAGTCCAACTGTCAACCCAACACCACCATGCCTACTAAACCATATTCTGAAGTGCCACATCTACATGTTTTTTGAACACCTCCAGGGATGGTGACTCCACCACTGCCCTGGGCAGCCTGTTCCAATGCCTGACCACTCTTTCAGTAAAGAAATTTTTCCTAATATCTAATCTAAACCTCCCCTGATGCAACTTGAGGCCATTGCCTCTTGTCCTATCTAATCTAAACCTCCCCTGATGCAACTTGAGGCCATTGCCTCTTGTCCTATCACTAGTTGGATCACCTGAGAGAAGAGACCAACACCTGCCTCACTACACCCTCCTTTCAGGTAGTTGTAAAGAGCAATATGGTCCCCCCTCAGCCTCCTCTTCTCCAGGCTAAACAGCCCCAGTTCCCTCAGCTGCTCCTTGTAAGACTTGTTCTCTAGACCCCTCACCAGCCTCGTTGCCCTTCTCTGGACACACTCCAGCACCTCAGTGTCCTTCTTGTAGTGAGGGGCCCAAAACTGAACACAGTACTCGAGATGCGGCCTCACCAGTGCCGAGTACAGGGGCACCATCACCTCCCTGCTCCTGCTGCCACACTATTCCTGATACAAGCCAGGAGGCCGTTGGCCTTCTTGGCCACCTGGGCACACTGCTGGCTCATGTTCAGCCAGCTGTCAACCAACACCCCAAGGTCCTTTTCTGCTGGGCAGCTTTCCAGCCACTCCTCCCCAAGCCTGTAGAGTTGCATGGGGTTGTTGTGACCAAAGTGCAGGACCCGGCATTTGGCCTTGTTGAACCTCATACAGTTGGCCTCGGCCCATCGATTCAGTCTGTCCAGATCCCTCTGCAGAGCTTTCCTGCCCTCGAGCAGATCGACACTCCCACCCAAATAAGCTCTTCACAGCAGCAGAATTCTGAATGTAGTAATTATAGCTTTGTTTGGAGGGTGGTAGTGGAGTGAGGAGAGTCACAAAATACAAACACTCTAAGATGTGGGCTGTTTCAGTGTATCCACATCAGCTCATCTGATACTGGCTAAATCAAAAAGCTGGCTTTCGTTAATGCAGTATACAGCACAATCACATACTCTCTACATATCCCAGACTGTTTGCTGGGTATAAATAAGAAACAAAGAGGGACAACACAACAGATATGTTAAAGTAAAAAGAAGTGGAAAAAACTCAAGACAGTAGAAATTTATATCTTACATGCTTGTAAAATAAAAAGCAAGTTCAGCAAGCGGCATTTCTCACCTTGTTGAAAAGGCAGTTGAAATCCACATGCACACATTCACCAGTCAAAGAATCAAACAGGATGTTTTCGCCATGACGGTCTCCTAGACCAAGTATGTAACCTACCATTGACATAACTGCAACAGAACGACAATAGGCTGACCTACTATTGTACCTGCGGAAATAAGAATCAGGTATGTCTAAGTCACTTCCTTGGGTTATCCGTGTTTATTCAGTAGTATCTTTAATACTAGTTGTGAAATACACAAAGTCAATACGCTTGAGCTGGCCCAGTCCCAGTCACTCACCATGAAGTAGGATCAGGAAATGTTCTAAGAAACCATTCATGAAAGAGAGGAGGATGACGAGGCAGAAGGACTTCTTTGAACATTTTCAGCTTTTCAGACAAAGGTGCTGACTTTGGAAGCATATGCTGACGCAGTTCTTTTCCAGTCATATAGATACCTGTAACAGACCTCCTCAATTAGGCAAAAGAAATCCCCACATACAAAGCCTTATACGTACTATTACAATATGGTATTTTAGAGAAGATAAACATCTCCATAAAGTTGAAGTAAATGAATAAATGGAAAATAACCCACAGAGCACGTTGTTGGTGGGGTGCTGGACAGTAAATAACAAATCATAATGTTAACTGAAGGAGAAGACCTGGCAAACAAGCCACCAGTTTTACCAGTTATCATGGAGTGGGGTGGGGGGAACACACATACACAAAAAATCCCACCCTCAAAGCCATTCATTATATTCAGCTGACATGTCTGGAGTTCCAAACTCCCAGATGCCTGCATGCATCCAGATAATGTGTGAAATTTCCCCCCAGAATTTTACTGCACTGACCAGAAAGTTGCTTTGTTAACAAGAAACTCAAAAGAAATCTGATCTTTTCCCTGGAAAGTTGTTGTACCCTCAATCCTGATTCAATTATAAGTTCTCACACAAATGTAACAGAAGTGAAAATCAAATCTAAAGAAAAAGTCCACAGTCTTTTCCATTATTCCATGCTGCACGTAAATTCCCACACTGCTGGCACTGCTGCTGAAATCATTTACATCATTGTATAAAAGAGTGTATATTAAGATGATTGTGTTATCCATTTCGTAAGAAACTTGTTTATTGCAAGCACCAATTCTCTTCCACTTAAAAGTCTACCATACATAATATATTGCAGATAGTTAAGAAACACATGGGACTGCATCCTCCTAGAATTTAGTCTGATCCTTGCTGTTTATTTCATTTACTAATAATGATACAAGCCCTTAGAAAAAAAAAATCACTATAGTCCCATATATTTCTTTACCTTTTTCCTTATAAAGTTTTATCAGGATATTTCTTAAACCAGCGGTATTGTTCACCCATTCAATTATGCCACATTCATCATTTAATGGAATAACTGCATAGGTTCGAATATGGAGTTCTCGCCTACGTGACTCTGCATCTTTTCTTAAGCACTATTAACAAAAGAAAAATTAGATTAACAGATAACATAGGATCAAAATGTATGAATAACAATAGCCATTGTATCTATATCTATTTTTCAATCACACGATCTAGAATTTAAAAGTCTAAGCTTCACTGTCTGCAGTAGGTCAAACTCAAGCAAAATGCTTGCCTGTTCTCCAAAGCAAATTAAACAAGATAATTTTGCAAGAAAATAGTCAAACTGCGTAACCTGTACATGGCTTATATCCCTTGAAAGCAGTATTTGAAATATGTGTTTTAGTGTTCCAGAGATGCTATAATTTGCTTTAACCTCATGGAAAACATGGTACCTTAACCTCGAGCGTACTGCCGAGAAGCAAAACGTAACCAAAATAAGAAGTAATACAAGACTTAGTATGAAAAGATGAATTTACCTATTTCTCATTAAAAATATTAGAAAATACTGAGTAAGAAATATGCAGCATGACAGCAGAAAGTTTGCCGTTCTTTAATTACTGAAAATAACCTTTCCGGTATATTTTTGTTGGAACAAGCAATTGGTCTGGCCAAGTGTTATATTTTGTTATTGTTTTCTCAAGTCAACAGCAATTATCAATTGCTATTAATTTCCGCTGAAATAAGATATTTTGCAACAGTTTACTTTCCTCCAATAAGATTTATCTCAAGGTAAGAGGTTTTTTTATTTTAGATAGTTCAGCATTTTGTTCTGGTCAGTAATTATAATGCATCTGATTATCTAACTCAAACCTTATTAATAAGGGAGTTGAATTCCATGAGCCGACAGTCTTTTCTTAGATCATCTTTTGGCTTACACATCATAATGTAAGATTTCCCATCTGACCCTTTTAAGGTGATCTTTTTTGGCTTTTGAAGTGAGGCAAGAATTTCCACCTAAGGAACAAATTGAATTCTTTATTAACACCTGTATCAGATCATACAAAACAAAGCACCTAACTGTAACAAAGCACCGTAATCCCCCACGTTAGCATTTCCGTGGTGCTACAGCACATTAACCTCTGGCCAAAACTTTGTCTAAGTACCACGAGGCCGTATCTGTCTCAGGTTGTCATGACAGAAGCCACTCAGTTTCCATGAAAGTAATTATGAAGTTTCCTACTCATGCCTCCATTTCTAGGGAACGAAGATGTATTTGCAGCTACATTTGTTTAACATGGAAGTTTAAAATGATGTGCCAACTAGAGGCTTACCGTATCATCAAAGCCTGCAATGTAGGCCCAGCATCCAGGAAAAGGGTCGTGGTTAGCATGTGTACCAGGAATTGAAGGAAGAGTTGGTATCATTACAGATTGCAAGGGAATGAGAATTTCACTAAACGTGTATTCTTCTACTAATCTCTTAAGTGTTTTGAAATGAATACTCATGCTTAATGTTGAGCTGTTTCCATCAACCTTAAAAAAAAAAAAAGTGGTTCAAGAGTTAAAAATAAACACTTAAAATATTACTGCTATTGCACATTTACTAATGAATAGAGTAGAATAATAAATGCTTATGCTAATAAGAAAAACAACAAATTACATTTCAAATTAAATGGGAGTGGTCAAAAGTAAATATATCTGGCCTTTATGGCACATGTATTTTTCACTCTGAATGTAAATACAGAGTAATGAAAGAATTTATTTACTTTTACCTTTACAATCAAGTTCACTTGTTCATGAAAACACAGCCAGGCTATTTTTGTAGTAAACCTCTGTGAAAGTTACTGGGCAGAAATCATACATGAAAGCACAAAATAATGTAAAGGCCATGCGCTATAAAATGTACCACCATGTACTGAAACATTTTACAACGTGCTCAATTTAGAGCTCTTTTCTATTTTTTTTCGAATATTTTTATTAAGGAAAAAAAAACCCAACACACTTTTACAAGTTACCATCGTTTCTGTTAAACTGCAGTAATGTAATGAACTAGCTAATGAGAGCTATCAGAAGCAGCTTTTGTATAACATTTATGAATAATCCTATTACATCCATTAATTTGTTTATTTTTGTAAGTACCGGTTTGTTGCATAGTTCTAATAGCTTATCTGTAAGGCGTGTTGCATCTCCAATAAATTTTGCTAAAGCTTCCTTCATGTGAATAGCTTTGTTTAGAATTTCTTTACATCTGTTGACACGCATAGGGTAAGAGGACTGAAAAAAGAGGAAAGTTAAAATTAATTAAACAACAATCAAATCAATTAAAGAATCCTAAAAAAAACCCGCACAACAATTAATACGTTCTTTTCCCTACTTATTGCTTGTCATATTTAGTATCTGGAGAAGGATGTTCTCCCACTGAAATTTGTTACCTGAACAAGTACAAAAGTGGTATGGGTACGGGGTGGGGGGTATTACTTTCTGAAACCATCCATGGGAGTCCCACAACATAAAGGCCAATATTCAAGAATATGCCAGTGTATCCTGAATCAGCCTTAAAGAACTAGTATGCACCATGCTTTCCAATTTGCTTTGGAATGATCTTACTACCAGGTAAGTATTAGGACTAGGTGGTATATCTACCTCTTTTTAACTAAGGCACAGAGTTGATTATTTGATTATGAAACTGAAAGTACTATTACAATTACTAAAATCAACAAAATCTGTTGTCCATAACTTCCCAATTCATCAACTGTTATCTGAATTTCCTTTCCTAATGCATCATACAAGTCAGGATGTATGTTAGCATTCTAATCAGGAACATTTAAACCATAACATATGAACTTTAGACTGTAGTAAAATCCTTTGCAGTGGTAGCATTGGTACCCTGTTACACAACACTGCATCACAGCAACTGAAACTCTCAATTCCCTCTTATCACCTTAAATTAAAATAGGTTATATTCATATGTCTCTCTGATGAAGACAGTTTTACAAACTCTAAATAAAGGTGTAGCTATGCTTTTCAAAGTACCTTGGACACAGCAGTCATCATCCACATTGCTTGCTGTGGATAGGTCAAAAACACCTTAGCAACAATCACCATCAGAACAGCGAAGACTTCATCATGAGAATGGCAGATTCGGGAGATTAACTGAGAAAATGCTGTCAGAAACTGGTAAGGTGCCAGGTGATTTGTGTGCTCTGTAATCACCTTATTTATTTTAGCTAAATCATTTTTCATTTGAACACGTTCTGAACGACTAGCTGAAAAACACAAGAGGACAAGATTATGTTTCTTCCCCCCCCCCTCCCCCACCAGAAATGTGAAGTCATTTAAATCAAGCCTACAGAAACATATTTTGTTGGTAATTTTCATATACCAAAAAAGCTCAAGGTAAAGAAAAAGCTCCAAATGAAAAGTTCTTCTCAGCATAGCATAAAATGACTTAATACATTTGCTATTTAACTAACAAGAATAACAGGAACTAAACAAGCACAGAGAATAGGAGCATGGAACAGACAGTATCGGAAAAGCTCTCCTTACACTTAAAATAAGGCATCTATTAGTCCTCTAATGGGATGCAATGGCATAGAACAAACCAAAAACACTCCATGTATTTCCCTGGTAAAAGGATTCCAGTGTTCATTAGTGGAGAGGAAATGAAGTCTTTACAAGGGATGAAATTAGCACACCTGCTCCTATCTCCACCCATGAACCAGAGGACCCAGCACAAGTAGCACATCAACAACAGAGAAAGCAGCATCTGATGTGCCTGCAGCCAAATTCAGTTGACCTAAGTGTACAGAACCAGGTCAAGATCAAGGAGTCACAACTGTTTGCCTCACTCCAGACCTGCAGGCAATGTGTGCAATTTTTGTTTGTACAAAAACTTCTCACCCATCTATGGTAGTAGTTTCACCTGCCCTGATGCTGCGTACCAGATTTTCCCCCCCTTATTTAAATTTCAGTAAAATTCCTTCAACAACTGGAACCAAGACAAATTGGAAAAAAGCCCCAAAGCCTAACACTTTACTGTAGGCAAGTGTATAGAAAATGACTACTTGTTGCTCGTGAGGCAACTTAGAAGAGGTGACAGGCGACATGCAAGGATTCTCCCTAAATCTGTTTATCCGCTTAAGTTACCCAAGGAACAATGCTATCTCTTCATATATTGAAAAAAAAGTTCTGAAGGGTTTAAATAATATAATTAATACTCTCCTGCATATCAACGTCCTGTAGTTTAGAAGAATAATTGTACTTTCTTGTTTCCATATAGTCTCAGGCAATAAGCCTAAACAAAGAACTATAAATGTACTTCACTGCTCTTTCAATCATATATTCAAAAGTATGACACAGGAAGTAGGTACTGGGAACAATGTTCTACCTTTATCACATTCATATGCTTTTGCTCCGAAGTCCAGCCATAAAGATAGCATTCTTGGCATTGACTGATAGATGAATTGGTTTCCATACTGTAGAGACCTGTGATTACATGTTTAAATCACAGCATGTTAATGATATATATTAGAAGCATTACAAGTTTTACATCCTTAACCGTTTCACATTCCATTTTGAACTTTAGAAATTTATGTTCATCATTTTAATGCATCTGTAACAACTAATAGCTTACTAATATACAAACATTTTGTTTTTATTAATCAAAACTGCAGTTAGATAATTAACTGTCTTACACATGACAGACAATTGGTTAGTCAGAAGGCAGAAGTAAAATTAATTAGGTATGAGAAAAAGGAAGCATGCAGGATTTTGTTTTACAATATTGCATAAAAATATGAGTCAGTCTGAATTGTTGAAAGACAATATATTCCTACAAGTGTTTTTTCAACATAGTAAGTCATCCTTCTATAGAAGCTAAGCAAAGTTCCCCCAGGGTCTAACCTCCCAAAATGATGAACTATGTATCTAATCAGATCGCCTTGTTTTTCCATCTTGTTGTCTGTTACCATTGGCATTAATTTATCGTAGTATTTAGCAAGATAAAAATGTCCATCTTCCCATTCTGGCAAGAAAACTGTAACATCCTGCAAAAAAAAAATCAAAGTGGGATAATTACTTTTGAGAGGATGCTAAATTTAAAATAAAAAACCCCAAAACTAATAAAAAAAAGATTCTCAAGAAACAAGAATCTTGTATTAGTTACCTTTGTGCAAAGTATGTGTGAAAGAGTATTAATTGTAACTTTGTGACTCCAAAATTGTAATTTTGCCCCAAGACAAATAACTGTACAAACCAGAAGTCTGTTCTTAAAATATCTTTTGGATTTGGAGACAGCAACATAATTTAAGACAAGGTGATACAAGATTCCTCAACTAGGAAAGATTATAGTTGCATTTGAAGTATTATGATCAAGTTCCTGATCCTGATAAACTCAATACTGGGTTTCTTTTAGTTTTTTGAACAATGAAACAGCAGGATGGTTTTCATGTTTCTGTTTTCCTTCTAAAAGCATGATGTTTAAAAGAAAAACAAAAAATTGTGTGACATAATTATTTTCTAATGTAAGTTAGCAAATGGCACATCCATTCTCTAGTAACACTGGCTTGTTTCCAGTGCCTATATTTAGACAGTAGAGAATTCTAAGCATTAGTATCTTAATATAATCCCCTGAGATTTCATTAGTTTCCACTATTTCAACCTTCATTTGATACATCTGAGACTTTTCTCTAAATAAGTGCTACAGAAGAATTTTAATTAGTAAGACAGCAATAAGTATTAACAGTATCACGTGCTAAAACTTGGAGAGGAGACATAATACTTTTAAGGAAGCATAGAGATCTGCATCTACTACTGGTTTAGCAGACAGTATTAATCAATCCAAAACAGTATTTCACTGGCATAGCAAGATGAAGTGGGGTAATGCTGTGCTGCTGAAGAAAAACATACCAGTTGCCTCTTTTCCTAGTTCTTCAGAGACTGGAAGCATATTTAAAGCACAGTTATAAGTCAATATCACAGAGAGAGAAGGAACACTGAAGAATAGTGCAATATGTCATCAAGTTATCTCACTACCTATTTAGAGTAACCCACATTTTAGTGAGGAATTTGTGCATGTGTAAGAAAAAAAGCCACACTTGTACTTTGTTTTTTACTTTAAAAGAGATGTATTAGATATTCTTAGCTCCCACTGTTGGGAACTGTAAACTTCCCTGCATTGACTGTTATATTAAAGCTTATTCAGACAGTTATATCTTTACAAATAGAACTACTTCCCTCTTACACCTTGATACAGCATTTAATCTCATTGATGTTATCCGTGGTTGACATCATCAGGTGCATAACAGTAACTTAGTTAAGGGATATATTATTATTATTATTAAAAACTTCTGTCTTGTTAACACTAGTATATCAAATTACCTTATACTTTTTCATAACTGCATTGCTTTCAAAGTTAGCAGTTTCTTCCATAAATCTGCCCACTAGCAGCATTGCCCGACCATGGATGAGCTGATTTTTGGTATTGCACGGTGCTTTATTTTCAGGGAAACATAAGTCAACCCCCTTCTGGAGAACAATGAGTGCTTGATGAACCTCACCCTAAGGGAAAGAGGAAAACATTTTATGTACTGTAAATAACAGAGATGTAAAACTTCCATCTTACAGCTGTTATTAAGGCACAGCTATGTCCCTGGGTGACGTTCTAGACCATTCTGGCTGGATATTACTGACTTCAAATGCTTCTTATATTCCCTTGTTATCTCAGCATTGCTGTCACTTTAGGTTTACCACAATAATTACTCCCACGTTTGCTGCTGCCTCTATTAGTTAAAAGGATACAAAATAAGGAAAGGTTTATTATTAAGGTAATTAAAATTTTCCTAGGCTGCTTTGACAGAGGCAGGTAAACCACCAGTTTTATATGTAGCTGCCAGAAAAGTCAACAGATACAGACAAGGGCTGACTAGCAGTTGGAGGTAAAAACTTCCCGTGGCTCAACTGCAATTGGAATGTGTTGATAGTCCCAGCTGACCTACTTTGGTTTACATATACTGACTGTACGCCTTTTATTCCTTGAAGAAAACAAAAGATTATGTTCTGGCATGTAAGAAAGTTACATTCCATTTTTATTTTCTTTACCTTGGACCAGAGCCACTTCGCTCTTTCTATATAAAGTTCCGAGAGCGTCGATTCCCCAGCATTCAGAAGAGCATTATATGCAGTTTGGTGATGACCAGCTTTTCTCGCAACTCTAGCACTCTGGAGCCAACACTGACCAACAAGCTCACTGTAATCCTGGCTGCACAGATATTTTTGCAGAAAATGAGAAGTTTGTCATGAATGCTACTTTACAGTCTGAAGTAAATATTACAATACTTTGAAACACAAATGAAATTTCTCAATAAGTGAGCATTTGAAATTATTTGTAACACATCTGTTTCACATTTTATTCCATTTAGGCCCGGAAACAAAAACTTTCCCCCTGTTTCTCCCTTATCTTTCCTATAAACACCACCTTCCCCCTCTATTTTGAAAGTATGTAATATTGGAGGGGACTGCTTTTGTCTACAATATAAATTTTCATAGAGTTTTATCTTCTCTCTTCTAACACATATATGCAAAACCAGAATATTGCTGGCTACAACAGAGGATTGAAGATACAACATGAACAGACAAGTAATAGTCATATTCTCACCTTTTACTGAGACTAAGCAAAGCCCTTCTCAGTGCTAAAATGGGTTCTTTTGCTCTGTAGGAGTTTTGGGTCATTTCAATACGAGCACACCAATTCAGGGAATCTCTACCTTGGTCACCGTTTGCTTGCTGAAACATTGGTCCAATACTATGTTCCAACTCACACAGCATATGCAACCTGTGTTAGCAAAATAATTGCAAAAAAATGTGGAAAATCGGTTGCAGTTTGAGATATATGCAAGTTTTACACAGCCTTTGTCATTTTCTTTCTAAAAGCTGGCCATGCAAGTCATTTCAAGTAGTAGGACTTCTTTTAAAAGCAAAAATGCAGCAAAACCAAATACACAAACTCAAGGATTTATAAACTTCGTTTTTTTCTTACTATTCCTTTACCAAGCTGCTGAACACAGAGACAATGAAGGTCACTTAGAGAGGAAGTCAATCTTGAGAAAGATTATTTCTATCCATTACATTTGGTAATAATTCTTAATAAAGTCTGATATTTTCAACAAATACCATGTTAGAGACAATTTACTCTGTTACTCAAACACCTCCTTTACAATAAAGTTATTAAATTTATTTAAAAAATTATTATTAGCTGTCACTGTAAAGCTGCAAAGCCAAGAGCTTGTAAACGCCTAAGTTCTCACTGGCAGAGCCTAAGTGTAGTGAAGTGTATCTGACAGAGAAACAGTGGCTGAAGGCTTCCGAGTAGCCCAGATCAATGGCTAAATCAAACCACTTTGAAACACTTCTTTCTCAACACTCAAACTCCATTTCCTAAACAAAATAACACTGAAAAAATTACCAACACAAAATAGAACTAAGTAATTAAGAAATACATACTTTAACTGGCTAGTTTCATGCAATATCTTGCCGTAAGGATACATTTACAGTGCAGAGGAAGTATTAAGCCTTTTTCATTAAAAGAAGCCTACTCACTTGTTAGTCTACTACAGCCAACTTCAAAATTTATTAAGAAAGAAAAGGTAAAACTACTGGAAGGGATGACGTTTCATTTTTTACTGCTTTTTGTTGATAAAAAGAGAGACTGCTTTTAGGCCACCATGCAGATTAAAAGCAATGCTCTTAAGTTAATGGAGTTACTCACCTGTACGTACTACTTTAAGCATGGAATTAAATTGTTGATTTTTATTACCTGATATTTACCTAAACTTGCTTGCTGATTTTGAAAGACTATACCCGACAGTTTTATTGTGTAGATTTTTCATGGGGGATAAACATAAATTCCCAATTAATCAAAGGTTTCCAGTTGGGTGAGTATTTAAAAAAAAAAAGTGACAGAAAATGCACATCAGTACCATTTATTGTGGAAATAGAAAATTCTTGCTGCTGCATAGTTATTATATGATTTCTGTATTTGAAAACAGTGATATGAGAATCAGAAACCTGATAATGTGTTCGTATCCTCGCTGATAGGATCCTCTTTCAAAGCTTGCTGCTGAAAGGGGTACAATCTGTTCTGCTCGAACAACCTTCAGTGTTTCATAAAAAGCTGCTTCATTTTTCTTCTTGGCTGATAATAATAAATGTCCTAGTCTGACACTCCAAGTAGTGGATTTCACATCTTTGGGGAGAAAAAAAAACCCTCTCAAATTCTGTTTCTTTAAGCAACGTACTCTGAACATGATCATTTGTCCTTACATGCTACTGGAAAAATAAGTTTTTCCCAGAACTAATTAATTGAATTTTAGAAATACGGTATAATTCCACTGCCTAGACAAACCCAGCAGAAATTGAACCTTCACTTGCTTGCAATTTCTACTGTAAGACTATACAGTGTACCATCAAATACATTTACAAGATTAAAAAATTACAATAGCTATCCCTTGATTCAAGTTGATTAGACTAAAACATACACTTCTTCAGAAATGCAAGGAAGTATTCATATTTTGATATCGTAACTTACCTGAAGACAAATAATTTTCCAATAAATCCCATCGTGACAGTTTCCAGGCTGCTTCAACTCTGTAAGTGTTCAATTCAGAAATCCATTCAGACCTATTAAAAGATGAAGGCAATAAAAGCTTGTGCTGAACTGATTTATTTTCCCCTTCCCCTCTCAGTAAGTTAGATCAATATTATATTAGCAAATATTCCTTATATAAAACTTCACTTATTTGAAAAGAAGCAAGGTAAGCTTACTTCTAATAAAATTCAGTAAAACTAAAGGATATGCATTAATAAAAAATAATAGCTGTTCATGGACCTGTTGAAGCGAGTGGTCCAGGGAAGGGCCACAAAAATGATCCGAGGGCTGGAACACCTCTCCTGTGAGGAAAGGCTGGGAGAGTTGGGGCTGCTCAGCCTGGAGAAGAGAAGGCTGCGGGGACACCTTACAGTAGCCTTCCAGTACTTTAAGGGGGCCTACAAAAAAGCTGGGGAGGGACTTTTTACAAGGGTGTGGAGCGATAGGACAAGGGGGAATGGCTCCAAGCTGAAAGGGGGTAGATTTAGATTAGATATAAGGAAGAAATTCTTCACTGTCAGGGTGGTGAGCCACTGGCACAGGTTGCCCAGGGAAGCTGTGGCTGCCCCCTCCCTGGAAGTGTTCAAGGCCAGGCTGGACAGGGCTTTGAGCAACCTGGTCTGGTGGAAGGTGTCCCTGCTCCTGGCAGGGGGGTTGGAACTAGATGATCTATGAGGTCCCTTCCAACCCAAACCATTCTATGACTCTATGAAATTCGATTTCCAAGGAGTGTATTTAACTTCTATGACACATTTTAAAAATTACCATCTTCCAATTAATTTATCCTATTAGGCTACAGAATAGCTATGGAACAAGTAACATGCAAGACAACAAATGCAAGATTCTATTTTAAAAATTAAAGCATATATCAACATTGTACACAGTGCAGACAAGTACTAACATTTCAGGAAGTCCTGAAATTAATTTATAGACAAAGCACTTAAAGTTTTCTAGTTCCACAATGCTAACTGGATATGCTTGAAAAGCCTCAAATGCTTGATAATGTGCAAAAATGGCTACTGAGCCATAGGTGTAACATAAGAGCTTCATATTACTCAAATAAACATTGTATCAGATGCTTATAGTACCTGTTTGCAAGCACTCCATTGACCTGAGTAATTACAGTAGATAATTGACCAAGGCCTAACATGGACTTCACTACACCATGATAATGAATAATCTAGAAATAGGGGAAAAAAGAAGAAAAACAAATGAAAAAACACACACACAAATATTCATTAAATAATGGCAGTCTGAAGGAGGAAATATGTCCATTTGGATGCTTTTTATAATATAAAAAGGCATAACCAATTGCACCATGAGCTGAAAGAACATTGAAAATTAAAAACAAACAAAAAAACCCCAATCTATGATTACCACGGAACTTAAATTACCACAGGCAATTTTCAAAATGCGCCTCACCGCAAATGTAGTTTGACATTAATTTACTAATACTCATATCAGAGCTGTGAATAAAAATTTGATTTAAAGAAATGAACATCAACAACAAGGAAAAAGTCATAGGAAGAAAATAACCCAAAACTGAAAGCAATTTCACTCTTATAAAAACATTTTCCATACTCTGGGAATGAAGTAGGGCCATCAAAACACTCTATTTCCTATACCTGTAATCAGCTGTGCTAGATAACCTCTGCTTCATAGGGAAGTGTAAGAAACCATAGGGATATTGCCATTAGAAAAGTATTTCAAATATAGAAAGGGTAATATATGTCTTCAGTTTTCTTTTTGCATTTACCACATCCTTGGATATTCACTTTGACACAGGAAAAGCACCATGGTTTTCCAGTACTGCTCAGCTTTACAGTACCTTATATGTTTCAAATAAAGGAAGAGAAATGGGAACGGAAGACAAATAATTATATTTTCTTTAATAATTCTCAAATTGCTCTTACATTATGAAGATTTTCCCTGCAAGTCAACAATCAAAAACAGTAAGTCAGAATTACTTTGAATAAAACCTGTGGTAACTTGCTTTAATAGTTCTCTTGGCATGTACCAGTACCGACTGATACTTAAGCAATCCATTTCCAGGTGTTCCCAAGCAAAGGCTGAACTTTAATCAGTAAACTGTCCTGGCAAAAGCCTGAGCGTTAAGCATCCAACTACTAACCCAAGCCTGCAAATTACAGTATAAACCCAGTAAGAGATTTGTTTCAGTTCATAAGACACTTCCAAGGGCAATAATTATCCAGCAACTGCCATGGTAAACTCTTCTGTTCCCATTTTACTTAAATATTCCGAATAAGTGTTTTTGGCTTAGTCTTGTGTTAGTTAAGAATATTTTAAAAATAATCATTATATATATTAAAAAAAAAAATTAAAAAAATTGTCTCATATTTACCTGATCAGGTTCCAGCTGGATAGCCCTATCGTAACATGCTGTCGCATCTCTTAACAAGCCAATACTTTCATGTTCAAGGATTTGTTCTTTGAGGGACGGTTCTGCTTTCCGAATTGCACTCACCCCAGCTACTCCATCTGGCTCATGCATAGCAGCGTACAATTTCTTTATTCAAACAGAGTTGGAAAACAACATTAAAAACAACTCTAAAACAAAACAATCTGTAGAAAGGGCAAAATAAATATTCTATTATTACCGGGTAAAGTTGTCTAATATGAAGCTGCAGATTATGTAATCTGGAAAAGCAACACACTTAAGTTTTTTGAATTTGAAACGTCAGAGAAATATAAACTATAAGGAACCACAAACAGGCTCATCCTACAGGTTAAAATACTTCTTGAAAATAATTTAAATTTTTTTCAACACCCTTAACATTAGTTCCTTCTCTACTTTAGAATAAGCTACGTAACTTTCCTTCAAATGTGTTTTAGCTTTTATTGTTGTTATCATAATTGGCTGTGTTTTCTTTGACAAAAGGGAGAGAGTTAACTAAAAGCAATAAATGCTATACTTTCAACAAAAACGCATTTAACTGTTTTCAGGATTTTATAATCTTTTGTTATACACTAGAAAGCTACTCCTTCCTTTTCATATAAGCAGCATGCCAAGCAAGGGGAAGTACTAAATATTGCTGACAGACGATTAAACACTTGTATCCAATGGCAAGAGCCTGACTACATCTTTTCTTCTTCCCATCTCAAAGAATTTGACAAAGCTTTATTCACCTAAGTCTATTTTCATTTTAAAATAAAACAAACAAAAACCAAAAAGAACTTCAGAACCTGAAGAAATCCAAGATGCTCCTGAATATTTTGTTTCTTCTCTGTGATGAATGATTCGAAGTGCATCACAGCCCTTGTGTAAGCCTTAGAGCGAAAGGAAGCCACCGCTAGTGTATCCTGAGGTATGAGGTCTAGAAAACGTGTCACGTTTTGATATTCTCCATAGTCCTCACTTGACACTATAGAAAAAAAAAAGTTTTTAAAAAGTCTGTCTATTGAGGCTTCATTTATAAGAATTACTTTATGCATCAAAATTCAGCTAATCAGTTTCATAGTTCAGTGAGATAATGCAATTAATTTAAGAACATATTTTTCTCTTCTGTCAACAATAATTTGTTTAAAACAATCCTGATGAATGCCCCACATCTTGCAAGACAGCATAGAATATGTTAAACTGTACCTTTAGAAAACTACCAAGAAATTAACATTTCATTTTGAATCTGTATTTCTTACAACAGGCATTCAAAACAATGGATTTGGGGTGGGGGGTGGAAATCACAATATGATAGTAAGAAATCACAAACCAGACTAACATATTATAGTAATACTGCATTCTTAAGTGGCCATAATGTGAAGTGGCAAATTTATATACTTATTTGAAGAATATAAATGCCACTTTAAATAAAATAAGCATCACTCACTTTTTAGATCACCTCTGTCTTTGCTAGACTTGCTAGTATTTTTCTCAGCAATAAGCATCTGAAACTTATGTCTAGCCCACTGAGTTAGATGATCAAGCATGGAGAACACCGTCTGTGTGCTCAGCTGACTTAGATCAGATGCACTGTCTTCAAGTCTCCTAGTAGACTGGTCATCGTGTTTCAGAACAGCCATAATTTCCACGTAAACCTACACAATCATTAGTATGGTGAAAGACAGATGTGCCATACACTTAGTGCGTCCAAATAGTAGGAAACAGCAATTCAACACAAAAAATCAAATTAAAATACTAGATATTTTAATTGTATATTTTAATAATTTTGGGTTTATTTGCAAGCTCTGTTTGTCGCACAATCTTAAGAGGAAGAAAAGGCAAACCAAGTAGCAGTTGTCAGGAGATTCCATACAGGAAGAAAGCCTTTGAAAAGCAAACCCTTGGATTCAGAATAACCATCACAATTACTGGAATTTTAGGTTTCAAAACACAGTGAATGCTACTGCACTTCTGCTGCAAATACAATACTTCAAGGTTTGATAAGAGCCAAGTCATCTACTGGCTACCAGATCACAGATCTGGGTTTTTTGCTTATATTTAAGTTAATACCATGCTGAAAGACCTGCTTCCTGTTTGTTTTAGTCAACAGAATATTAGTTAACATATCTAACTGATGCTTATAGTGGATGTACTTGTTCATGCAAGAAAAATCATCACACATCTCTACACACCCACAATGTTTAAACACTGTGAAACTTAAAATTAGTAGAATGTAAGCTGTATTTTTCAGTCTCTTCAACTTCTGTTAAAGCAAACCAAAGGAAAGCAGACTGCATGATTCTTTTCTCTCCTATATCCTGCTACAAGACTTCTATGAATCCTGCTCTGCATGAATCTGGTAGCCAGTTTTTCTACTTAAAGTTTAAGTGTCTGCAACTGAGAGAAAAACTTATGGCTCTGAATTCTTGGAAGTATACAAGTTCAATTTATTCCTTGTTTGTGTTGCGCTCTTCCTCTTTGTGCCACTCCAGCTCCTGATGTTACTGCAGTCATAACCAACTGCATAACATCTCTTCCTAGGCTCTACTGAAGAAATAGATGGAAATCCACAGAAAAGCAGTCCAACACAAATTTGTATGAGTATATTCAAAACCCTGGCAAAACATTTCTATTATTAATATTATTAATACAGGAAAAAAAACGATACAATATGTTCATGTAGGTCTACAGTAACTCTGCAGAGCTGAACAGCTCTTATTAACAACAGCTCCTGAACACTCCTATGAATAACACTACCTTCTTGTACATCTCACCTCTTGTTGATCCTCTTCACTGCATCCCAACAAGACATAGACAAGGATGTGAGGAATCAGATAAATTGTAACTTTATAGTCATTCTTCATCATAATACTGCAGCAATCGAAAACTTTTCTGGCAAGATCATGTCGCACCTATAGAAAAATATTATTTCCAGGAAAAGTATCACTACGAAAGTGCAAATGCTCGAACAATTAATAGGTTTCTTTTTGTTGACAAATACAAATACTGTTCTATCAAATTATTTTAAGATACTTGGCTCCTACAGTAGGTTCATCAGACTGAAGCCTGCAAGCAGGGATGCCAGATTGCAGCTGCTACTACATGTATCAATTGCTGATACCACAAAAAGACAGGCAAGCATTGCTTACACGTTCCACTCTTCCATGTTTTCTACACCATTGTGAACTTTCACTGGCCACAGAAAAAAATCTTAAAGCCAAGAGTCTACTACTACACTCAGCCTCTCTTCTGCCGTTAAAAGCCTGCAAAAAGTAGGAAATCATGAAGACATTCAGTTCTTCTCTGTCTGAAAGAGAAACAGGACAGTGTAGCTACTGAGCTATTGTGATTAAATTAACTTCTTAAAGTGGTTGATTTAGAAGTGAAATTTTCAGTGGGTCACATATTGGAAAAAGGAAAGGGACAGGAATAGGGACAAACACTTTTTATGTGCTGGGACTGTGGAGCTATGGGGAAATGAAAGAAATCCTTCAGAAACTGAGAAGGTCAATTGGAGGTTTTCCAGAAGCATTTCAGATAATTTTCAGAAGCATTTATCAGTGCCTTCAACTATGCAAGAGACTCTGGACCAGGGTAAGCTTCCTAGACTTCTGCCTTTGACACTACCTGTGAAGCCTAGCCAAGAAGCGACAATGCTGGGGAAGGGAAGGTGAATGGTTACCCCTGATGATACGAGAAGTCTTTAAGTATGTGCTTTAACAGGCCTATAAAGAACAGGCATATTCTCCCATCTGTCCTTGACTTTCAAAAATCAAAATGTAGTTCAGGAACTGTGTTACAGAGATCAGATTTATTCTCTTACCTTTGTTATAAGATAACCTGCCCAAGTTGCCGACCATTCTGCAAAATTATCACCTAATTTGCTTAAGTAAATTGGCTTCTTCATCTTAGACCAATTTACAGCCTTTTGATAACTCTTGTACCTGTAATTTTAAAAATATCCATTTAATAAAACTATTTTTCAATTTAATATAATAAAAAACAATAGGACATTATTAATTATGAAGTTCCCTAACTGGAATCATATTAGGTTTCATCTTCAGAATCTTTTAAAAAATAATTAAGACAATACTCTCAGTAGTCAACATATTTTACCCCAGAGCTTCTTATAATGAAACATGAAATACAAACAACCTAACATGTTACCACAACTTTTAAGTGCTGTTCAAATCAGGTTTTTTGAGTCCTATATTTTTGACAGGAAAAACCCAGAACATATGTGAAAGCCAAGAAATATCAAAAAGTTTGTTTTCTAAAAAGGTAAAACTTATCACAGATAAGCACGATGGTTTTCATGAAGACTCAGAAAGGGAACATTGTTATAACTTCAAATTAAGGTGCATACATAATTTGAAGTTTTCTTCAAATTATTTTTGTCACTAATTCAACAAAATGAAAAGTGAAGTTAAAACCCAATGAGCTCTTCCTACTTCCATAAAGGGTAGCAGTAAACGGCTATTAATGAAACCGAGTACAAACTCAAATGCTAGTGAGAATTTGTACAGAGGAAAGAAAACAGAAATACAAGCTTCAAAACATCATATGAGGAAGACAATACTCTAGGGACATACAGGCAGATCTGGACAAAGTATGAGCGCAGAATTTTGCTCTTTTGATTTACAGAGAATTACATTCAAGGAAGTGCTAATTCAGCTTTATGTAGAAGGACCTTATTTGAATTTTGTATATACACATATCGCTCTTCACAGAAGAGTAACCATCACAAAACCAAATAAAGTTATTGCTAGCCTGGAGAAAAAAATAAGTGTTTTTAAAGCTGTTATGAAAAGACATTGCTTAAGTTGATGCGTACCGTGTATTTAGGTGAGGTTCCAAGATCTCCTGCACATGCTCAGGAAACCTCTTCCAAAGCCTGGAGCCTGGGCAGTCAGTGTTTGTCTCTCTACAGTCATAGATAGACAATAACTCCTGAAAAGACATGGTTTACATGACCAAGTTAGCACTGGAAATATTTCATGACCACAGCAGTAACAAAAAAAGGTGTGAATACAAAAGTAATGAGATATAAGTTACAGAACATTGAATTCCAAAATTGTAACTGCAAAACTTTTCATCCAACATTGTTAATCCCCTATTACCAGGCAGTGTTGATTTCAACTAACTACTGATTCCCCAGATTCTCCAGTTGGTGTTTGGACCACATTATCTTGTATTCTTTACATCTGCCAATAAACCTGGACTACAAGTTAGTCTGATTCCTCTCTGTGCATAAGCTAATGAAATTCTCTTATTCCACTGACCACGTGGGGCTACTTATTTTCTCCTTGAGCAAAGAATCGTTTTCACAAAGATATTAAACAACAACAAAGTTGGCAAATCGGTACAAAAGACCACAGTCTGAAAATAAGGGCAAGCTCACTTTCAGTTGCTTCTTAAAACTGTATGCAGAAACCCTCTCAGGAACACTTCCTGCTCTTCATTTCTGCCTATGGTACCTGCACCATTTCTAAGTCAGTCTCAGGATTACTCCTTGAATTACAACGTATTGACTGCTAGTTATCTCTGAAACATCAGATCTCTCCTAAAATATCGTGACACAAAGGCAAATAAATCTTCATTTATTTGACAACTCCTCAGAATTCTAAGTGAGTTCAAAAGATAAAAAAAATCACTATGCTGAATAACCTTTTACCTTGTTTTAAAGCTGTACAGGATGAAGTCTAAAATACTTAAGCACGTACTTCAAAATGTACATTTATATTGCACACTTCTATGTTCTGTGTGATAGGACATAATTGGTGAAGAAAAAATAGGATTAACCACGTATCTTACCTGAATTGCATATGCTGCGGAATCCTGAGCACGGACATTATCAGCATAAGCAAGGAATGCTCTGGTCAGTTCCATTAATAACCCATAGGCAAAATTTGGATCTTCCACACCAGCCTCAATCACAAACACAACACCGGTTTTATTAAAACAGAGTAATAGCTGTACCTTTAATCTCAGACAAACACTTTGAAGCCTGACTCTAAACTGTTTGATGAGAAAGCAAGTATAGATTTTCAAAGGCTCTAAAGATAAGAGGTTCCCTACTCCCACACACTTATAAAAAACCCTTAATGCAAACAACACACTACAGCAATACTTCTTACCACAAATGTAAAATGTTTTCCTTGAGTTTCGCTTGTTGAAAAATCCAGCCTGCCGGGATCTATGGCTCCCAGTTCACCTAAACATTCTCCACAAAGTAGTCGGGCTTGAGGATTTGCATCCTGGCAGCCGATTAGAAGTACAGTTACCAGCTGGGAGATGACTGGCTCCACAGTTTCACTGTCTGTTACGTACTTTATCAATTTTTCCTAGGAAGTTGAAAAATAAAGATGAGTTATGGCACAACCATGTTTATGGTAAATATCCTTAGAAATTTTCCATCTGCAACTCGCCCTTACTTCGTATTTCACATACCCATGTCTTTAGGTTAGTGATTCAAATACTGCCATTTTGTAACTACAGCCCAATTGCCTTAAGTTGCTTGTTACCCTAGGAAGGGCTAAACAAATGAATAAGGGATTTGGGCCTCAGTTAATAATGCTGTCATGGCCAATGTTGTATTTCATTATCACACACATCTCTACTAACTTCATTTTCTTTCCCTGTCTTACCAAGAACCTCTCTTCTTTTCTACACTAACTTATCACTTATATGTCCCTTTTCTTCATGTGTTCTGATACTTCCTTTTAATTTCTTTTATGCAGCTGTGTTGTCATACCTTCTGGTTTTGCTGCCATTTGTATTCTTATGATTTCCCATTTGTTGGACATTTCCTTCACTCTCAGTCCCTGCAAAGCCCAGGATTTCAAGTCCTTTAATCAATGCCCATCATTTTAATTGGATTTCCTTGCTTTTTCATTTTGGCCCAGCTGTTATTCCCCAGTTCCACATTTAGACCAAAAAATTTTCTCTTAATAACGTGAAGACATTTACTATTGTTATGTTTAATGAAAACTGAAACCATAGCCAACAAAACAGAACAAATAGTTCCACAACTATTAAGTTTGATTTGCCCCAATTACTTTGCCAGAATTCTAAGCAACACATGGCGAAATTTTGCTGACCTGCGCTGCAAGAATTACTGATTGGCCAGGAATATACACAACGATTGTTCTTTTAGTTAGGTTTATTTTTAATTTCTGACTGAAAAGTGTCCCACAATCTTATAGATATATACTAAGAGGATAAGGGGGGGCTGTCTTCTGTTTGGGTGGTAGGGTTTTTCTGGTTTTGTTGGGGTTTTTTTGTGTTGATTTTTTCTTCTTTTTAAACAGGTCACTTCAACCCCTCTGTGCTAATAATCACACAGATTTGTAAAGCTGTGTCTCCACAGCTTGTACCTGGATACAAAATTTATTAGAATATGATCAATGGATTCACATTTTTGAGGGTGGAAGGCAAAGAAGGAAAGGACCAAAAAAAAAACCAAAAAAAACCCAAAGGTGTGAGGTGGTTACATACTTCTTAATTCTTTCAGATATCACACTTGCATACAAAAATGCTGGCTTTAATGTATTAGCCTTCTGATGCAAAAGCCATACATGTTCTAACAGAAAACAAACCCACGTAATCGATTGCTGAAATGGACTTCCTAGATACATCTTTCCTTACAGTTGAAAAAGGTAAGAAATATACGACTAGCCTTGCTTAATTGGCACCACACAGATTAGGAGGATTTGAAAGTCCTCTTATAAGGAGACATGATGAAAAAGAATCCCTTCTCCCCACTGTATTAAGAAACAGCTAGCTTAATAAATTGAGGAGAATAACACAGTTCATGTGAATACCCACTAACAGTACAGAGTTTTAGATTATTGGTCCAAATGCTACTTTGATTAATTCTCAATTCTACTGAAAGAGGTTTTCTATACCTGATTTCTATATAGCGTTTCTTTCAGGCTGGTAAGAGCATGAATACGAACATCCACATTCTCATGCTGAACAGCTCTCATAGACAGCTGCAGTGTTGTCTGCAGGTCAGTGCTTTTGGACGATTCCTGAACAAGACATGACACAAGAAGTTCAAGTAAAAAGCAACAGGAGCACGGTTGAGCAGCATCTCCAACAATACAAGTGAGAATACATACAGACAACTACCTTTCTGCCTACATTCTCGCCTATATCCATATAGCACTGTATTCCTGTCTATGTTTTTAAATGTTTATCTCAAAAAGGTGCTATATTTACATGTAAATACAATAATGGTGTAAATAAAAATGATTAAATCAGAAGAAAACGCTTTGCTTTGAGCACCTCATTAGCTAAAATCAAATTAATTTTTACTTTTGTTATCTCATTCCTACGAAATAATTGCTGCCTCCCATGTATTACCTAATCATTCTGAGGGCAACCAAAAGAAATGGACCATGGACTACTCTAAAATAGACAAACTTTGTTACCTTTAAAGAGAATATGGCAAAAGGATCAAATTTAAAGTAGCTTCTCTTGTAACACATTCATTGCCACAGATTATACTGCTGACTTAATCTGGTAATCTCTTTAGTCTCAACAAGATGAAAAGTGAGTGTTCAGAAGATGCTACAGAAACATGCATGGTAAATGTGAGCATATTTCACTCCTAAAGAAGAACCAGAACCTCCTTCAAAGTATTCCGGCGATACACAAATTCTGTTTTGTTGTGGAGGCAGATAAATACTATTTCTGCTTAACAATAAATTTTACATGTTTTCTTCGCTTGTCATGAATTCATTTGATGCATTAAAAATAAACAAATAGCTAAAAGAAGCTGTACCTTTCTGTATTCCTGAAGGACAACTTGAATTTCTTTTAGCTCTGGAAGGTCAGGTAGAAAATATATTTCATGTAAAAAGTCTCGTACTGCATCCCTAATAGTTACAAAAAAATTATTACAAAGAACATAGCAAACATCCATTAGATCAGAAAGATCTTTAAAACTCATCCAAAGAAAGCAGTGAAATGTAATGACTAGAAGAACAAAGGGTTAAAAAACTAAAAAAGGTAAATTCCATGCATTATTTTACATAATTAAGTATACATATTAAACTATTTGTTTGATATTACTCAACTAAACCACAGGTGTTTGTCCTCTATATGTTAAATTACTTTCTCTTTTAAAGACAGTTCTTTCTAAAGCTTTCAAGGCTGCCATTCACCTCTACCAGGTTTGGCTCTCCTTATTTTGGACACTGGCCAAAGGGTGAGAATAATCCCATTTGATGTGAATCCATTCCAGTTTTCCTTGTAAGAAAACACACAACCAAAAAGAGAATTCTGTGTTCCTGACATGAAGGAATCTCTTTCAGTTTTGCTACTATGGGCTTCTACAAGAGCCTTATTACTCCTATTGCCACCTTTTATTTTAAATACTGTTGCTATGATACAGGGCAAGAAAAATGAAAAGCCAACATAAGTAATCAAGATATCAACTATCACCAATCCTAAAAAGAAAAAATAAATCATAATTTTAAGCTACTAAACAGAAGATGAAAAAGAATTAAGACTCGACATTGTCTTCAAAAAGGTTTTCACAAAAATTCGAGTCTTTTGTATTAGACTTTGATTTTATTTTCAGTTGGTGTGACCACTTGTGAAGAGGACGTATGAAATCTTACTCAACATTAAATTCTGTGCACTTCATAATTATCACTCTAATTATTGAAAGAAACAAAGAAGTCATTTCCTCTCTATTTCCAGCTCTGCACACCTCTCTCTAGCTTAGAGCAAATGTTAGCAATCGTTGCTATTCTGTTTGCGTGCCTTGTAGAGGGAAGTCATTTTCCATACCAGCAGAAAAAAATGCAGATATCTGAAAACCTGGCAAGGGCAAGTGTCTGAATGGGTTGTAACTTGGCCATAGCGTCCTATACTTTTATAAGGACAATATAAAAGCATCTTTTCAGACAAAGCTATCACCTGTCAAATTTCAAAATCTCATCGCCATTTAAAGAAGTGGGACTTTTATAGAACAACATACTATTCTGCAGAAAACAAGTTTTCTCATCTCAGTGCTGGGCAGCTTTAATTTACTGTTATCCCCATTCCTATTCCAGGATTTAATCCACAGAACTGAAAATATTTTGTATGGTACCTGTTCTCAACTATGAGAAAGTAAAATACTGCTGTAGTTTCCTTTGGTTGGATATGTATCAGGGGCAATAACGCTACTGTCACATGACTAAGCAAGGAGCCAAGGTATGAATGGTCCAGACTTCGAACAAAACAATCCCACGCTCTAAACAAGAAAAGACAAAAAAACAATAGTAATCAATGATTCTTCTCTGCATAAAGATACTTCAGGTGAGTCACGAGAAGCATTTTAAGTTATTTCAGCACTGTGGTTTAAATTATTGTCTAGAATAAACCAAAACAGTGTATTCAAGGACAGAAATGGCAGGTATGTCACTGTTTGGGTACACTATCAGTTCACCTGCAACAGAGTTCTGGAAAATCATCCTTGTATCTTAGAGCTGTTCTTAGTGTAGTCATCATCTTCACTCTCACTGAGCTGATGTGTTTGGGACCCATGAGCTTCATTAAAGACATAAGACTGTTTAAAGCCTAGACACAGAGAAAAGTCATTTTAGGGTATTACTCAGTATAACATATACAAGCCATATTTTCTAATAAAATCAGGCTACCCTGGCTTAAGAAATCATACCCTATAAGACATCAAGACCACAGAGGTCCCTTCCAACCCCTACCATTCTGTGATTCTGTGATCAAATTAGTTTGATGTTTCAGTAAAGAATTTAGGGGTTAGAGGAAAAGAGAATGAAAGGGGATCTGTAATGACAGGATTGTAACAGAAGTCAGTATTTAGCCCATTGATAGACTGATGAGGGAAGAACGTGGACACCACAGGAGTTCACAGTTATAGAAGTTTGTTATAAGACACAATTGACTATGTGTCCAAAGCTTTAGAAGCTGAAAAGAGCAGATTTTGAAAATACAGAGATAAAACCCAAAACTTGCATTAAAAAAACCAAACAAAAACCAAACAAAAAAACCCCCAAACACCAACAACAGCATTGACTCCTAGCAGAAGTGATTGGTAAGCTTCAGGAAACAGGTAATGGCTCAGTTGTCAATGGGACTGATAAAGGACAGAAGAGAAATACTAAGATGCGGAAAAAGCAGGAGATACTTCAATCACAGTAACACTACCAAATGAGGTAGTACAATGTTCAGCATGACAGATCAGTAGCACAGGAAGAAACCTGAGCTTGAGGAAAGGTAAACTCACCAAGAATGAAAACCAGAACAATAAGAGATATAAACAACAGCAGGCACAGCAGAAGAAATGCTATATAGATGAAAAATTCAGAAAGCGTGAAAATCTAGGGCTATGAAAATGAGAGCATCTCAGCGTGAGTATCTGAGAAACAAAAGCTTGAAAGAACACCAGAGAAAATGCAGTCCACCAATGTAAAGATTATATACATCCTAGCATTGAAAAATTCCCTACAGAAATCATCTGGACTACCTCTGTGAGGTGTCCAAAAGCCCTGTCTTGTGGTTAGAAGCACTACCTCAGCAGAGCAGAATTTTCAGAATTTGTTTCAAGGTGCCTCCAATTTCTCTAAATGCTCTCTACTGTAAAGCTGAAAGGAGCTGTTCCATGAGAAGTAAAACAAATCAAGCCCAGTTTCTCTTGGATTTGCATCTTATTTTCTTTAGTTTTGCCCTTGGGTGCCCTCAGAACCCCGTTCCCTGCAGTAACTCCAGTTTTCTCTCATACTTCATCCCCCACTTTTGTTTCTTTCACACATACAAAACATACACTTGGATTTCTCCTCTAAAATTGTTAGTTTGCTGACTTGTTACATATACCATGCCTGCCTGAAACACATACATTAGCTGACCATTAAAGAAACAAAATTAAACAAATTTTTGAGTTTACACAGAAGTCCTACCCACAGTGAGACCATCAGTTTCCAAGAATCATGTGGGAACCTTAGTAACTTTGAGACTTCAATGACAGTTGCACAATCACATAAGTAAATCTGGAATATTAAAACAGCCCTTGCTTATCTTTGTTTTAATATTCAAAATTAAGTTTACGCACCATTTTTTTATCCTCAATGCCAACACTGGAGCTTAGTAACTGCATGTTAAAAAAAGCCAAGATACCAAGCAGCTTAGGTTGCAGATAATCAGCCTGTGGAGAGGAGGGGAAAAAAAAGTAAAAAGCAAATAATCTTACTGTTAACACATTCCTAAACTTAAGAAATTAAAAAAGCAAGTATGAAATGCTAATTCTAAAAGACAAATGCATACACTGCGCCTTAAAAAATATCAGTGTTAATGAAAGACATCCCTATTAGGCTGTGGGGTTTTTGTTTTGATAGGATTTGGGGGTTTCTGGTTGGGGGGGGTGTTGGATAGTTTGTTTGGGGTTTTTTCCTTTTGTTTTTTTTTATGTGTACTTGGTATGTATCTCCCTATTACAGGAACACTTAATATGAAATGCCAGCCCTTCCTCCACTTTTTGCCTCAAATAAGCGATGTTCAGAGAATGTCAAACTGCCTTCACTCTCAGACTGGAGAAAAAAAAAAAAAAAATCACTGAACAAAACTGAACATGAATATTTTGACGCCCTTACCATTTGTTCAGGTGATGTTATTTCTCTAGGTCCCTGATAGGGATCATCATGAGATGCAAATGAAGCCAATATTGATAAACCATTGAAGACTTGTTGATAGTGTTCTCCTATACGCAGCAGTAATTCATTATGCAGTCCCTGGTAGTCCTGTCTCAGCAAGCTGCCCAGTTCTATCTCAGTCTCATTCTATAATCAAACAGCAAAACAGAAACCAAGTCTTCATTTCATCACAGTGAAACTAGCACACTGAGAGACGGGAGGTACTGGACTCTGGTTGATTTACCCCAGAAAACAAAGGAAAAGCTTCCAATCAGCTCAATGTTAGATAAACCAAGTTTTTAGAGTTTTTAAGTTTGCAAAATATCTTACAACAGTTCCTCAGAGCCAATGGAACAGACTATAAATCACAATAAGAACAAAGCTTCTGTGTATACAATTTCCCCACCTGTGCTTTACAAGATCTTAACTTATATAAAGCATAAAGCTCACTATTCATCAATTGTTGCTCCTAATCTGCATGTGTAATAGACCAAATGCCAGTTTACCTTGAGGTAATGAAGCGCCCGCTCAAGCTCATCCTTGGAGCAGGAACAGACCAAATGTGAGAAGATGTATTTGAAGTTATTGATTAAAATCTCTCTTCGGTTTACATTCAACTGTTTTGCTATGACTCGAATAAGTGTGGAGGCTGCAGGACTAGCCTTGGCTGCAAGGTCAGGAAGCAAAACCTGTAGGGTCCGCTGGTAAATTAAGAACAACACTTAATGGAAAAAACAAACAAACAAAACACCCCTCCAAAACCCCAGGGTTTGACTTTGTTCCGTTTGTGTCAGTACAACACCACACAACTCTGGTCATACGTATGACCACAGGTACGAATAAAGAAGAATTTTTAACGAGATGGAAATACCCAGTAAAAATGCAGATAAAATAAAAATAATTACTTAAGGAGGTGCTTCATCTAATCAATATTGAGAAACATGCAAACAAAAAGCAAGCTAGCATTTTATGTGTCCATCCACATTCTCCACAAAAGGAAACCTTAAAAGGAAAAAAATCCAAGTCCCACAACAATAAAAACAACACACCCCCATACAACAACACTCCCCCAAACTATCAGTCAACTACAACTCTGCTTACTTAGCGGTTGTGCATTTGCCATCTACCAACAAGCAAAATAGAAGTATGAGTATGAAGCCACTTAGGCTTCAAGTAAAACAGATAACTAACCAGATCAAGAAGAGATCTATCCACAGAACAATAGCTTTCTTCATTTGAAACAAGAAAGCAGACATCATGCAAAAACCACACCTTACAAAGAATCGCTCCAAGTACACTAAAATAGATATACTCAATGAGTACTCTAGACGTTAATTAGTTCATCTGTCATACTTGAATTAGCACTGTACCAACACTAAATCCTTGATAAAACTGTTACTCTGCACTTCAGCTCCCAGTTGCAGCAACCCCGAAGTATTCCATATTATAACAAACAACAGCAACTAGAGAAAAAAAAATTCAGATCTGTGACATTCACAGAAAGTTGTGGACTGAAATAGAAATCCACAAGCGCATACACACATAAAATGTTCAAAAAAGTAGAAAGGACTGACCAACTTACTGAGAGAAAGCGATTTAGATCTGGAAAATCAAATACATTGGCGATCTCAGATAACATGTCCAGAGCCACTTCTCTCTGGTGAGCAGCTGTTTGTTTCTGAAGCTCATTACCCTGGCATGGAGCACTCAATACCGTCATCTGGCTGGAGTGCAGGGATTCCACTAGAAACTAAGCATGAAGAAATATATATTTAGTATTATTTTTCTTTTTCGCTCCCTGAAAATAAACACAAGAGTTTTGCTCTTCTTTCTATGCATCTGTTTTTCTTTCTTATTTCTTGCACATAGATCTATGATTATTACTTTGCGATAGAACTGGATTATCATCCACTTAGTAAGTGCATTTAATTTTACAACTCTGGATTCAGAGACTGCATTATTAAAAAAATATTCAAAAGTAGAAAAGTCTGCTTTCGATAATTTTCTTTTAAACAGAACTTCTGTCTTTAGGTAACGGTGTATAACAAAAGAACAAATCAATCATGTCTGTATTATGCCTGTGAAACACTGGCTTCAATTGCAATTTTAAACCATTGCCTCTTGTGGCAATAGCACTACATAATGCAAGAAACTATACAGCCTCTCTATTTCAAAATGGCAGCATCTAGGGAAAAAAGCAAAACAATACTGTTGAGGGGAGCACGACCAAGTCAAACATTGCCTATTCTTTCCTGGATATTTGTGGTTTTCTTTTTTCCTCGTTTTTTAAATCATTTCTTTCTTGTTCTATGAGATTTCACCTTGTAAAGTACTGTAATTTTTACCTTTAATACCATTTTCAAAATACACGAAAAGAACCTAAACATACGCCTTTCTAAACCACCAACTCGTTTCTTTTTACCTGACAGATAGGCTTCTTGTACTGACTGAAAAAAGCTTGCAGTTTTATGGACTTTGCTGCCGCCAGGGATCGAATTTCTGTGTATGCTGCTCCAGCCACAGAAGCTGACTTGGACAATAAACAGTGTAACAAATGCAAGAGGGCAAATGGTACCAAATCTCCTTTTGATGCCCTTACAAAGTAAGCAGAAGAAAAAGAATTAAAAAGGAAAAAAGAATTATTGAATTAATGAAATGACTTAAGAACACATAATGCAAAATGACTCAGCACTGTATTTGCATAGCTTATCTGTACTTCCTGTGACAGGGCAGAAGAAAATGAGGAATATTCCATATAAATCAACAGCTTAGTACAGTTGCAAGGGACTCTGGACAAAGGCTGGGCTTGAAATACATAATTTAATCTTCCATTTACATTTGAACAAAAAGTTACTTTGCATCACAAACTGACACCACTTGGCAATTTTCAAGATACTATCAAAAATACCTTCCAATATCTCCTGTTGTGAGAATCAAGGTATCTTTAAGCTCATTATTTCTTGATATTTTGGCATTTGTATAGGCCTCTTTCATTCGTGAAACAAACAGCTAGAACACATGAAAACAAAACAAAAAATATTAGTGTTTGACATGAGTGAAACAAAAACCATAGTAAGTCAGGAAAAACAACCAAAACCAAACACGAATTCACCTCTTTTATGAATCCATCTTCAGAGTCTAAGGATTCTAGTATGTTCTTTATGCAGTCACTAAAAGCCACTCTTACATCTTTGTCTGGATCTTCCATTAGATTTAATAAAGACCCAACAAGAATCTTCACACTGGACTCATCAGTGTTAAAATCCAGATGCTTACAAAGATGAGGTATATTTTCTATAAATGCTGGGTGGCATGGGTTGGAGGAGGAAAGGAAAAAATACTTTTAATGCTTTATAAAAACCTATGGAAGTGCACAGAACAGTGATGTGAGTAAGCCACGAAGCACACTGTATTTTTTTTTTATCAAAAGAGTAAATACTGTCTAACCAGACAAGCTACTTAAAAATCAGTTTTTATCATGTATTATATTTCTAGATATAGCCATAAACCAAAATTAAGCCAAGGTAGTTTAAAAAGAATATCAATGACAACATCAAACATTAGCAGTGATATCAACTGAAACACAACATTACAAGCACCATCATAGCTATTAAAAAAAAAAATAGAACAAAGGAATGGAGAAAAGTACAGAAGTAGTGACTTAATACCTCATACAGAAATGCGAAATGTTAATAATGGTAAAGCCACATACCTAGCTTTACTGAACTGGATACTTTGTTCTCAAGAAGCACAAGAAACGGCTTGAAAATGCAGGCTTGCACAGAGCAAGTTTTTTCATGAGCAGAAGTCACATTAAGGTTGCTACATAAAATATTGTAAGTAACATGTTTAATAGCAGAGTCTGCTAAGGAAGGTTGTACACTGAATGTACCAGAAAGACAGCAAGATAATTTCCCAACTATAGCAGCGCAAGCCTCCTTGACTAGCTCAGACTCATCTCTGATCTGATTTCTGAAATGGAAACAAAAATGAAACAATTTTAACACATGATTTACCTAGAAATTTGTAATTCTACATTGTCCGAATTCTCTAACTACACTGAAAGTACCATTAGGACATTTTAAGGATCTGCCTCACTAAACTATATTCTTCCTTTTCAGATTACCCTCAAGTTCTATTAAATGTTTGAAGTAGCACTGGGCATGGTGAGTCTGGCATGTCATAAAGAAACTGAAGACTAGACACAATACTAGAGAAGACGAAGATGTATATACAAAAGACAGAGAAATTGGAAAGATTTTAAGATACATATGGACAAATATCACGTATATTAACCGAGGAAGATATCTCTTTTCTCCTCCTTAGTTTAAATTTGTTAGAAATGGGGTCTTCAACTAGTGAAGTAACTTGTATACTGACACGGTAAGCAAACACTATTCTATCATACCAACATTGTAACTTACACATATCCTGTTATAACTCATGATTTCTGAAATTGAGATGTAGCAAATTCTGTACGAAATAGAAATAAATATTTATTTTTGTGCTTATACTACATTTCTATTTGCCCATTCTTCTTTTTGCATGAAGACAGAAAGGCAGCATTAATACATACAAAAGAGCTTTGGGAATCATATTGCAGGACTGCACACTTGGTGGATGAAGCAGGAGAGAGAATCCTTTAACACAACTAGCCCGAATTACTTCATGTGGACTTTGTAGTGCCCAATGATAAATGGATTTTCTCCAATCCAGACGAAAGTTTCTTGGGAAGAGAGACAAAAGGAACGCACAATGTGACTGAGTTTGGGGTGCTACAAAGAAAAAAAAACAAAACAAAGCAGATAATTACTTGATTTAAACTTCTAATGTCATCAACCATCACAAGAGGGCAAAGAAAATAATTTCACTTCAGAACAATCATTCCAGAGAGATATTAGGTTTTCTTTACTTTAACATACTTACAGAAACTCTGTGCAGTTTTTTGACTCAAAACTAGAGGATCAAACTCAAAAGCACATGGTTTAAAAGAAGAGTCATCAGGATGGCTGTAAATCCAAGGCAGAGACAGCAATCCACATAAGTTATCAAGAATCTGATCACCCAGTGGAATTTTCACTAGAGGGGAAAAAACCAAACCAAAACAACAACAACAAAAAGATATTTTTGCAGCTCTGTATAGTTTATAAAACAGATGCACATTTCATGTTCTTAATTTGCTACAAAATGTTATTTTTTTCTGTCAAAGATTAGTATCACTATTCCCACATGTTGATATCCCACATTTTAGACACATAACAATAAGTTATGTAGTGCCACATAAAAATAACCTAAAAATTTTCTTGACACCATGTAAAATATGTGAGTAGCAGAACAAATACAACTTCGGTATCTCTGGATTTGTACGAAGCCTCTCAGGTGGACTTTAGGATGGCTAGTAAGCTGAATTCATCCTACCACTTCAGTCTTAGTCCTCCATCCAACTAGCTACTTTTAAAACCATGCAAGTACTTAATATTTTTGGTACACTTCCTGCATGCCACATCTGCTGAAGCTGGTCAGAAGCTCCGAAATCTTTCACTGAAACAGAGATAGTAAGGCATGCTGCCTCTGTGCATTTTAAAAAGAAAACTGGTAGAAGTTTGTTTCTTTCTTGCACTATCCCCATGTAGTCTCTTGTTGAGATAAAAATCAACAGAAGTACAAAGACTAGAGCGCTTCATTTGCATTACTTTTTGAACACGATTTCCTAAACAGAGAAGAATGCTCTTTTTTTTATTTAACTTTTTTTTTGTACAGGAATTGGAGTTCTAACACAAGATCTATAATTTCAGTACCACTACCACAACAGATGAATTTAGTCAGTTGCATTCCTAATTTACAAATCCAATAAAAGACTTGCTAGTTTAAAGGACTTCTCACCTTTTGCATACAGCAAAGCATCAAAGATCTTCACTATTCTGTCAATCACTTGTTCTAGGTTAACAATCTGCGTAGCAGCTTCTAACAGGTTTCTGCAGACTTTCACTACTCTTGTGATAAAATCAGAGGAAATCCACGTGAACTGTATATTCACCACTGAATCTGAAGAACTCGGAGTATTCTTAGATGTGTCAGAGCTACATGGATGCGTTACTTTCTGATCTGTACTGTTAAAATAGAAATCATATGATCAATGCAACAGACTATAAACATTTAGTATTGTATTGCTTGTAAGCAAAGTTACTATGAGAATCTACTTCTTCAAAACATACAGGAATTATCCAATACTTGTCCTGATACATGGGCAAGCATTAAAGTAATCTACACAAATCATGGTAACAGTTAGAAGAAACTATTAGTCTCATGGTTTCACCTTGGTACCTTTACCTGGGAGAATTTGTTGGGGGAGAACAATGAACTATGCACAAAGCAGCTAGTCGCAGAATTACAGCAATCCCTTCTACAGTCTGAAGAATATCTGCTGTCAGAATGTCTTTCTCAAGGATAAATATTAAGGATGCAGCTTTCTTGGCGATGGCATTCCACAGACAGCTCTTCGATTTCATGTTTACAGGACTAAGTCTGTAATTTGACCATATTAATTATTTTCCAACATATACTTATTTTTCAGAAAAAAATAAATCATCACAGCAAAACCAGAACTATTCCACATTGGATATGGGATTAGGAAAATACCAAATGAAGCTTTAACTTAAAATGTGCTCTTTGGGAGAACAAGACACTAACTCTAAAGTTAAGTCTGCAAATCAGACTTATCTGAAAGGCTGTAAAGGTATATAACTCTACAATCCTTGTAAGGTCATGGTGACCGGGGTGGTTCCTGATGACTAAAAAAAGACAAACGTTACACCCATCTTCAAGAAAAGCAAAAAAGTGGATCCAAGGAATTATAGGCCTGCCAACCTAATCTCAGTCCCTGGGAAGGTTATGGAAAAAGTCTTCCTTGAACTCATTTCTAGCCACATAAGGGACAAGAAAGTGACTGGGAACTGCCAGCACCTATTTACCAAGGGCAAATCATGCCAGACTAACTTGATTCCTTTCTACAATGAGGCAGGTAGCTCTGTGGATGAAAGGAGAGCTACTATTTGGAGGATCTCAACTGGCTGGAAAACTAGGCTGACAAGAACCTCATGAAGGTCAACAAAGACATAAGAATAGTCCCGCAACTGGCACAGAAACCCCCGTGCTACAGAACAGGCCGAGAGCTGACTGGCTAGCAAGCAGCTTTGGACAAAATGACACAGTGGACTTGTGGCAAAGTTGAATATAAGAGCAACGTGACCTTGTCGCCAAAAAGGTCAGCTACACACTGGGCTGTATTATCAAGAGTGAAGGCTGATCACTAGCCCACACCTGGATCGCAGCATGCTGGAGCCAGTTTTGAGTGCCCAAATACAACAGAGATCAACATGCTGGAGCAAGTCCGAGGAATCAGGGAGCTGAAGCACAGCACAAATAGAGGCTTTGTTCATCTGAGAACAACCTGACTTAACTAGACCTGCTTTAAGCATGTCCAGTGCCACAGCATAGCCACATACATGATTCTGTCATTCTGTATGTATTCTCCCAGCTTTTCTGTTTTCAGTGTGTAAAAATGAAAGTAATTTGCATTGAACATACTAAAAATATAGCCTCTTTAACAAAAGTTTGGCTTAAAATCATCTGTAGATTCTGATCCTTCAAAATATCATTTAGATCTTTGTCCAGAAGATCTTTCAATGTGACTTACGAAGAAACTGCCTCAAAATTTGTCATTTGTTATTATTCACTAGTCAAATTACTATAGAAGTAGTAATTGAGTAAGTGTCATACTGTACTGGTGTAGGTGATTTCTTTGGATGCTTTGTTAGGCTTAGTCGTCGTCTTTTCTCTGGAACTTCATCACTGCTGCTGCTCCACCCATCAGTATCAGAAGTATCTATTTGGTTCTGATGCAGGTCTTGAAAGATTTCTTCCGTCTGTGTTTTTAATGCTGTATAAAGTGGACTCACCAGATACTGGGATGGACAAACAACAGAAGTACCATGATGTATACAATGCCTTACTTGTCAAAGACAAGACACTACTGTTTCTTATTTAAAATAAAAAATTTCAAAATATTATGGTAACAAAGCTCTTAAAAACCTTTCTGTTCAAAAATCTTAATTACAAGATGAAAACTCTCACAAGCAATTGTGTCCTGCATTCCTGCCAGAGAGAATGCAGCTTGTACAGCTGTTTCCCAGTTCTTGCCATAATACCTCACTACCAAAGCGATCAAGACAGACACACTAAGTTTAAGAGACAATAGATATGATATGCATGTGTGTGTACAGGGTAGAGGGAATACCCAGCATATCAACACCTCATTATGATTTTAAACTAAAAGAGGGTAGATTTAGACTGCATATAAGGAAGAGATTTTTCACAATGAGGGTGGTGAGGCACTGGCACAGGTTGCCCAGAGAGCTGTTAAACGCCCCATTCCTGGAAACGTTCAAGGCCAGGTTGGGTGGGGCTCTGAGCAACCTGATATAGTTGACACTGCCCCTGCTCACCACAGAGGGGTTGGACTAGATGGCCTTTAAAGGTCCCCTCTAATCCAAACTATTCTATGATTCTATTTTAATTCAAACCTTTCTGTCTGCCTGTCCCCAACAAATATGACTAAAAGCACATGGTTAGAAAGTAAAAGTAGCTCAGATGAAGGGAAATTACTTGTAAAGCTGCCCTTATACGAGCTAACTCTATGCCTTACCCCCATTTTATACTTTGATTACAGATATTCTTGTGCCTGCATAGATTCTCAATAGTTTAATACCTCTAAAAAAAAATAGGGTCCAGCTACAGCCAACTAATTAAAGAACTCTAATCTGTACAAATACATGAAACTGCTGAGAAACAAGGAGTATCCATCTAATTATGCAACTAAAAATAGCATTTCCTAGATTTTCTTCTTTGCACAGCGGTAGGTTTTTGTACATGATCTATTCACACGATACATACAGTTTTTAAAATTAACCTACCTCTTGTTCTTCCTGAGTTCCAAGCATATTCACAAAAATTCCACATATGGTACTGATATGGACTTTTCTTACTTGTAAGGCAGATTCATAGCCAATTGGAACAAACTCTAGAAAATACTGCAGTATATGGCAAAAAGCAGCTTTCAGCTTTTCAGACTTAAGACACCTAAACACATCACCTTCAAACAATACACAGAGCTTCTCTAGTAGCATATTCAAGTAGACAGGTTCAATATTTTTGTAAGAATCTGCTTCAAAAGGCAACAACGTCCTCGCCAACAGTAACAGTGGTTCTCCAAAGAGTTCCGATTCTTCAGTATCCATTTCAAGTGCTGACTGCAGAATTCTAAAAAAGACTGTGAAGAAAACACTGGCCAGTTGTTCCGGAGGTCCTCCTAAATTAACTAATTTTACTAAAAACTTCACTGCCAAAGCTTTAACTTTTGGACTGCCATGCTCCAACAGCGAGCAGCCTATCCCCCAGAGAATGACATCTTGTCTTACAAAAAACACATCTGCAACAATATCTGTCAGAATAGACATTAGTGTAACCTCCAAACATTCTACATTGGGCATACCCATCAGCTGTAATGGTGCCAATGTTAAATATCCCACATTGTCACTTGTTTTGCTTGAAAATCTCTCTACAGTCACTGGCCAGACCAGTGCATCGCCCCAGAGATGCTTTTGTGCATCTCTCTCATGCAGGAAGATTAAGTCTTGGAAAAGCTGTAGCAAGTCTTTTGTTAGTACTTCGAAAATGGAACAACTCTTCATTTTAAACAGAAAAAGTAAAGACCAAATGACGTCACAGATGTTCTTGTGCAACATGTTGCAGTTTGGAGTTGCAGCAATTCGGAGAAGCCTTGTTATGATCCAGTTACTAAATTCTAGGATAATAAAAAAGAAACAGCAAACAGAAAATTATTAAGATAAAAACCAAAAACTCCTATTATGAGCACCTCCTTGATAGTAGGTTGCTCATCAGTAAAACAAAAGAAAACTCTTCAGTTAAATGCATGTAGGCTTAGTAAACAGAGCACCTTCACTGGCCCACTTCTTCAGCAGATCTTATTAAAATAAAAAGGGGGGGAGGGGGAGAAGACAGACATTTTACACTGCGTAGTTCCAGACTTCTCCTTCTGTCAAATATGCCCTCAGGCAATCAATGTGTACAGAATATCTCATCCGACCTGATGATCTTAGAGGTCTTTTCCAACCTTAATGATTCTACGATCAACATGAACTGGTCAGTATCACTAAGCAATGGTAATGAATAAGGTCAAACTCTGTCCTGATAAGTTTCCATTATCACAAGTGCAAATCAATTCACAATATTAAAACTCAGTCATAATATTCACTTGCTTATAAATATGTAACAATGAACTTATGAATCTTTTTCCCATTTTTGTTCTTTTATATGATCCCATGGTCAGAAAATTTAAATCCTGAAAATATCAAGCTTCAACATAAACATTTTCAACAAACTCACCAATGCAACTGCATTCAGTTTCCTCCTGATTTCCATCCACATTTACAAACATAAGTGGGGAAGATTTCATGATATGTTGAATAAAATCAAGCAACATTACAGAACTTGGCTGTGAATCTGATTTCTTAATCAGTTCCAAAGCAACTTAAAAAAAACAAACACACATTTCTGAATTAGCATTGCAACAACCAACTTCACAAATTTTGTTCACCGCCTAAAGAGAAAGAAGAAATTTTTTTTTATAAAATACTGTAGTATGGTATTAAACCTGTATAATTACCAATTTGTGAGTGTGCTTAATTAATCCATGAAGATGCTTTTGTGCATACTGTAAACCCTCTATGCGACACCAAACTGTACTAAGAAAAACATAAATTACTCAGCTTAAGTATTAAGATCTAGTATTATATCCAAATATTTGATAAGTGAAGAATAGCAAATAGTTAACATTTTAATTATTAAAAGCACAATTTTCCCTAGGTTTATGGTCTTCACAGAAAAAACAAACTCTTAAGAATTGCTCTAAATCGCCAAGAAATAGAAGTATTTAAATAGTAAGTTCAGCTTAGTGAATCAGAGAGTTTAGCAAGATACTAAACATACCTGTTGTAATGGAGCTATATAGCAGCATCAGATATCTGAATCATATCAGATTTACCCAAATTTCACATGGTTAGTGAGCACAACAAGGAAATTATCTCAGATTGAGATAGCAATTAACCAGAAAAGTTACATGGTAATGATAAAATACAACACTTATGTATTCAAAATCAGTATCTAAAACAGATTGGCTTTTTGGTTTTATTTGTATAGCCTTCCCTTTCAGGACTACAAGAGAATTAACGAACAAATATTCTACAGAGTAACATGGATATGATACTTAAATTGATCAATTCACTGGACAAAATATCAATCTTACAGACAGCTACATGAAGTTACACCTTGGAAACAGTAAGGTACCCTTATGGTGATTCTCCTTGATGCAAATGTACAGATAACTACAAATGACAATTTTGTAGTATATGTATTTCACAATTGCCAAAATGTTGTTAAAGTACTGTAATAATTAGAACCTTCACGCGATTTCAGAAGTACTAAAATAAGGCTTTGGTAGAATTCTAAAATTAAAAATAAAGCTGTTTACATCAAAGTATTTCAATTCTGAAAGACCCTGTGAGTATTAAGACTTGCAAGCTATATTACTCAATGAACAATCACATGACATGATACTCCTGATTTTCAATGTTGCGAGCATTTATATTCATACAACCCTGCACTGCATTTCCCTCCTTTTTTCTTTTTTTTTTTTTTTTTAAGTTACTTCACATCATCATAGCAAATACTTCATCGTGGAAGTTATTAAAAAATAAGTAACAAATGCTATTGCATTCATCTACTAAATCTCTGTTGAAAAAAGTTGTAACTTTTTTTTTTTAACAAGAATTACTTCAAGCATAAAGCAGATAATAGTTTTAAAAGATAGGGATGTAACACTTACCAACATCTACATCTGTAAGAATTCTGTCAATGAACTGGCAGAGTATTTGTCTTGGTTTCTGCACAACTATATTGTATTCTTCTGGACTAGCACTAAAATTAAAGGTACATTGTTTTGACATCATCTATTTTAAAATACAACATAATTATTTTAAGTCTATCTCAACAACACAAGCTTAAACACTAATTTTTTTCTCCTAGAAGTCTTCAAAAAGAAATACAGATTAATTTCTTGTTTCAGTGACCAGCTTATTGCCTGTTCCTCTTTCTCCTTATTCTTCAGAAGTATGAAGTTTTACAAAGCGCTGAAGATAATTTAATTTTGTTATGCAGTTATGTTTTATATATATTAAATCTACATCTGACAGACTAAGGAATTTATCCACAAGCTACTACCAAGCAACAAACCAACTTTGGTGCAGAATAAAAAGAAATTAAGAACCCGTTTCACCTTTGGAATTAACCAAAATTATTCAGCCGATTAGCCACCAATACCCTGGGTAAGAGGTGACAATAGCAACTGCCCAGGTGAGTAAGATGGCAGCTAGCTCTTATCAGGTCAAATCTTCAACATGCAATTGCACCTCCACATCAGCCAGCTGCCCACCACAAAACCAAGCTGCAGTCTTGATGCTGCCATCAAAACTTTAGAGCCAAACACTTTCAAGCTCGTTTGACTCTCAGTGAAACCACACTACAGACGGAACGAAAGCCCCCAGGACGCAGGGTGCTCTGCGGGCCAACCCACCTCTTCCCCCAGGTTCTACCAGCACCACCCGAGGGGCACGGAGGGTGCTGCCCCGGCGGGCGGCGGGAGAAGGCGACCAGGATGAGGGGAGGGCGCAGGCGCAGGCCCAGCCCCGGGAGACCAGGCGCAGCGGTGGGGAAGGGACCTTGCTTTTCCACCTCCCCACGCCACACAGAGAGGGCGAGGCCGGCCGCGTTCTCCCCCCCCCCCCC
>Ga0065711_1028058_pt1 | contig 43998 bp, 25 predicted proteins | sample Hoacrofraction12_FD_59098 | JGI IMG/M metagenome (GOLD analysis project Ga0065711, IMG submission 59098) | Hoatzin crop microbial communities from Cojedes, Venezuela - Epithelial fraction 12 v2 (version 2) | ecosystem: Host-associated > Birds > Digestive system > Esophagus > Crop | place... | reverse complement strand
TTCTGTGTTTGGTATCCTTCTCAACAAAGGCAAATGCAGGGTCCTGCACCTGGGGAGGAACAACCCCATGCATCAGTACAGGCTTGGGGCGGACCTGCTGGAGAGCAGCTCTGCGGAGAGGGACCTGGGTGCCCTGGTGGACGACAGGTTAACCATGAGCCAGCAGGGTGCCCTGGCTGCCAAGAAGGCCAATGGGATCTTGGGGTGCATCAAGAAAAGTGTGGCCAGCAGGTCGAGGGAGGTTCTCCTTCCCCTCTACACTGCCCTAGTGAGGCCTCATCAGGACTACTCTGTCCAGTTCTGGGCTCCCCAGTTCAAGAAAGATGAAGAGCTCCTGGAGAGAGTCCAGCGGAGGGCTGCGAGGATGATGAGGGGGCTGGAGCATCTCTCCTACGAGGAGAGGCTGAGGGAGCTGGGCTTGTTCAGTCTGAAGAAGAGAAGGCTGAGAGGGGACCTAATACATACTTACAAATATCTGAAGGGTGGGTGTCAGGAGGATGGGGCCAAGTTCTTTTCAGTGGTGCCCAGCGACAGGACAAGGGGCAACGGGCATAAACTGAAGCAGAGGAAGCTCCAGCTGAACATGAGGAAGAACTTCTTCCCTCTGAGAGTGACGGAGCACTGGCCCAGGCTGCCCAGGGAGGTTGTGGAGTCTCCTTCTCTAGAGATATTCAAGACCTGCCTGGACAAGGTCCTCTACAGCCTACTGTAGGTGACCCTGCTTCAGCAGGAGGGTTGGACTAGATGATCCACAGAGGTCCCTTCCAACCCCTACCATTCTGTGATTCTGTGATTCTCCTTCAGCTGTAAATTCACAGGAGTGTCTTTTTTTCTTCAGAGATTTTTCAGTACTTCACAGAACAGTCCGTGACTAATGTCACTAATGTTGTGATTACAGAGTTCTTTTTCTGTAGCTTGTATTTATTTAGATAATTAATGCTTTACAAATTTATACTGCTGCCCACCATTATGCCGTCTGGATATTTACAGTCAAAACAAACCTGCATTGAAGGATGGTAGCACAATTCTGTGCCGTGGCTGCAAGTGATGGGCATCTCCGGTGAGGAGCCCTGCACCTGGGATTCCATCCGAGAGCTGCCAGACCTACACGGCATGCTCTTTTCTCCCTGGAAGCCAAACTGATAAGAGCGGGCAGTGTCACACCCTGCTGAGAGCAGGAAAAATTAATTGTCTCTCCACTAAGACACCTGTTATGGTGTTAGTGCTGCTCGGCAAGGCAGCCTGTGCAATCACCACTTCCTTCCCCATAGGTAGGAACTGTCCATGTTAGCTTAGGCATTTGTCCTCCTCCATGAGTAGGAAAGCCAAACAGAGAGGAGGAAGGAGTGGAACCATAAATGATCTTCCCAAGCAGTCTCTTGCAGTGTCAGCTTTCTTCCCTGGGCTGTATTGCACAGGGGGCTGGGGTATGCTGCTTCCCTGGATACACCATTGCTGGGGTACAGCATGCAGAACTCATCCCCCAAAACTTGCTTTCTTCCTAGTTTCTAGCAAATCTTTTTGCTCCAGAAGTCTGCCAACTGGCACGCTCTCAGTTTGTTGGTTTTCCTGTGGAATGTGAATCTGATTGACTGACGCACTGCAGAAGTAATAGTCCAGGCCAGTTGTTTCTGTAAATTTCCAATCTTAGATTTCAATGTGCTGTTCCAGATCAGTAAAGGGCAGGTAGACATAGGATTGCTTTAAAAAATATCCTACTTCAGAACTTAAAGTCACCAAAAGAAGCACAGCTTAATCCCTAAAAAATCTGTGTATTTGCTTTCTGCCTTCTAGCTTCAGACTCAGAAGTGTTCTCTTCTGGGTTTCCTCCAGTGCTACCAGCAACTAGAAACTAAAGATAGGTCTAGACCTAAATGCAAACATAATTTTAAGCTATTTAGGATTTGGATGCAGCACCTGTAGCTCAGACTCATCTTTGCTTTAGATATCAGCTGTTTCAACTCAGCAAGTTCAAGAAATGTCAAAGAGATTTGTGATTTTCAAAATCAATGGATTTTCAAAAATGCTAAATGAGATAAAAATACATGGTTTAAAAACAGGTGCACACCAAGCTGATGAAGAAATCCTCAGATGTGATCATCGCTTTTCAAAAAACTAGTATCCGGACAGCTCACTGAAACAACAAAACATTGTATACAAAAAAAGAACACTCATCGAGTAGCTGCTTTCTACATACGAATGAAACGGCCCCAGTGGCAGGGGATTTCAGAGGTGCTCGAGGTGTGCAGCCTGGGCCTAGAGCCAACTTCGAGCACAGCCCCTCGCCTTGAACAACGCAGCTGGAGTATGCAGCAAAACTGTGCTTGCAAGGGATCATATCATTCTAAAGCTTCAACTGCATTCTCTCTGAGCGTAATAAAATAGCTGAGCCAACGGCAGTCGGCTTCTTGTTGTGACTGAAGCAAGTCTGCAAGTCTTTGATTACTCTGGCTTAGTTCGGAGATAAGGGCTGGCAACTCCTGCTGCTCGCAAAGCAACGAGTAGTGTCAACAAGCACCCGGGGAGGGTCCAGCAGCCCTCAGCTGATACACTGCTGCTTCTGCCCACACAGAGAACACAGATAAGAGCAAAACAGTAGGCCGCGAGAAAAAGGAAGAAAAATTTAAATAAACAAAGAAACCTGAGTAGCTGAATTATACCTAAAGGAAATGAGATCACCATTTGCTTCAGATTCCAACCACAAACAACTGACAAGTAATCAAGAGTCATTAAAGTGCAAGAATTTTTATGAATCACATTCAACTTAAAATCAGCTACTCTGGAAATTCCTGGGACTCATACAAGCTGTGATTTGAGAGAATAAGATCAAAGAGCGAGCTGTAGATCTTTGACTTCATGAACAGTGATAATGTAACATTTGAAATCTATTGGTTTACATTTAAAAATCTATTAGTTTATTCTGTCATACCTGTTATTATCTCAAGAGCTAGAAGTAAACTGATTAAAAAAATCAACTTGGCTAATATCAAAGGGAGAATACAAAACAGTTTACTGTAAAATTGCCCCGTTTTTGAAGGTGAAGCCAGAATATTCTAAAACAACTTTATACTGGAAAATGTCCCTTAAACTTGTAACACATTTTATGACCACCTTGAAACCCTTTCTGCCATCATCCAAAATTTACTGTTACCCAACACTTTGATTTTGAAGCAGCATTCCAATACACAAAGCAGGTGTAAATATAGCCATATTCATTATATTCTATATACGCAGCTGGGGCTACTTAATTCAGTGACAAGCTGTTTTCTTTTAAAACAACAACAAACTCATGACAGAGATGACAGGTCATGTCAAAAGGGTCTAGGTGTTTTCTTGACTTTTGTATTCCTAATCACTAACTGAACACCAAATGTGAAGCTTAACCCTGCTCTTTTGTGTGAACTGACAGAGGTTCAGGCCCACATAACAGCTCATATACAAATTGAGACCTCTTCGCTCCTGATGCACCACGAGCAAAGAGGACTTGCAAATGATTTTTCTGTTCCATGGGAAGCCGTGTTGGCAAAACAGACATTTTACTAGTCAAAGGACTAATTCTGATATTACCTACACATGACACAAACCAGAATGAGTGCCGCACAACCACCAGGCATAAAGCCTCAGGCGCATCTGAGCTCAGACTCTGAAAGTGCCTTGAGGAGAAGGGACTGCTCGCCCTGCGCTGAGCCCCGTTACGTTCAGCGGGGGCTTGCAGGAGTGCCTGCTCACAGCCAGGATTTCAGGATTAGGGCAGACTTCTAAGCATGGTTGCAATTTGAAGCATGTGGAGATTACTGTTAAACTAGCAAGTGTCCCTGACTGAGAAAACCAGCGTGGAATATCAGGGTACCGCAGTAAGGGAAATTTTTCCCGATAGAACAGCCCTTCTGTAGCAGTTCTTTTTACTGATATTTACAGGGTTACTTCACTCTCCGTGAATGCTATCCTTTCGGGGTTTACTGATGGACCACCAGAACCAATGTGTGGTAGGCGGCATTTTTCCTTAGTTTTAATGTTTTATCATCAGCTGTTAAAATGAACACTGAAACTAGTAATACCTCCACCCCGGCAATTTCTGCAAAACAATGTGAACCTCACAATCTCTTTCAGCGCACCACCATGAGATAAAACCCCAGTGTTTCTTTAAGAGGGTCACTGTCCTCATCTAGTTGGAATGGAATGTTATCTTTTCTAAATTTGCTAAGGCAGGCTGGCTGATTAGTTTGAAACATTCAAGTTACTTCAACTATAAATTAAAAGAATCAGCAGGATTTTTATCAGCAACTGAAAACTAAATCACAGACCCACAGTAAACCAAGAACTGCCTGGCTGTGGGTCTGATCCTGCTAGCTCTTTAGGGCTGGGTCTGCTGCGTCTGACCTTGACTGCAATGGGTTCACAGACTTGGATCACATGAGCAGCTCGTAGTAGGCATATACATTTTCTTTACCCTGTGCTATAACCCAGGTACAGACAAGAGAAATACATAAAGCCCTATTATTAACAGCCCTGAGTATGTATATGAGAGAATGACTTTAAATTCTGTGAATTGCATTTTCTTGTTTAGAAGCTGTACTCCTGCCAAGCAGGTAAAGTGTCTTCTACCAGGTCACCCGTACCACTTCCTACAGCACCTCTCTTTTACGCAGAGGTCTTCCCTCCTTCCATCCTCCCACGCCTCTGCCAAATTCAGGTAAGAGAACAGAGTGATGAAACCACAAACATGTATAAGAAAAAAGATCTAAACAGCGGAAAGCAGCAAGTGGCTCTCAAAATACAAAACTTGTTCAGGGGTCTGTACAAGAGTTTCTCTCCTAAGCCCCATGGCTTGTCATTAATCAGTATCTACTGGGCAAATAAATGCCACTGAGATTCTTTAAGTAGGCATTAATTTCATTTCGTTCACTGTTCTTCCCAACCAACTTTGATTTTGGGTTATAAAGATGTTCTTTTCCTCTGTCCTGTCCTGGAGAGATAACATGGCTTGTAACAGGGCCCTTCTAAACACTCAAGACACGCAGGAATGAACAAAATCTGACCCTGAAGCTACCGAAAGTCCCTCGGTTACAGAACTGGTCCTGTTTCACCCCTCCCAGTCCCTGGGTCTGTGCGTTTCCTACCTGTGCTGGCAGGTCCAGAGGTCAGGTGGAACTGCCAGAATTGCCAGGCAGCTACAGATTGTCCAAGGTCTCTGCCTTAAGGCAAGGCACATAACAAGGGTCCAAGGGTTTATTTCAGCTCAACCTCACTTCAGATCTTTTTGTGCCAGCCATCGGCCACCTCAGTGAATTCAGGCGCTGGAAATTGTCTCGTCCATTTCTGCTTCCCTACGAGTCACTTAATGCTCATAGAGATCATGCAGCCTTGTTTGCTGTGAGATTACTTGCAGTACCAAAGCAAACTCATCTGCAGCTAGCTTGGATATCTCTCTGCTAAACCCCAGTTTCAGTTCAATCACTCAGCTATAATTCATTCACCTATCTACATGCAAATATTGAGACCAAAGGAATCTGATGGCACTAACGCGGTACTACTAACATGGCAGAGTTTCTGATCAGTAACTGCTACTGTTCTGATTGAAACAAGGTGACACCACAGCCCAGGTCAATTCTCCTGGTGGCCTTTTAGGTATATTTTATAATCAAAAATAAGTAATACAGTATTTCAGTAAAACCTAAGTGTATGGCAAATGGTAGAAAAAAGGAATTTTGAATCTTGCTATATCTTGTGCCAGAGTGAAGATAACAGAAGATTTTGGCTCCTGGACCCAGGAAAAAAGCACGAACCTTCAGGTTTTAGGGGGGAAAAGAATAAAAGGGGACATCTACACAGTTTGGTCAGAGGTTCAGGGAGCAGGCCACTGCTCACCCTTCTACAGCACTTCTCAAGGAACAACAAATGGGAAACAAGAAACCCAGATGCTCTAGGGTTGACTCTTTTTCCAGAAGGAGCGTTTGAGGAAGCCACCGGGGCCTGGCACCTCTTCCTCGGGAGCGCGGAGAAGGAAGGAGAGGAGCTGTCCAGCCCTGAGGAGCCTTCCTCTTCCTGGCACCTTGTTCCTTCCCTGCTCTCCCACCGAACCAAACCATGACCCATTTCTTCATTTGTTATGTGTAAGGCTGGTGTATTAAAATTCATTAGTGAGTAAATGTCCAGACTGCTTTTAAAATCTAGATTATTTCCCTTCCCTGGAATTTATTCCTTAGCGTAAGTTTACTTCACAGCCACTCCTCTAAAGTGAAGAGTGCCATGGGGATTCTACCTTGATATTTTCTGTCCTGTTCTCAGAGGATCTAATTACGTGTGATGTTGATATATTCAGTCACCACAGAGAGAGACAGAAAAATGACTCTCCTGAAATTCAGACAGACTTGTTTCTTACCTATATTACTTTTTGACTTCCAGCTTGAGCTGTTTCTCTTGACTCAGTTCCTGCCATTCAGTGAAGTGAATTCAGCGTGCTTTCGGCCGATGTGAGCTCTGACATGAGCCTGAAGATCTGAACAGAAAAGGAACAGAGAATGTAAGCGGCCGGTACCCAGATAAAGGTACAGTTATAATACAGACCTGACACAAACAGAAGGTGGAGAGGCAAGAAGAAAGCTAAGTTAGATGTCAAACATAGAAGGGTGGTCTCCTTCAGCTCTGAATTGTCCAGTTAAGAAAACATTCCTCTTGACAGAAATTCAGGTCAACTTCCACTCTGACCTGGCCTCTGAAGAAACTGCTCTTCGTCAGCCTATGAAGACCTGCTTCAGCTTAGTCACCTGCACTACCTGAAGCTAAACCCTATGAATATAACCAAAAAATACTATGTGCTGGTTTGCTGTTATTCATCAGGGCATCATGTGAAAAATCACATTAGGCTGGGCTAGGAAAGGCTATCTACTTTGCTGGGCCTGCATTCTGGGATAGACCTCTGTCAGTGCACGTATCCATCCACATCTTATGGAATGACCCCACTTTGAGTACTTCTTTGGAAGACAGAAATTATAGGAAAACCATGACCAATTTCTTGGAAGGCAGAAGATTTCTTAGGGGCGAGTGAGCTGTACATAGCTTTGGAGATGAGCCTGGCCCCTGCTGCGAGCCCTGCGCCCTAACAGATGTCAGCTGGCAAGAGGAACGCAGCCTGCCCACCCCAAATGCCCTGCGCTGCAGCTGGAGGCAGCTCTCGGAAAACAAATTCAGTGCCTCAAGCACACACTCCGGCCCAATATCCCCTCCCAGTGGGCTGTGTTTAACGCACATCTGAATCAATTTGATCCTCTAGTAATTAATATATAATCTGTGCCTCTCTCATTATGCGTAGCACCACACAAATAAAATACACCATGTTTGTTCATATCTCTAGGCGTGTTTTAACACAAGTCATTCGTCTCATAGCTGTCACTCACATTTCTTTCTCGTTTTGTTTGTTTGTTTTTTTTAAATGCCTCTAGGAAATCTCTGCCTGTGACGGGGAAGCCGAAGAGCCCCCTACAGAAATCGAACGCAGCCGTTTGCTCGCCCCGACCCTACTCCCCCCTCTCCCCGAAACTCAAAAGCAGCATTTAAAATTCCCCCCTTGCGTCACTCCCGCAGCTTTTGTTTGCGGCGAGGTAAGCCCCGAGGCGATCGCCGGTCCCGGCGGGGCGGTCCCAGACCGGGACTCGAACCCGCCCCGGGGCGGGGGTGGCGGCGGCGGCACCGCCCTGCCTGGGCCTTTATAGCGCCCGCCCGCGCCGCCGTTGCTGCCGCTGCTGTTCCCCGCGCCCGCCCGCCCCAGCAGCCGCCGCTCCGCGGGTCCTGCGCTGGTAAGTGCGATGCCCTTCCGCCCGGCTTGCGGACACGAGTGACAGGCGTAGGTCAAAGAGAATTAAAGGATTGCTCTTTAAATTAAAATGAAAAAGCAAATCTCGGATGATGCAGTGTTTCAGCAGCGGGGAAGAGCCGTTCTGCGTGCTACGGTGTGTCGTGATTATTGCAAGCAATTGGCAGGGCTGCTGTTTGGGATGTTGAGGTTGAGCCCGAGAAACTAATGATGGTAACAAATGGTGGATTACTTGCATGGCTGCCAAGTATGCTAAAGATAATTATCTTAACGTGAATAATGCTTAAGGGAAAGCATATCTGCTGCAATCTCAGCTGAACCTGAGAAGTGTCCATGCCCAAGTACCTGAGGCACAGTTTGCTTCCTCATGTTATGAAAGCTGCTTACAAGCAAAGGGAGCATCTGTGTTAGCATTCGGGGTTGGATTGTGTCAGGTTTTTTCCAATGAATCCAGTGATTTTTCTCTCTTCCCCATGTTGTGGCTCACTCCACCGAATGGCTTCAGAGTGCCTGCCCTGTATTTCTGCTGAACAAAACTGAGCTGGAAGATGTGTTCCAACCATTGCCAGGCATTATGTCTATACGTGCTGGGCTGCAGGAGCCAGCTGCCTATAGGAAAACACGGCAGGATGGGTTCTCAGCCTCCCTAATGCTGTAAATTCGTGAGGGAATGGCAGGACCAGACTTGAAGGCTGGTCAGAGGCACTCAGTGAGGCAGCCAGGCTTACGGAAGCGCCTAGCAGCACCTATAGAGGCAATGGGAAAAGCAGCTTTCCCTTTCATACCCTGAATGGGGAGGTTCAGTGCTGTTGTTGCAAGGTAGTAATAGTAATACTCAGTTAAATAGGTACAAACAGCTGGAGAGCTACTAAATACATCTGCCGGTTCCTAACTGTGTTAGCCTACGCTGCAGAAACTGAGTATGGGTTTCTCCAATTTCCCTTTCTCTGCTTCATTTAAACTCTAAAAAATCTGGCTGTATTGCTAAACGTACAAAATAAGCTTCAAACAATAACTTGTAATTTAGTTTATAGAAAAGGTAAGCAGATACTCCACAGCAAGTCAATGCTTAATTCTTCTGTTGTGTTGTGACTTTTCTGAAAGCAGCTGAAGACAACAGAGATGAGAAACCTGACACTGCAAGCTATGACATGACAAAGTTCCTCTTTTATTTTCAGAATCAAAATAATACAGATAGAAGAGGAACGAAGTGAGACGTTAACTAACAACATGAAGTTACTCCTCTTCCTCACAGTAACCCTGGGCACGCTTGTCACGGGACTAGATTCTGTAAGTTTTGAAATAAATGATGGGGGGGTTCACTTGGAGCCACTTCTGGTTCTGCTTTGGACAGTGTAGTAGGCTTTTGACTTGAATTTTCCTTGTGGCTGCCTTTGCATGTATACATACATCTGCTGCACATACACCTCCAAGAAACATGGTTTTGAATGCTTTCCTTTTTTTTTCTGATTCTGTTCCAACTTAAGATGTCTGCTAGCATTCAAATAGTGAAGACATCATGCAATAACCAAGAAATTAGCTTTCTGTTTTTTTTCTTGATGCAATTTAGACCTGGACACTGAGTCCCAAGAGCTCACTGGTCTTTCAGGGGGGGTGGATTTTGAGCCTTAACTAAATTTCTACATCCCCTACTTGAAAGTGTGATGCTAGAAAAGGAGCAACAGATACAAATTGGAATATTTTTGACTATCAACTTGTATGACACTTGGTGTCTATCAGCAAAGCCATTCACCAATATTACAGAACTATAGTTTTACTGTTACTTGTTTTAGCTCAGACAAGCCCACTTGACCTCTGGGAAAAGTATACTAAAAGCCTAACCTTAATTCTGTGGAGAGAGAAATATCCAGCCTGCAAAGCAGAGGCAGGGTGGGGCAAGAATCTGTTGTATAAATCTGCTGGCTTTTATTCCATGGGACAAGTGTGAAGCACCGAGCTCACCCAAATGACAGAGGCAGCTGGAGAATCTTTGCTGTACTCCTTGGTGGCTGAGAGGTGGAGAGGGAAAAGTCCCCTTCCCCGTCTCAGGGACACTGACTGCTGTGAGCTGCTCAGGTCCTCACAGCAGAAATCACTGCAGTGTTGACCTGATGCGGTGGACCAGCTTGGTGGGGTTTTTCTGAGAGTTTTGTGGTGTAGTTTTCTTCCTCCACATCCTGCTTTGTTCAAGTGGAGTTCCATATTTCATTCAAATCCAGATTCCACAGATCAGGTTCAGCTGGTAACTACATGCAGAAAATTAAACTGTAGAAGGTATGCAGTAGGGAACAGAGCTTGGGCCCATAAAAGATAATCAAACCACATCAAAGAAACTTTCCTTAAAATCCTTTTTTTCTTTTCCCTTAGTTTTACAGCAAGTACCACCACAAGCTGCCATACAAACGCAGATCAGATCACAAGGGTAAGTATCTGCCTGTTCTACTTGAACCTAAAAAGAACTTGTTATCCTGAAATTGCATCTTCATACAAGAAGAAAGACTCTTAATGATACTTAAACACCTAAAACTTGCTTTGCAACTACATGTCACTGTACTTCATCATTCAAATGTTTTGCCTCTAATTAGTGATGTCTTTTACCTGCAGAATGCAATTGTTTGAATGGAGGAACCTGCATTACCTATTACCTCTTTAGCGGAATTACTCGTTGTGTATGCCCAGAGGGATACACTGGGATTCACTGTGAACTAGGTAAAGTATCCATCCTCCTTCATACCGACTGAATTGATTTAAGAGATCTAAAAAGATAGGCAAATCATGAATATGAAATGCCAAGTGAAAGTGTTGCCCATGAGCACTTTATGCTAGCGGACTAAGTGAGGAGAAACAATGAAATATTGGCACAAAATCAAGATCTGTTTGCCCCTACCTCCTCAGAAATGTTTTAGTTTGGGGTCAAAAAAATGAACTTGTTTGGGAGTGTTCAGAAGCAGAAGAACTACTGATTATATTGTGAAGTATACTGAAACTATTAAAGAAGCAACAGGCATGCTTTAAAGCATAAGGTACTCAAAATTCATACAGAACAAATTTAATAAGACTATGTCATCAGTCCAGATTGTCATCTGTGTTTGAGTATAATGCATGAACTTTTTTCTGATTAGAAGGATCCATGCAGGTTATTTCTTTCTCAGAACAATTATAAGCAAGAACATGCAGCTAACGAAATACTGATTTTTCTCAGACACTGACAGCATGTGCTATACCAAGAATGGGGAGGACTACAGAGGAATGGCAACAGAAGACGAGTGCCTGCCCTGGGACCTTCCCTCGGTAACCAGGAGGGGTCTTTACCATGCTCACTCGCCAAATGCTTTGCAGCTCGGACTGGGCAAACACAACTACTGCAGGTAGGAAAAGCATCGCTCTCCCTGGGGTGACTTCTGTTGTCATGGCCCCAGAAGTGTCTCAAGTGACGATACTTGTTTTTAAAAAATAACAGAATATTAGATATGAATTTTGACTAAACGTATTTGGAATGTCTAAAGTATTTAGAGTGTCTAAACTTCTTGCTTACCACTGAAACTGATGGTACTGCAAAATTCCCAGTATGCAACAGTAGTAGTCAGTTATTAATTATTTTGTCTGGCCAATATTGCGATAGAACTCTCTTGGCTTTTTCAGGATAGTTAGAATTCTAAGATACTATCAGTTTTTTAGCTGTCTCTATGAAAAGAACACTTCCTTTACATTCTAGAAACCCAAATGGAAGGAACAAGCCCTGGTGTTACACCAAACAGAGATTCACTATTCAAGAAACACCCTGCGACATAGAGAAGTGTGGTAAGTAAGAGCAGTTTCAAGACAACTGATTTATTTTTTTGTAAATAGCACAAGATTGGTGCTTAGCTGTGAGAACACCTGAACAGAATTTCTCCTTTCATAGGGCAAGCATGTGGTCAAAGGAGTGTCAGCAAGTACTTCAAGATTGTTGGTGGAAGCCAAGCAGAGGTTGAGTCTCAGCCTTGGATAGCGGGCATCTTCCAAAACATACGGGGCAGCAACCATTTTCTGTGCGGTGGCAGCCTCATTGACCCTTGCTGGGTACTGACAGCAGCACACTGTTTTCATACTCCGTAAGTTTACAGTTCCGCATCCTCCTGATTTGCAGCTTTCTTCAGCTGATTTCTTTGCACAATGTTCACTGAACATCATAGTAAAAAATGTTCCTTTGGTTGATGAAAACAAGAACAGTCATAAACATTAAGCCTCTGGGAGTCCAAGTCTAGCAGAATGAGCTAGCAAGATGGAAGCATTTTGGTGGATTATGCTATTTAAACAATTTTAGCCTAAATTGGAGCCAGGGTTTCATTTTACCTTAGTTGTTCCCAAAAATTAAAAGTTGTACTGAAAGGTGATGAGCTTTTTGATCAATATGTTTACGGGTGCTTTTTACTGTTTTTCCTGAGGAAAGCTGCTCCTCTGGCATCCTGTAGAGGATTCTCATCACCAGTGCCTGGCACTAGTAGCAGCTAGCTAGGTGTGCATTTCAAAATGCCTGGATGTCTATCTTAATCTCTTCGAATGGAAAATCAGGATGCTTTCCATTAGAATACTGGATCAGCTTTCAAAGCTGACTAAATTTTTCATTTTCTTGTCAGCATTAAAGTAAACACAAACCAGAACTGAGACTAGATCTAAACTGGTGACCTTGCTCTCAAACTGGTAGTCTTCATGAATCTCTTTACTCTCACCCAGGTCAAAAAAACCACAAGACAAATCTGTCTACAGAGTCTTCCTTGGAAAGTCCATACTGAACGTTACTGATGATAAGGAACAAGTATTCATGGTTGATGACATTATCTCTCACCCTGACTTTACAGATGACACGGGTGGCAACGAGAATGATATTGGTAAGTGTCATCTTCAGAGGAGCCTTTAAAACACTGAGGATAGCTGAAGGCCACGTAATTGTGGCATACACCTTCTAGAAGAAGTAGAACCAGAGATGAGATGAAGAGGAACAGGAACTAGGTGCTTCTGAGAACTAGGCCTGTGCTGAGCAAGGTTGTTCCTCTTGTGCCACAAACCAAATTTATATGTCAGATGCAATAGCTGGCACACAGTCAGCTATAAGCTAGTCTTATCTCTGGACCTCTGCAAAGCCTGCCTTTTCCATAAGCACTGGTGGCCATATCCCATTTCTACCATCTTATACCATGTCTACAGAGATCACAATATATGTGTAGTAAATGATGAAAAAAAATGCATGCACGGTAGGTTCTGTCATATAGTAGGGGAATGCTATATCAGGTACCACGTTAGCTGAAGGTTATCCCGAATTAATCCAGACTTTAAGTCTCTGTGGCTTTCACAAGCCTATCCCTAAACTAAGTCATATGGATTTTTGTAACTTGCACAGAACAGACTTGCCACTCTTGCACTTGATGCTTAGAACTCTACCACCCCTTCCAATTTCCTTGTGCTAAGGAGGAAGACTCAAAGAATAGTTTCACAAGCCCTTCTGGTGAGAAGTACAGTATAAACTCTTCCCTCTTCAGCAGGGCAGCGGGTGCTACCTTCTACATCCAGTCAGGAAGCTGATATTTAAAAACATCTGGAGATATACTTGCTGAGGAAACTTCCCTGAGTTATCACCTCCAGGTGATAACTTCATCTTCCAGCAAGGAAGTTCAAGTTGGAATGTTTGCCAGTTTTAGTGCTGGGAAATTAATGTTGTTGTTACTAAATAATGACTCAGTGTCATTCCAAAAGCAATGAGGGGAACCATATGTAACCAGAACTAAATGTAATTGCAACTATTTCCGTGAACTGTACCTAATACTCCTGTTCTCTGAGAACTTGCGGGGGAAAGCTTGCTTTACAAGTCTAACTGTCTTCTCTGACTTGTTTTGTAGCTTTGATAAGGATAAGAACAATAACTGGACAGTGTGCAGTAGAATCCAAATATGTTAGGACAGTCTGCTTGCCAGAAAAGGACCTTTACTTACGAGACAATACCCGGTGTGAAATATCTGGCTATGGAAAACAAGATTTTTGTAAGTGAAATGAATTCTTTTTCCAAAGCTGTAATTCTGCAGTGTGGGAACTGGGGTTTTCTTATACCATGATCTGCAAAGGATTAAAAAAGATTCCTGTCTATTTAATGTACTCCATGTGCATCTCAAAGATGATCTTTGCTATCATCTTCTTGAGTAGTCCATGGCACTTCCTATCTGATGCTTCCCATACTTCTCAACCATACAAAGTAAGCCAAGATGTAAACCACAGCAATTCTTTTTCATTCCTGATGCGATGAGTAGTAGAAAAAATTAAGCTGTGTTAGAGGATTAACGAAGGATTGCATTTGTGTAAAACTTCCTTCAAAAACTGTCAAAGTATTTCTCTCTGAAAACCAAGCTTTATAGTTTGCATCTGAAGCACTTGCTTTTCTCTTCAGAACTTAGTCATTAACAGTAAAAGTGAACCAATACTACACAAGATGGAAATAAGAGCCTCAAATTAGAACTGTAGTGGTTATGCTAATTTCTTTTAAGTGCTGAAAGTGTGTGTTTGTGGGTTGTGGTTTGGATTTTGTCTTGCATGATGAAAACATTTAAATCTTTTGTTTGCAGATGACATTTACTATGCTCAAAGACTGATGTCAGCCACTGTAAACTTGATATCACAGACAAAATGCCAAGATGAGTACTATGACCGTACCAGAGTTACTGCCAACATGGTCTGTGCTGGAGATCCCACATGGATGACTGATGCATGCAAGGTAAAACTAGTTTGTTTTATTTTCTAAACAGTTTTAAATGCATGTATGCTATATGGATCAGCTGGTAGCATCTTTACTAGTCAAAAGTCTCTTATGTAGCAGGAATTTAGTACATCCAGTGGAACTGACCCTTAGTGTGGCCAAAAATATGGAAAAAAAACTGGGACCTGGTTACCCCCTTGTTGTCCTTGTTTGTAAAAGTGTGGGGACAATTGATTGTATGATGAAGAATTGGGTGTGGTGGCTTTAACCTTGTATCACTAGCTTAATATCTGTTTATTAACTTAAGGCGGAGTGTAGCGTGCAAGGTAACTGTTCTCTCTGTGCCCTGCTAAGGGGGACCTGGAGAACTCCCTACCTTACAGACTGTTCAAGTCACAGCAGATGCTGAGCTTTGTTCCATCTGTGCAGTGTTCTCAAAAATCAAAACTTTAGCTTATAGGTATTTACTAGCTTGTTTTGCTCTAGAAAAAACAATAATCACAGGCTCCCTGTTATAAAGGCTCCATCTGCAGAAAATGGCCTCATATGTTCTCTTTTCATTGTCAGGGAGATTCCGGTGGCCCCATGGTCTGCGAGCACAATGGCAGGATGACACTTTATGGGATTGTCAGCTGGGGAGATGGCTGTGCAAAGGAAAACAAGCCTGGCGTTTACACCAGAGTTACTCGATACCTTAACTGGATTGACTCCAATATGAATGCAGTAATGGCCAAGAGTCGTTTTTTCCCTGAGCCAAAGTGACCTTTTTCTACATCTGGACTCAGATGAACAAGATTAAGCCTATACTGATGCCAGGACACTAAAGTCCTGTATGTCATGGCTTTCCTTTTAAATGCCCGTGTGGTCTGCTGCTCAGGTCAGTGTTCCTGAGGCAGAGAGATGGTTGATATATTATCTTATTACTCTGAATTACCTGAAAACCACTCCATGGGAAGCTAAAATATTTAACATTTAAATGAGTATTCCCATGCATGATACTATGCATATCAAGTTATCTGTCCACTTCATTTATGAACCAGCATTTGGACTGGAAGTGTTGGTAAAGTTTTAACTTACTTAAGTATTCATTGTATACATGGCCTGAGTCTAAAACCTTTCCTTAACACACTGAACACTGCTAAGACTCAAGTCCTAGAAACTGAACCTGTTAAGACCGGTACTGAGAGGGTGATGAGGCTTTGCATCAGAAAGTGAAAGAAACTGCATCAACGTTAATTATCACTAATGCATGAAGGGTCAAAGTCTACTTAGACTGAGGCAAGGCTTGGTGTATAGTGTTCACTGCTGTAGACCCAACCTATGGTAAAATCTTAAGGATGGCAACTGTAGCTGTGTCAGCATTACAATCTCTTAATGTATTACACTGAAGAGCTGTATGGCAAGAAGACAAATTGGGAACTTGACTGGGCTTCCAGGTCACAGCTGCAGGTGTCTGGGTCCCCTTAAAACTCTGTGCAACATGCCTACATGTACCTATGCACCTAGGAGAGGATTTAAGGACTCAACACCCATTGAATGCTGCAGATGTCACAAGTCAGAACTTTATTTTCATTCATTTAACTGATACTATATGGGAACTACTTCTGTTGTCCCCAAGACATACTCTGGTTTTGTTTTTAAAAACTCTGTTTTATAGATTTGAATTATTTGTATGAGGGCTGGAACCTCAAGCTTTATTTAATTATTTTTACTGTGTTTAACTTATTGTTTGTATGATGGGTGTTAAAATATCATTAAACCCCCTTGTTATTCTTATGTGTCTGCTGCTTCTTGCTTGAAAGGGGAAGGGTATGGTTCAAAAGCAAACTGCTATAATTAAATTCTCATCTGAACTGCAAACTTGCTTGGCAAAACATAAATGTTTGAATTTCCTGCTTATTAAAGCATTTCATATGAGAAATGAATGTCTTTAATGCTGGCTGGAGTGCTAGAACACTGTTTGTGCCCTAGCCAGACTTAGAGCATAGGATGAACAAGAGTGCTGAGGACCCAATACCTCTGTTGTGTGTGCTGCAGGATATCCATCTAGCCCTGCAGGCTGGTCAGCCTCAAGTGGCTGTGGAGCATGAGGTGAACTTGTAGAGCTAAACATCCTTTTTAGGCTTCACCTGAAGAGAATGCAGTTCTCATGATCTGGACCTGCTCTGCAATAAGATCCAAATCACTTGGTGGGATCAAGAGCTTCATTTCAAAAGTTCACTCATTAGCTTAACTAAAAGGCTACTGCATGTAGAAGAATGCAATGCAGCAAAACCATAGAAATGCCCTGAAAGGAAAGCAATAGTTTCAGCTTTCCTCAGTACTTCTTTGTGGACACTAATTTCTGAAGAGAAGCATTTGCAGTTCACCTCAAGTACTGCCAAGTAAAATCTTAAGTAGTAGTAATTATATCTGCACAGCCAGATTTGTTTCAGCTGATTGTATGTTGCAAGAAAGAAGCTTAGCTAGAACAGAATTCATAGTAGAAAGTGTGAAGAACAAAGAAATACTTAAAGCCAACTGACTTCTAATTCTGGACCAAATGTCACAAACTCAAAGTAAGTCCTTGCTGAAGATACATTCCTTTGTTTGGGCAGACAGTGAAGGCAGAAAATATTCTCAAGGTCTTCTCTTTTGGGTGGTTAAGGGAACACAGTTAGATTCTAGCATCACTTCAGCTCCTAAAGAGCATCTGCTGTCTGCTTTGATTTTGTTTCTTTTAAGGAAGCTGTAAGATGAGATAGACTGGGGACACTGCTATAAACAATATTTATAGCAAATTTACAGAGAAGAGTTTGTATCACAGCATCAAGATGTAATATATTGGTATGATGTTTGTAGTTGTGAAAGTAAGGCTTGCACATATCATAGCAATATCCTGCCAGGCATTCAGTGACTTTCTACCCTGAAATGGCCATCATGGAACAAATTAGCAGCCTAATTAGCAGACTAATTTCTGAAGTTAGTAGTCCCATCCATCCTAACCACACAACACAGTGAGCCAGCAGGACTGCAGTAGTGACTAGTCAAAAGAGCTCAGATGAGCGAATTGGCTTGCCATTTTTTGGCCTATTTTAAAAAACGTTAGTACCCAAATGTTTTGTTAGTTATTAATCTCCTCTCACAAATGCAGAATGTGGGGTCAAATTACAGGACTGCTAGCAAAACTTAACTGATTTTTTTGTAGATCAGACCATATTAACATTCACTTTTTCATTATAGTTCATTTAAGGATTCAGAAAAGGAATTCAAATGTGTATGTGCAATCATTCCTTATGGAGCTCTCATGCAAACCTTTTGGTCTCAAATCACCAGCTGCTTAATGACGAATGACTACAGATTTCAGAAACATTTTGGAGAAGTCTTGAGCAAGAAATTTGTTGTGACCTGCCAACAGTGCTCTGGCTACAAATGAGCAGAATTGGCTCTTTCTAAAAAATAAATAATAACATTTCGGTCAAATGGGTTTTTGTCATGTTATACATATCAAAGAATGTAAAAAATCTCCGAAGAGAGAAAAACAACTTTTTTTTTTTTAATCAAATTGAGATGAGCTAAACTCAACTCGTTGTTAGACTGATTGATGTCTTCACTGCATAGCAAGGCAACTGTGAATTCAGAGTTGCACAGGTACAAACTGAACTCTAGCAATCCTTTCAGAAATTGAAGGAAAATGCATAAACTGAGTTATTTCTTTGATGGTAGGAATAAGAATCTTAATGAAGTCTTGTCCTTTAGACTCAAGACTGAAGCATGTAACATCGGGACTATTTCCAGCTCTGTTATTGTTAAGGCACATCTCTCTATACTTCACTTTCCCTTCTGTAAAATGGGTGGGACAGCACTTCCTTCCTCCCTTAGATCTGCCTGGATGTGATTTGTCAGGAGAAGGGAGAGTTGACAACTGTGTGAACGTACGGAGAGTCACGTGCTGACATCCCAGCCTCGTACAGGGACAGCAGGCACTACTTAAACACAACATGGTTACCGACAATACTGGACTGTGAACTGTTTGGCAATACAATTTGTGGTTGGGATCTGCAAACAGAAATTTATTAGCAGAGGTTACCACTGTGTGTGGTAGAGTCATTCGGCAAAAGCATGCTGTTTGTGGACTGCTGATTAAAGTTTATCCAGTGAGTTAAATTGCATTGTTTCTAGAGGATGAGTTGGAGATCTCCTGTGAGAGACTGTGAGACTGGAGGCTGTGCAAGAAGAGAAGGCAGGCACTTCTTCACTGGTTTTCTAGACAGTAACTAACAGGACAGCCTGACCAGTGTTGCCAGAGAATACTCTGGGCACAAAGTAAGCAATGGTAATATAGTTTTAGACAAAAAATATACCATGTTTAATCATGTCTTTTGGAATGCTACAGCTTTCTCACTTCAGTATTTCCTTCATTTAAACATTTATCAAAGTGCTAAAGTGAACTGGGTTACCAGGTTTAACGCTGCCGGGTTAAACTACGACATAAAATCAACAGATTTCCAACAGGTGGAGAAAGTAAATATCTTCAGGGTGATTGCATATTGTTACCATTGTAATGAACGGGACATTTGTCATCAACTTCTATGGGCTTTTTCTATGAATAAAGTCAATACAATTTAAAATTCAACTTATTCCCATCATTAGGAATATAAGTAAGAATGAAAAAGGCGCGATAAACAAAATTTGCATGTAGGTCTTTCATTTTGAAATTTAGGAAGATCTGGAGAAAGTATGAATAAAGAGAGAGTCTTGAGAGCAGAGGAAATTTAGATGCTGTTTTGGGTGTGCAATTTCATTTGTTCTTTAGTTTGCATCAGATGAACTGCCCCAACAAATCCAAAATCTTTAAACAAACACGCAGTGTACACACATCTCTGGCTGCTATAATACTTCATATACTCTCTTTCAATGTTGTCTGCATGGCTTTGGCCCCACAACAACAATATCATGTGGCTGGCTAGTTATCAGAGCCTGGGAAAAAGAAGGGCAGAAGATGAGAGCACTGTTTTACAGAAATGTCCCTTCCTGGAACGGTATCTGCAGGAAACATTTTCTTTCCCTCCTTACAGAGAGTGAGCAGAGGACGATCCAGGCTGTGGTGCTGGTGAGGATGAAGAGAAACAGCCTAAACAATTGTGCATGGAGCTTGGCAAACACCACTGCAGAACGACGAGAGAAATACTAGAGAGAGGACGTTTTTGAAAGATATTAGATATCTGGTGGGTACCAACATACATGCAAAACAAATCTTGATATCATAAATCTGCTCTTACTTAAGCATATCCTTCCTTGATTTCAGATATGTGGTAGGTAACAGAAGGGAGTAGAATGGGAGTCCAACAAGCATTTAGAAACAGCTGAGAGGTGGCCATCAGCCAAAGAGAAGAGATCATATTCTCAGAAGACTTAGGAGCACAACTAATACGAACTCCAGTTCTCATCTTATCTAACTCAAGCACTTATCTGCAGTATTGCCAAGAAGAAACACATTAAGCAATGAGGATAAAGCAGTATCTGATGTGTCTGGAGCATAGGAAGCTAGTTTAACCTGTCAGCTCTTAAAAGGAAGTGATGCATCCTGAATGGCCAGACCGCTTTACCTTATATAGCTGAAGCTTTCTTCATGGAACTGAAACTAAAATGTGACTCAAAGCACTTAAAAATAAAATCTGTTTTAAATAAACCAAGTTATGGTGAAACATGATATATAGTCACCTGTTTGCTGCATGTTACACCACTTCCATGTGGAATTGTATGCGTGGGAGGTTTTTGATTGTGCATATTGAAATCTGAACTAATAAAGAGCAATATGACTATTTGGTCAACAAGCCTTTGGCTCACTTCTGACACTTAACCAGAGCGCTTGCTTTGGGGTGAATGAGAACAAACCTCATCCATGAAAAGAGAATCAAAGCTTTCTGCATTCATCAAGCTTGTAATCGGAAATTTCAGATACCTCCATCTCAAGCCAAAGTAAAGAAAGGAAGTGACATATTTGAAACAATGCATGTTCATTAAAGAGCAAATCCGGGTTCAAACCTGGACTGGCATACCCCTTCCAAACCTGTTGCATCCCACGCAATTGCACAAATAGGCGATCTGAGCAGAATTGGGGTTGCGTTGTTTAACCTTTTGGCAAGTCAAGGAAGTGGAACTTTAAGAAGTGAAAACGCAAGAAACTTATGGAAAAAGTTCTAGGTACTTCACACAGAGTAAAATGAGATGTAGACCCACAAGACAAGCGTGAAAACATACGAGGACCCACATGAGCAGTATGCTCAATTCCCGTGTCCTGCTCCACAGCTACAGCCAACTCGTTGAGTCATTCAGATTCAGGCTGTGTCTGTCAGGTGGGATACACTAACGATGGTTGAAGCTGGGAAGGACTGCAGGTATACCAGCATGCACACAGAATTCAGAGTGAGCTCAGCAAACCAGAGCTATCAGAAATGAACACGCTAATAAAGACAAACAGGAATAACCAAACGCACAGATGTAGATGAGTGACGACTGGTATTAAAGCAGACCCAGAAGGCATAGCAGACCACAAGCTGTACTAAGTCAACAGTATTGAGTAAAAACACGTAAACATACTGACACATACACCAGAGCACAGTTTGTAAATCTAGGGACTAGGCTGACACTAGGCTGTGTCTTGTTTTGAGCATCATTCTTCTTAACGAGAACACAGCAATAAAACATAACAAGGAGAAAAGATTGAAAATATTTGGTTTATTTTATCCAGAGAAGCAAAATCTACACGGGATGTTTTCTTCAAAGGGGAAAAGCCTGTGGCAGAGAAGGGACTAAACTGTCCTCTGTGTCTACGGGAGATAGGGTGAGAGGCAATAAGCCTGGTTGCAGGAAGGGAAACTGAATCAAAGTATTATGAAATTACTCTGCTGGTAAGAGTAATGAAGCACAACAATAAATGGCACTGAGTGGCATTGAATTTCCTCCTCTGTAATTTTTCAGAACAATTCAGACAGAGATAAACCAGTTGTTTTGGGCTCTTGCAATGAAACTGGAAAAGATTTTGAGAAATTATCTAATCTCAGGTTCCATGTTTTATTACGAAATAAATTAACATGCTTAGAGACTGAGATGACTACATGAATATCCAGACACCACAGGGAAGTTTAGAAATACTATTACACAATTTAACCATCTTTTTTAAAAGTGGCTTTAAAAAAATGGCTCCTATGACAGAAAATGATCTGGATTTCTGAACTAACAATTAAAGGCAAAGCTCTTAATAGTAGACCGACAACTACATAAAGTTTTGAGCAAACTTTTCAGTGACTCTTAACAAAATAGTATTTCAGACAGAACTAGAATCAAATTAATTGCTTCCATGTCCCACTGGGTAAAATATTTTCAATTAACAACATGTGCGACTGGCCAGAGAGTAAAATTATTATCCCCCATTGGATAGTGGGAATGCTTCTCTGCTGAATAACTGGAAAGTGGTTTGTACGTAATGCTATGACTTGGCATCATACGCATGAATTAGCTCAGCATGTTTCAAGCTGGAGGCCTCTGGGTGTGATAAAACCTTCCAAAGCACAGTATTATCATAAGGAGGAAATCACGAAAGGAGCTGAAAATCACGGGCAACCACCAGACTTCGCCAGTCACGGGCTTATGCGTTTTAGGATCTGATGCCTGTCTGGTGACAGTGTAATTCCAGAAAACCAGACGGACACATTTGCAAATAAAAAACATCCACAGGCAGCTTCACCATTTATTAGAAATGAATCAAAGTGTCTCTTCTCGCCACAGCTCAGATGTTCTAAATTCAATATATTCGTAACTTTAGCAGGAGTAATTAGGAATCACCACTTACTACCTCTTCCCTCAATTTTCTCGTATTGTGGCACAAAGCTTTAGCCTAAGTCAAAACAAAACTTCCTCAAGTGACATAAATCAGAACATCACTACAGCTGTTGAAACTGCAGCTGTTCCATGATGATCACAGCATGTACTTGGCATTACCGCAGCACATCAGCACCCACGATAAAAAAATCTTCACTAATGTTCCAACCCCCTCATCTTCAAATGCACCTGCAAAGTCTCACACATTGCAAACTGGTGTGGTTGGGTAACTTTTGTATTTTTAAACATGCTTACGTCCTATCTTAATAGCACCCCCAGCCACATGAAGGACTGCCTTGAACAGGTGCCCCTGACCATCCCAGTCGTATTTTGCTTGAGAACTTGCTAGCCAGAACCTGAGCCAACATCACAGGGAAACACGCAATTGTAAGCAGCTGCCATTCAAAAGTGAATTGATTTGTCTCAGAAGGGATTCTGACTAATAATCTTCCAGAAAAATGAGAGAAACGATCAGACTTAAATCACCCACAGAATTCACATGGCGTCACTCAAGTGGGAAGACATTTTTACCTCCTTACATGGTTAACAGCTTCTGCTTTATTTCTGGAAAGATCTTCGCTGTCATTTTACAATTGCGATTCGTCACAGAGAATGTCCTAGGCATCCTTGTTTAGTCATTTGATTTGGCTGTGAATGCCAAATGGGGCGCAGGGTCAAAACTGAGGTGGAAGAATCCCTCAAAAACATGGGGTGGAAATTCTCATTCATTGTATCATGTGAAGACTGGGCACAACAGAAATCTTTAAAGCATTCAGTTTCATAGAGGATCACTGGAGAGACTGAATCTAAGCTTGGCTGTTTCATTTCCCTTAGACACCCTGCATTTGGGATCAAGTGTACTTGATCACAGACATCACATTTTATGTATCATCTTTAAGAAAAAATGATTGCTAATTTCATTTCAAGCTAGACATAAACAAACAAATTTGAAATCTTTTTCCAGGACAACCCGTTTTTATCTAAAATAACTCCGACTGGGTTTGTCCTGCATATTAAATCTTTTGCCATCTAAGGACATTTCTGTCTTACAGTAACTGTGTCCTTTACTTACAGTGGGCTTGTTTCAAGACACGCAGTATCAAGAGCTCTTTTGCTTATTCCCCAAGGAGGCAAATCAGAGAAATCTATCATATTCTGTAGCTAAAACCAGGCTATGAAAATGTTTTTAGATGATTGATTCGACTCAGCCTTAAAAATGCATTAAAGGGACTTTTAGAACATTTAGAGGTGAAAATAGGTAAGCTACTAGCTTTGCTCCAAAACTTTTGGAACAATTTTTGGTTTTACAGTCATATTCTAGTCTTAAAATACAAATATGTCCTCCCGAAGCATGAAAACAATCACATGGACCGGAAAAATACTGACTGTTCAGAGGTAACAGAGCTGCCAAACATATAAGCTGACAAGTGGCGGGAAGGAGATCAGGGGACAGTGGATTCCAGCCTCCCAAGGATGCTAGCTTGTGAGTGCTTTGAATTGCAAAGCTTAAAAATGAATTTTGTCACCTGACTGGGATCTATGTCAGCAGTCTTTTAAATCAATAAACTTGCAATAATAACAAAAATATTTATTAACTGCAGCATTGAGAATGCCAGGAGGCAGCAATATTTAAAGACCTTTCAGGAACTAGGTAGAATATCTCAGTGAAAATATACCAGACCGAAGTGCCAGGCTATACACACCTGTGCTGGCATTGATGCTGATGAACCTTGTGTCAGCACAGAAGACAGACAAGTATACAGGTATAATGAAATTTTATAGTTTTCACTAGGTTGGTTTTATAGTTTTGACTACATTGTTTAAATGAGTTCATCATCTTTCCTTGTTTGACAATTTTACAGCTACAAAGACTGTGTGGTAACAAGGTCTGAATTTTACAAATACATGAGCTTTTCTGCCACAACTTCCATGATAAAGGCTGAAGTTTTACAAAAAATGTATTTCACCGACTTAACATCAAAAGATGCTGCAAATCTCCAGCATTTGAGCTCTTGCATTCAATAGCCTGAAAAAGTAAACGTATCTGCTGATATATCCTTGTTTCTACAGGGACAATCAAGATTAGATGCTATTTAATTGTTGTTTTTTCATTGTCTAGGTATCTGTTACACTTCTCCAGCCACTACAACTAAGATTACAGTCTGTGGGCTCTTCAAATGGCAAAGAGCATTTCTGTATGAGCTTTCTTACTTAGCAGGTTACCAGTACCCCGTGTTGTTGGTATCACTGCATGGGAGCCAGCGGCTCATTTTTCATATTGTCAAAACTACTGCCAAACAGAACTGTTAGTCTTGTATGTCCAGTTACAGAATCTTGCTGGGAAAACAAAGATGCATTAAGACAGTCTTTATATATATTCAGCAACAGAAATGAAATTTAAAAGCCCTCAGATCAAAGATATGGGTAAACAGATCAGTTTGGAGATTTGTGAGCTATCAGGGAAATAACGTTTTAAAGGGAGAATGTAGATACAGCACTGAATAAAGCCGCCAGCCTTCAAAAGACACCTTTATTACCACATGATCTGCAAGAGCAATCGAGTTCTTATTTCCAGATTTAGTCCTATTTGTCTGGGCCAACTTCATCTCTTGTTTTACAGGGAACAGTCTCACGCCTGCAAAGCTCCCAGCAGATGGGGCAGCGGAACTCCCTGCCTTTAAAGGCCACTATCCTCTAGGAAAACTCCGATCAACATCTGAAGAATACGTAATTATGTTTTTCATCGATTGGCCTGGGCACACTCAGGCTTTGGCGGGTCTCAGTAGCTGTTGTTCGAACCTCTCCCCAAGCTCCCGCGGCCGTGGGGTGGGGGCTGGCTCCCCCCGTGGTACCCACGCAGGGAAGGGCCACTAGATGGGGCGGCAGCCTCGGCGAAGGACGCGCCGGCGCTCGCAGCGTTGGCTGAGCCTGGGCACCTAAAGCGCACTGAAGTGGGTTTATTTATAGCACAACCTTTGCTCCCCTTCCACCTCGGAAGTGAGGGACAAACCTACACGAAGCCTTGGTGAACAAACCCGAGGCCGCTACTTCATGTCACACTCACAGGAAGGCATGCAAACAGCGGGGAAAGCGTTTAAGAAGAAACCGCAAAAGCGCGGTACGGCACATCACCGTTTTCCTCCAACGATGCACGAGTTCGACTAAAATAGCACAGGCAGAGATAAACGGGCGTGTAAAACACGAGCAAGCGTGGCAGTACTAATGCTTACCTAAGCAGAGTGACAGCTATAACTGTTTTAAGCAGGAGCGATGGCAGTGATCTTCCCCTGAGCCGTCTAAAGCACCAGGTCATTGAAACCCACCCGCCAGCCCCTGCCACTTTGGAGCATTTTCCGGGGTACAAAATCCACAGGGAGGGGAAGGTGCCTTTCCCCTGGGACACCCCAGCCACCCACAGCGATGCGAGGCTGTAACCTCCGCTTAAAAAATAGTAATTTTCATATTATTATGAAAATATTAACCTCAGGCCACATTACCATGTCTATGCATGGGCCAGCTCAGTGCTCTGGACAGAGAGCTGTGAAGCGTTAAAACCTGGATTTCTGACCAAGATTTACAGAGGAGCTCTTTAATTTATGGCTATTGAAGATAACTTTTAAGTGTAGAAAAGAATCTATAATCTATGGATGTTTCTTTTCTTTTCCTGAAGCTCTGCAGAGGCAGGGTGCAAGGCGAGGATGACTTTCCAAAAGTCGTCTTAGTACCTCTGAATGGTTGGGTAGCTGGACAAGGTTGGAAGCCTACCTATAAGGCAGGTATAGACTAGCACAAACCTGTAGAAACCAACTATTAGCTCTAATACCATATTTCAATATTCACAAATCAGACTGTCTTGGTTAGCTAAGGAAGAAAATGGGTTTACGGACAGAAATTAATATCCGAAGCTATGAAACTAACCAAAACAGAACATGGCAGAACATTCACAACGCACAGGCCCAGTTCTAGAGACCAAAATGTATTCACTGAAGGAGAAGTTTTTACATATGCAACAAAAAAATAAAATCAGTGTGTTCACAGCTTAATAAGAGGGAAAGTGCTGAATTTTTGTCATATTTTACTTTTTTGATGCAAATTCTTCCCACAGTTCCAACAAGGTATAGACCCGTGTCTCAACCAAATATTTACTACCCTACAGGACATTTTCAGATTAGGTTAAAAAAGCACAAAGAAAACACTTGCATTTTGTCATGAAACATGTCACAGCTTGATTTTAGCTGTTTTAAAGAGGTTAAACTCTGCTAAAGAGGAAAGCAGTGCTTCAGCAAATGAACCTGATTTTCTTTCCTAACTATGCAAACTGTTGCATATATTTTCCCCTCCAGCAATCTCATTTTCATTGTTTCACACTACCACCCCGAATAGCAATTTGGCTTTGAATAATTCCCCTCATCACAATGCAGATGCCAACACCAAACGATACAGGCACAAGCTACAGCGCATGCAGCAGCTCTGGTTTAAAATGCAGATTCCTGTATGCAGAGCCAGTGGAGCATGTGGAGTTTATTTTTCAACTATTTCCAACAGATTGAAAATTCCACAGGCTACAGAGTCTTGAATAATTTAGAATGCTGCTCGGAATACTCTTTAGCTAGAAAAATATATACGGGGGGGTGGGGGGGTGGAAATTAGTTCAGTTTACTTCTCTGGATAGATTTGATCCCTAAATAGTGCTGTCATAAACCTTGCCAGTTCAGGAGAACATATTGATTCATTATACTAATGAGACTCAAGAGCAACGTCACCACTGAACAAGACTAGCAGCAGGGCTATTTCTCTGCCTCTGTGGCAGGAGAGGAACAAAACTACGCTGTAGGACTTGCTTGACTACTCGGAACTGACAGAATTCAGGTGTAGAATAGATCAGCCTGCAATTGCTTTAACAGCACGGTGTTGGGGAAAGAAGCACCATGGCAGTTGCTAGTCGGAAAGGAATGGCTAAACATATTTATGCAAATGCATTGGTGATTTAAGTTAAATGTTTCAAAAATCTATTATTTATGGGCCTCTCTCGAGTAAAAGAGCATGCACCCAGCAAGGGAGTAAGTTAAGGTTGGATTTCTCATTATGCATCTTTTTCCACCTCCTTTGCATGTGTCTTCCCTCAGCTGGAGCCAAATTCAGAAATGGTATTTATGTTGCACATCATTTTTCAAACGGCTGTTTTACCAAAAATAAAATACATGTGAAAGAGTCCCACATCAAAAAAAAAAAAATCCTCTGCAAATCCTGTTTGTCTATATTATGTCCTAATGAACAAAACAGCAGGACTTCACATTTTTTTTGAGATCAAGCCCAAATCTTCAGCCCTGTCCTCCTCAGTGCCAGCAGCTCCCATTGAATCTCACAGGCACCAAGTACTCATGCCTGAGGCAGAATCTGGCAAGTTTCTCTTACCCTGAAGTCCAGATTGTCATGAAATGGAAATCTACCTCAGTGAGATCAAATGCCCGCAAAGACAACTCTCAGTCAAGAGACTCAAGGCACTACAAAATGCACAAGTATGAACTTCCTATGCTGTTTGTATTTTGCAAGCATTTGCAAGTCATAGTGTCATGGCTAGGCTGCGGCCCTAGCAAGAGGCTGAGAAGGAACTGCGCTGCTGTAGCAACAGCACTCTTCCTCTGAAGAGCCCCTCTGGAGCTTTCCTCACACAGACCTGTCAAATCTCGTTGCTCTGAGCGTACGACTTGCTCAATTAGACCTCAGCTTATGCACTTTCCCACTTCTGCCACAGAGCCTGCATTTCATGTGTCTGCAGGGCTGGGATTTTCCTCTAGCTCTTTGCTGTACCTTGTCCATGGGGTTTCAGAAGGAGCAGACATGGCAGCAATGCATATTTTCTGGGCAGCTGCCTCGCAGCTCCAGATTTTCCCACCAATACGTGAATCCATGACCTGACCTTGAGCACGCTGGATGCACAGCCTTCTCCATAATCAGCTAGAGTCCCATGAGTCAGCATCAACATCTGTTAAAAGATTCATGCTCTGAGCATCGACCGAGTCAGCAAAGGGAATATAATTCAACAAATCTCTCCACGTCTAATTAGGTAGTGCTTACACTCAAGTGAAGCCTAGCAGAAGCAAACAGCCAGCACTGCCAGCTTTATGTGGACTCGTAACTAGTCAACAACTTGGCTGCAGCTTTCCGCAGCTCCAAGTGGCGAATGGAACTCAATCGCTGACCGAGGGAGGAACGCCTGCAGTCCCCGCTTTGCTTATGAAATGGGTGTGCACTGAGAGTGGAAGCCCTGCACATCAGGCAAAAGCCAGATGACTTGTCTCCTCTGTTTCTCAAAGCCATGATGCAAGCAAAGGGCTACATTTGGTGTAGGTTCTTGGCTCTAGTAGTGACTCCCATTTCAAGGTGTAGTGGAAGACTATTCAATAAGAATTAATCATACTTACAAAATCCCATCCTCTATTGGCTGTAATTAGACAACTTAAGCACTAACTTTTTGCATTAGACTTTCATGCTTTTAGTAGTTTTACTTCATTTTGTGATGCATTCCTAGGACTAATGAAAATACAAAATGAAAAAGCTGAAAACCATAAACTCGGGGAAGCCACATTTATTTATGCATCCATCTGGTAAGTGCTGTTATTCTTTCTTGCATAGTACTTAGCAGAAGATAGTTATTTGCTATGGGTCGAACCACTTCATTGTTTCACTAGCACTTACACTGATTAAATGACACTATAATGACATATGAAAAACTATCAAAGCACAACTTCTATTAAATAGGGAATTTATTTTAATCAGTGTAGCTTAAAAGTGATGACTTAATTGAATGTGCTGCAAAAGCTGCACTACCAAGCCAGGTGAACAACATTGCAATGTCATGTACACTGTACCTAAATGGCTGCTTGTATGTTCAGAAGGAAAATAAGCTTAGTTGTATATGAAGACATAAAACTCTTCAGGCATTCAGACTAATTAAAACAGGTAATTCCAACACAAAGGCACGGAGATGAGTCTCCATTTGGAATCTGTAAGGGCAGTTAATGCATTAAAAAATGGCCATCTTGGTTGTGAAGACAGATGTTCATATAAAAACATTCTGATGTTCCGAGTTAGCCATTATTAATGTTTTTTAAAATAAGAAATAAGCTAAAGGCTATATAAACCAAAAAGAATAAGAAATTAGATCTCATGAGTGGTCACTCCTATCTGGGACTACAAAGCTTTAGTATACTGCTTGATGACTGGTTGCAAATACCAACAATCAAAGCAGCTTCCCACTGTGAAAGCTATCATCTTCAACTCTTCCTTTGGCTGACACTGATCTTGGTGGAATTAGAAGGAGAATAACAGCTTTGAGAAATGGCTATGATGCAAGCCTGAATGCTTACAGAACAGGTAAGCGTTGATGTCAGAAGATGATTTGCAGCAAACGTGGGGTTTTTTTCTATTATCTGTGTACAAAGATGCCAAAGGGTGCTTCTGCATTCCTGATACTGACAAAACCACAGAGTGCTTCCTAAGATAACTTTATCCCGGTATCACCAAGCTGCTAAATGCCTCTTACCATACTGGGAAAGACCATGTCACAGCAATTAAATAAACTGCAATTATGTTTCTCAGCTGAGGCTGGTGTCTCAAGTACAGAAAACAACTCTAGAATTAGCTCCCCATTTCACTTACCATTCTCTAGATGCAAAGACATGAAGCTTGAACCTGCAATGCTCTTGTCTTCCTTCACCTCAGCATCTCTCTCATGGTCACAGATAAGAGATGGTTTAAAACAAGCAGCCTAGTTGACACAAATCCTGCACTGCAGAACAAGCTGAATAGTTTTCTGTGATTTTCTAGCACTAAAAGAAGCACCAATGGTATTTAACAGTGTGTTTAGTTAGAAATAATACCATTCATCCTAAAGTGAGATAACAAAAGCTATGAGAACTTGTAATGATAATTGGTGTTTTGCTTAAAGCCCAGAGTCAAGGGATTTAAGCTCTCATTTACAAGAAAAATTATATTCCTCATGGTTGCAGAGAAAAAAGTAAAACCATGACTCAGGTGTTTTCTTAAACAAAACAAAGAAAGAAACAAAAAACTCCCATCAATCACAAAGAAAAGTCCATGGTTTTACAGGATGAAGGTAGGAGGGGAGAGAAGAGAAGCGAGACAAAAGTCTGCATGATATTAGCATACTTAAACTCTGTAAAACTATATTTGTGGTGTAATGTATTTTAAAGATCATCCACAGCAAAGCCTAAGCAAACAGAAGAGAAAGCTGAGTGGTTTTAATATTGCTAACATTTGCATTTCACTTTCATATGCTGCACCACAATAACAAGAACACAGAACTAGACCAGCATATCTTAATTCCATCCTACAGAATCTTTCAAGCTCCCCAAATTAGTGTTATTTTCCCTCTGCAATGAGAGTATGAAAAGACTTTCAATACTTTGGTAATAACGTAAGGGTTCAGGGCAATCTGATAAAGGTCCCTGCTCTAATATTTGAATATAGATTATGGATGTTTACTGTGGAATTTCATCCTACGTCACTTTAAATCAAGTAGAGCGTGGTTTTAAACGGGCTTTTCCATACAGCATGTCAGTAGCCCTGCTTTTCAAGCTGTAGTCAGCCAGCAGGCTGTAACCTGGTCTTTAAATATCTCCTTCTGTCTATTTCTCAGAATTTTCATATTACCCAATAATTTTACCAAAGATCTAATTTCCACAAACTAGGTCTACATATTATCCAGCAATACCACTGTTGTCTCTTAAGAACCTTTTTTTCTTCATGTGCAAGCAAGTTTTAAGTCTTAGAAGAAAATCTTGTTTTCTAGGCCTGCGTGTAGCAAGAAGGATGTAGCAGACTTCCACATCACTGCTTTCTTCTTCGTTGGAAAGCCACTTTGCAAGGACCCAATACCCACCACCAGAATCCACCAGAATAACGTGTCACGATATGAAAGAGTAATGTATTTTTTTTCCTCTTGTTGGCTAGGCAGCACTTCACTCTACTGATACTCTATTCAGCATGACCAGGCCAAAGACGAAGCTGAGAACTTTAGCCGAGGTGAAGCCACACACACGATCACGTAACTGTACTGCTTCTAGCAGCCAAGCAAGATTGCCCAGACTTCGCAGGGCACCTAGCCTGCACTGCACAGTACTGGGTATGCATTGACTAACTATCAGTGTAGAGGGAAGAAAGACACGTAGACAAATCATCCTCTTACAACAACCTCACTTGCTTAGGAGAGAGTGACTGAAACAGCCTTTGAAGTTAGATGGGGCAGGATGAATGTCTTTGGTGGTTTGGGGTTTATCTTCAAAGTGTTCTGAAAATGTAGCGAACATGAAAGGTTACCTTGAAAGCAAACAGAAGGAGCCAGTCTGCTACTAAGCCTCAAAAGCACAGCCATTAAGAATCTCGTAATGTCTTATTTGGGAAAGCTGTTAAGTGCCAAATCAATGAAGACAGAATTTTGGATCACTGATTCTGAGTAGAATGCAGCAAAGATATTCTGCTCATTTTTAAAAAACAGACCAACTCATAGAATTAGGAAAAGAGTACTGTCTGCTGTTTTATGCCAAGATGCCACTTTTTGAATAATCTATATACAGCACCAGGTCACAGAGGATTTCACAATTCTGCAGTGAAGATGAAGGAGCAGCTGAACGCATAGAAATTAGACACAACTGCACGTTGCAGCATGAAAGTAATACATCTGTACATCAGGGGTCTTTTCTCTTTCATGCCCACTGAAGAAAGCAAGAACACCAGGCATTACTAGTATCCAAAATCTTCCCCCAGAGATGAGAACCCCAAAGGATTTCACAGCACCATCAGCTGCCCTTGGTCTGCTCTTCCAGACAGAAGACTGTTCTTAGCTGTGGTAAAAGAGATCAGGTCCTCTGGCATGACTGAAACGACCGAGGGATGGATCTTGGCTGTTTCCTGACCTCAGTCCTGATTTTCCCATCATCAGATGGCACAGCTTTCGGGTTACTCTGACTGGCTTTATGTGAGAAAGCCCCAGATGGTTTTTGCAGCTTCCAGATAAGCTTTTTGCCTTCTCCTGGCACAGCCATTGTGCCAGTATTGGAGAAAGCTGTGATGTAGAGCTGACTCTTGTTTTGCAGCAACAACATTTGCCAATATTTACTCAAGGAAGAGGAGTGGCAGATGGTTACAAATGAGTCATTGGTAAATAATGCAAGAACATTTTTTAGCTAACCCTGAAGAAATCCTGTGGGATTGCTGAAGATCCCTATGAGACACACAACATCAATTCCATGGACTTAGCTTTAAGGAGTCTAGTTACAAACGCGGAGGTGAGACTTTGGTCTGAAGTAAATTTTATAATGCTCCTTTGTCTCATCTCCATCTATGCTTCCGAATCATCTTTTATTAACCACATTTGCAAATGTCTGTAGTCCTTGAAGTCAGAGGGCATTCCTGGAAGCTCAAATCAGGCTCCATAGTACCATTAACTCATAAATAATTACCTATGCATAAGTGAGTGTTACTCTTTTTTCCCCTAAATTAGACATTGCAACACATGCATACTTCAAATCAGACACAATAGCAGCTGAACCCCTGAGCTAAGCAGTGAACTTGTGTCAATGTGGCATGACTCATTCCTTAAATAAGAAAATTCTCATAATTTTGAGTAGTAAGAGGCCAGCATTCTTATCTATTGAAGTGCATTCATTTTCTCTCCTCCAGCACCATTGTGCAGCTATTGCTTATGGATCCAGGCTTAAGAGCGCATAAGCAAAAACTCAGAAAGTCTAAAACAAATATACGTGAGTCAGTAGTTAGGGAGTGGATTTTACTGGGATCCCCCATTCATTGTGGCAGAAAGATTTCAAAATGAAGGCAAGTGAAGGCAAGGTCAGACAAATGAAATGTCAATTATGATTCCTTTTTAGAAAGACAGTGTATCTCATGAACATCCCTTCATTCTGTATCCTTCAGTAGATTGACACATACTGTCCTCCTTGACTGGTAAGCCCCAGCCACAATGCACTCAGCAGTATGCTATATTTCCGTAAATTCAAACCCACCCAGCACCATCTTTAACCACAGCAATCAACTAGCCACAATATGGCTTTGTTGTTTCCTTACAAGTTTATGTCTCATCAACAGCATAGATTCACATAACAGAAGCATATGTGGAAATTTTCAGAATCAACACAAGCACAATTTTAGCTAATTGATCATTTAAGGAGGCAGTGAAAGTTTCTCAGCTACTGAAAGATTCCCTCTTTCAGGCTTCCATTCCTCACTTGTTCTTTGGTCAGTGCAGGTTTAGATTTGAAATTTGGTGCCGCTGCTGCCTAGCAGCATGTACACAAGGCAGCAACAAAAAGGAGTCCTGCTGATGCCTGGAAAGCCCCAGCTCAGCGTAAGGTCATTGTAAGCTTGGTTAAATGAGCTAACATTGCTCATCAGGCATCCAAAATTAATATTACACTGCCGGGTGGCTGAAGAACACAATGATCCATTACTAAACAAAATATAAAATCAGAGTGGAATACTAGAGCTCTGCCTTTTTCCTGCAACCAGAAGTGAAGCATTATATTCTACAGGTGACAAGATGCACCAGTACTCTGAGAACATCCAACAACTAAAGAGATATAGAAACTCTATTCTCTTTTGCCAGGACTAACACCTCACACAGCAAGAAATCTTCAGCCATTGGTGAACAACAAAAATCATGAGGAAACGCCATGAACTACAGCTCTGTTTCATCGTTAACTGGTTTTGTTAGTCATCTTTCCCATCCTTATCCACCTATTTTAATTTCACATCTATGTACAGGCACATCTCTCGTGTGCATGTGCCACACACTTCCATGCTGCCTGACTCTTGGCTTCCTGTGTGAAATGGAAGCAGAGATTCTACAAACACAAAGCATCTACTCAGACAATTAAGCACATTGTAACTTGATTCTGAGGATCTAGAAGACAACATCACTTCTTAGAGTTATTGTGCCATCTCAGAAATGTAAAAACCAGTATCTCGTAATCAAGGTAAAAATGTGTTTCCTGAAGCTGAACTGCGAACGCTATTTTAAAATTTTTCAGTTTACAATGTCCAAGCGCAACTCAGATTTCTCTCCCCCGAATCAGTCTCCCTACTGGTAATTGCATCTTTCTCCAGATGACTAGGAAATTGCAGCTTAGTGGGCACAGAAGCAAATTACTATAAAGATAGTGCTCTTGTTGAAGAGACAGAAATAGTGGTGTATTCGCTTTATAATTGGCTGGCACTTGCTATTGACCACGTAAATTCTCCACCATGACATGCTGATTAGCATGCACTGTAATTTATCAGCTAGCTGTTCCAGGCTGGAATTCCGTGCCTTGTAATCCGTGCTCAAAAAATGCTGTATTTAAGTGCTGTTGCTACCTGCTAGACAATAGTTTGAGAGTTAAAGTGCAGGAAGCTCCTAAATCATCAAGAGCAAGAAAAGAAGATAACATTGGTTTAAAAATCAGTCTATTTAAACCTACATTCCAAAAGAGCAAAATGTAGTCAGGTGAGTTGCTAAAACCACTAGACACTGATCATAAAGCCCCGTGTGCTACACCCTATTTGTGGAGACTCCTGCAACAGACGCTCTTCACTAAGTGTCCCTGACAGCCCAGCAGCATTATCAGTACAATTACACAGGCATTAGGTTAGAGAAAGCTACAATTTGTGGCAGGCAAGTGGAACAGAATGAAGCCAGCTCGACAGCACAGCAGTAAACCTACCAGCTTTCAGCAGTGCTTGTCAAAATAAGGATCCTGAATGTGACTTTGAACAGAAACCTAAGAAATTTAGGCTTCTCTGTATCCTGCCTGTTCTCTTTTTCCTTCTGTTTAATTGGTTGTGAGATGCAAACAAGCAGCCACACTGTGGCCTGCGACAATAACCAGTGCAAGAGTTGCACTTCTGATGCGAGTGATTTTATAGCAAAATGAGAATAGCCATGTACAAGTAGTCTTGTGTAGACAAGATTTAGTAATTTTGACCTTTTTGGTTCGCTTTCCAGCAGTGCTCCAGCTTGCATATACAGCTCTAACCCTCTAATACTTTTGCATGAATAATCTTCAGATTTTGCATCCTTACGGACTTCAGGTCAGATATTATGAGACACTATGCAAAGAGAAATTACATTAGTGAAAAGGCTTAGGAGAAGGGTAAGGTCAGAGTTCTACAAAGGACAGAACAGTTCAAGAAAAACCAAGGTTAAAAAAAAAAACACGTTCTGTTCTGTTACAGTCTGGTCACAAGGAACTACCACACATGTGACAGGCAGATGTGAGAAAGGTCAACGCACGAAAATTTTGCTTGTGGCTGGTTCAGGATTTCTATGATTGATTTCTAAGACCTCCCTCTTGCTCTGACAGAACAGATAGGCTCTTTAATTGCAAGTTCATAAGCTTAAATATGTATTTCAAGGCCATCTATCACTATGGCATTTGGATGGCTTTTGAGAAATACATCGGTAAATCAAAATCATCACTCTGGCCACTGCCTTACTGGCATGTTCAAAACTGTCACAACCATCAGCAGAGAACATCCAGAGCCTAAAGCAGCAGAAAGTCTGTTTCTACAACAGAGAAAGATAGACCTGAACAGACTGTACGTAATGCCACGTAGCCAAGAGCTTGCAACCTCCTGAATGCTCTCTTCAGGGCAGAAGAAAGTTAATTGAAGACAAGAAATTTAAGGTAACAATGAAAAACCCCAAACTAGCAATAATTAGATGGTTGGCACTTTGATAGATCTACAGTAATTAAAATATGGAAGAGTTCTAGCTCTAAGCTGTTAACAATTGGAAAACAGAAGACTCGCAATCCTGGGCGGGCCAGACAACTGCTGAAATTTAACATATATGGTAATATAATTGAAACAGGTTTGGAAAAAAATAATACTCATTCCTGAAAAACCCTTTTCTTCACTAGAAAAGACAGAAATAACATTTCAGTGTAGTATTTACCAAAGGAACCACTACTTCCCTGCCATTCCCCCCCAGCTACATTCTGTTTTCTAAGAAATATAAAGATTAAAAAAAAAAAAAGAGGAACATGAACAACTAAAAGCAAGTTTGCGGTTGGCTTCTGTTTAAAATATCAGTATGCCTAGATCCATTCATTCAGAGTGCCCTCAAACCTAACAGACTGGTTCTTTTTTCTGTACTTCATTTTTATGAATCATGAAGATTTCCCAGTTGCATCACAACAATTTCTAGGTAGGATTACACCAAAGAGACCTTTGATCCTTGGCTCTGGAACTGCATCATAATAAAGCATCTCATCTGTCCTCCACAACGCCATGTTTTCAGAATTCTGCACTAACTGGAGTTTGGAATAAACAAGAGATGATAAATAATTCTGTGCATTTAAGTGACTGTGTCAGGACAGCGAACAACTGACCTCATACATCTTTTGCAATCTGAGCCTGAGACTGCTGCTTTGGATACCGGGAGTGAGGATGCACGGTGACGCACGTTCTATGGCTGACGTAGAGACTGCTCGGTGCCCCGGTGCATGCATCCAGAGTGTCTTAGTGGCTTCCCCAGAGTTCAGTATTATGTTTTAGACACTGAAAAATTTACCATATCCTTCCCTTGGAGCGAGTCACCCACACAACATACCTCAAAACTTTTTCACTTCTCTCCGTGCCTTCTGTTAAGCAATATCCTGTCCTTCTACACTGGCTAAGTGCTGTGCCTGCTCTGATACAATGACAGTCTGAAGGCAACAGAAAGCACTGGCATTGGCAGGGCATCGCTTATCAGCTCAAACCTTTGCCTCTTGTCTCCAAGTCACCAACCCTTCTATTTCTGTACAAGCTGCATGATCTCTGATGGCATAACATCGTCATGGTGCCTTGCTTTCCTGGGTCTCTGCATGCTTCCCGTCTGTGGTCTGCCTGTTACACTGACTAACAACCCACTTCTGCATGTAGCCTTGGGTGACCTGACAAAAATGCACATATTTGGGGATACTCCCAGCTGCATTGTACGTCCACACTGGAATTTGCCCTCTTCTTACTATATACACCCTGAACTTTTAAAGAGCATTATATTTTACTTGAATAGTGCATTTCGTAAGTTTGTGATCATAAACAGTGATGTTTGATAGGTGCTTCTCATTTGCAAAATGAAATATGAAGTACTGCATTTAGAATTAAATGCATAGTAGTAGCTAAAAGCAATGCAAAACTCAAACTCTGCCATGAGTATTATAGGCACTCAGCAACTTTACGCAAGTTTAAATGAGCAATATTATATATATAATGTAATTGCAGAGGCACTAAACACACTGTGGAAATGCAAGAAGAGGTGGTACGCTATTTTATGCCTCAGTCAGTCACAAGAAGTGGAGAAAACCACTTACAAACCTCCTTGTTTGGACCTTGAAGTATCCTTCAAGTATTACCACAGAAGTCTCTACTAGCCATTGTGTACTGCAGAACTTTATTCTACAGCATCAAAGAGCAGATTTACTTCCCTATGCTGTTACGGTAGGCATCCAAAAATCCCACACTGGAGCACCCCGCATGCAGTGTTCTCTCTTTCATAGAAAATGGATTCTTTTGTCTGCTCTGGCAGTGACACACAGAAAAGGACAAACATATTTCTGCTTGGGATTTACTGATCAAAGTTGTCTGCATTCATATGACATCGTACTTGCACAGTAAAGTCACCTGCATCTAGGACGTGCCAGGATTACTGCGGATGCATACTGTTTTACTCAACACTTTCCAGAATCCTGTGATGGTGAGCACGCCCAGGGTTTCTGGAAATGCCAACCCAGATCAGAGCTGCTGGACTTACAGCAATGTCCAGTTCAGGAAATTCATATATTCTTTGGTATATTTGCATTTTGCTTATTTGGAAAAAGTGAAATAGAGGGACAGTGTCATTGTTCTGTTTTTAACTGTTTGTTAGTTTCAGCCAAAAACAGAATTCTCATTTTTATTCTTATATTTCATCCACACACAGAGAAGCTCAGGGCTTAACACACAGTCAGACCCACTGCATACAGGTGATATTATTCTCAGTGCTGGAATATTTATTTACACGTGGGCTTGCTTGCTTACATTAGTTTCAAAGCAGCTGAACAAAAGAAAATAGAGAAAAGTGTAAGTAAAAGAAGAACAAGAGAAACATTGAAGAAACTTCTCCCAGGACACATAGAAAGACAGTGTCGATGCTGGAGTTGTAAGATTCAGCAGTTCTTGGATTTCGAGCTCCAAGCTCAAGTAGAATATGCTTTCATCTCTCAGCTCAAAAAAACTGTAGATTCAGTTCAAAATAATTTATATTATCCTCTACCTACTGTCAGGCTTCCCACTGTATGAGCTGTTCAAAGATTTGGGATAACCTAGCTGTCTTAGCAGTGATTCATAGAAGTAACAAGAAAAATCATAAATAGCAACAATTACGGTTGATATCATTTGGCGTCAGTGCCTGGAGGAGGCTGCCTGCCAAGGGGAACATTCCTCGCAAGTTAGTCCTGCAGCGTGCTGGCAGCCGGCAGCGCCTGGAAGGAATCCGATGTTCCGCTCAGTCGGGCTGCTCCGGGCTGCCAGCGAGGCCGGGCAGCACAGGGGTGTTCCAGGGAGCCCCCCGGGGTGTGCGGAAACAGGGGCCTTCCCTCTTCATCCCGACAAGGGAGGCTTTGTGATAAATGGAAGCATTTTGTTGAAGTTTCTGGTGTAAGGCAAAGGAAGAAAAAAACACACTAGGGGGGTCAGGCTCTGCTTCCCAGCCATGTGTTTGCATCTGTTAGCATGCCTTAGACTGAACTATCCTCTTTTACTTAAAATCTTGTGTTTCACAGTGAGGGACGTGTCAAGATTTTTAGCATCAGTGTCCTTCATAGAGTCGGCAGCTCGCACCAATGATTGTTTCAGGATGTAAAGCATATTGTAGCTTTTGGACTTGTAAACATCAGATTTTGCGTACTGTCCTAGGAGGGGCACTTCTAAAAGAAGAGATTTAAAATAAAGCAAGTCCATGTTCAGTGCAGTTCTTTCTAGAGCCTCCAAAACGTTAAGGGCAATTTCTTTAAATCCTTGACTTCCACCAGAGAAACGTGCAAGCCTACCCTGTTGCAGGCTGAACTGCCTCTCCATTTTTGAGTATAGCATTTCCTGATACCTTTTTAAGATATGGTAAGAGGTAGGAATATGCCTGCCTAGTAACTTCATACCAGATTAGGACTGTAGATGCTACCGCCATGCCACCTTACCAAATGAGTACAGCACTTATATGACTGTCTGTTAAAACGCTTTTTGAAGTTCAGAAAAAATTAAGTATCTTCCATCTCCTACTGTTCATAGTAGCTGTGAACAGTTTTATTTCACACTAAGCAAGCACAGAGTTCCCTATGCTGACAAGTTCAGACAATTTCAGATGCTCTGAGTCTGCACGGCTCCATTTTCCAGGATGATTGATTATATTTGACTCTCTGTGACCTTAAAAGAGTAATCTAAGCACAATTTCCGTGAGTAGATAGAAGTTGTAATTTGTTCAGTAAAAGATGGCAACTTCTGCTGTTGAGAATTTAATGGAAACATATATTATGTTCTGTGATGTTCTTGATTTTAACTAAAACCAAGAAAAGTAAAAATAGAAAAAAAATCCCTTTTATGTCTGTCTTTCTTAAAATTTACCTGAGTTAACAATCACCTTCTCGATTCAAGTCATAAGCTTAAACATAAAGCTGGAGAATCCTTTGTCAGAAGATACTAAGTATCACTGAAACTCTGTAGAACTTACCAGATTTAATAACCAACCACTAGGTTATTGATTTCATAGTTAAACTTTTTTTACTTATACTTTTTTTGGCCGCTAAAATCATCAAAGGTCTTGGTTTCAATCCAACGCTAAAAAGAACAGAAAAAAACACAAATCCATAAACAGGGAAGTAATTTTTCAGAACATTTTTCAGACACCAGAGCTTGAAGTAGCTCGGTCAGGGGAACTTGCTTCTCCCCAGTGTGACAGCACAACCATGGTGACCCCTCCAAGCGCCGAGGTTTGGAAAGAAGGCTGCAGTGCCAAAGTGTGCTGAACGTGCGAGAGCCCGTACCGTGAAACTTTCTTCTACCCCTGTCTCAAAGCCTATTTATATGAAGAATTGACTATTCTGAACTCAGGCATGTTATTCCATTTCATTGCTGTTGTCCTGTATTCCAGTCTCTTGTTATGTTACCTTGAAAAACATGACACGATTTGGTGACTTCTGTGAAAGGAGATTTTGTGATGTTTTATTAGTAGAGAATTTTTTTAAGCAAGACATCAGATAACCCGACTACATGCTTCATACATCTTTTCCTAGAAAAGATGATTATAAAATACGCAAGCAATGCATTTTAGTTAATTAAGCACATCTTACCTCATTAAAAAGAATATTATATTCTGGCTGATGTTGCAAACATCTTGCTAAAAAGATTTCTTTGCAGTTATCACTATCATCTGAAACACAGAAAGAGCCTTGAAATGTGTTTTTAAGTCTTGAAAGCAGAACACTGGAAGTGTCTGGATAGAGATGTAGCCTTTTTAAGCCTAAAAAGAAGAGGATTTAAAAGGATTGAATAGCTCAAAGGATTAGCAATGAAAGACAGACACTTTCACATATAAACTTGTCTGAGTTCATCCAAATTCAACAGCAACTTAGGTCATCAAATTAAAAGAGGCTTTGGTGGTTCACTGGAAGCAAGCCGGTGGCTCTCAGCCCAGTTTCTAAAGAAAAAAACTCATCAAAAACATGCCTCTATTTGGCGTTCATACTGGGTGTTTCAGAAAAGACCAAGAAGTGCAAAAATGCAGAACAGTTCTCTTAAAATTTGTGGTATTAGTGGCCTAGCTAAAGCAGCATGTGGGGAGTACAACCTCCCTTTTCTCAGTTGTGGATATGTGATGCAATCCATGAATAAAAGCAGATTTTTATAGTTCTACTAATGCAGAATTTTCTAAAGACATGTAATATATTCAGTAAGTGGGATTGAGAGTTCAGGTGATTCACTACTGAATTCTCACTCCTCAACCTAAACTCTTTTTATCGCATAATGTGATTTCTCATTTTACATGGTTGTCATGGGCTTTCTTTCGCACAGTCCTTCCCTGTAAAACCGGACCCAGATAAAGCTGGACTCCTTTCTGCCAGAACACTGTCGGAAGGTGCTGAAGTCGCTGTGATGAGCCAGGACCCGAGCTGCCAGGCCGGGGGGAGCACCCAGGCCACTGCCCACCCACTTGGGCTGAGGCAGAGGGGATGCCACGAGGGATCACATCTCATGCTTGCTCAGCAGAGCAGTCAGCAGACAAGACTATTGCATCCAGTTACCAGCTCGACTTTCTGCATAAAACAATCTTCAGTTTCATGGGCATGCATGTTTCTCCAAGTGTAAACGACAAAGCTAGACACTGGGAAAAAGGCACAGACTTTCTGAGAAGCTACACATTAATAATATTTCCCCAGGCAAAAAAGGGGTGGAGGGAGAAAAATGCCTTTTTCCTTAGACATCTTCTCATATATAAGCATACAAAAATTCTAGATGTGTTCACGTGGCTGTAAGCTTATTGTGATCAGTAACCCCACAAAGACAAGCTGAATTTTCATGAAAAATCATTCTGCACATATCTTTTCATCAAAGCATCCATGGACTTGGTGTTGGGTGCCCTCTATTTACGATCCAGTTCTCTCAGTCTGCGTGATCACATTATGTCTGTGCCTAGAAATCAAATAATCTCCTTATGTAGGTGTTATGAATACACAAACACACACACACATTATCAGACTGTTTGCCTCTTCTGCTTTAAAAATGGGAGAGGGACCGGTCCAGAGCACTCCAGCTATAAATGCCTTCTGTATATCATTGCATGGTACACTTGCACTCACCAAACTCAGGCTGGCGGTAAAAATAACCCTCTCTTGAAGAGCAGACGTTAATTTATCTACTCGGGTTTCCACCTGTTAACATTTTTCAGAGAGGGGCTCTGTCTGGAAGTAACTCTGTATTTCATGATGAACTCTATGTGCTTTACCAGACAGAACCAAGATGTGACTCATTGCTCTGAGATGTGTAAATATTAAAACTGTTTCAGCCATGGAGGCTCAGACTTGGCTGATAATAGACAGAGAGCAGTGGCAGAGCTGAAGAGAGACCACAAAAATCTGGACTCCTGAGATTTTTATTCTACCTGAAATAAATAGTGGCACTCTGAGAGTAATCTCAAGAATAAGTGACTATAAGGAAGACAACGCTGAACAGGAGCAGCAGGCTCTGCTTTCTAAAAGATAAGAAAAAGTTTGCATCGGTCTACAGGACATCTTTTTGATCTTTAAGCCACGCTTCTCCCTCCTGCTGGTCACAAGACCATAATAATGACCACTGGGAGAGTCACATTTTCTGATCATTGCAGGATTTACTCACCTGTTCTTGCATTACAAGTTTTGCTCCCAGGCTGTTCTCAAGTTACCTGCAACAGTTTTGCGAAAGATTTCAAGGCAGAGCAGGGAGGGAATGGACTAAATCATCATATAAAATTAAACAGAAGGCTTATTACTGAAGCAGTAGTCAAAATCAACTGTTCCCTGTACTGAGCTCCCAGTTCTTGCCCATCTTTTCAAATTTTTATCAACTTAAAATTTTTTAATTGAAACGAAATAACATTTTTAAAATTTACATAAGGTTAGTGTAACATTCTCTGTCTTTTTCAGCATTATGTCCTGACATTCTAGAATTCCTTGAGTCAAACTTGTCTGAATTTAAACATTTGCCTACTGGGGTCATAAAATCATGGCAGTTATATATCAGGGAATATATTAAGGGCGGTGATTCTGGTTAATGCAGATTGCCATTATCAGAGGTAAGACAGACAAATTCATTGCAATGCTTTGGGTAACTGCACACTAATTGAGCACTACTCTTGTTTTGCAAGAATCAGAAAAACGGTTCAGTACAGCTAAGCATCACATGGTGAGGTCTTGCTCCTGTCCTGATAATACTGCAGGTAAGTTAAATATATGTATACAGAAAAGGAATGAAAACCATTCATTTAGTGAGATCTGCTATGAAAGGCAATTCAAAATATTTTGATTTTGACACAAAAGATTCCATATCCAAGAGGACACAGTAGGGCTCGAAAGTGGTATATTACAGTGATCACTGTACCAGTCAAGGCACACTTATCAGGGAATCGTTAACAGATGCCCCATTTCCCCACCTTCCATTTTCTTCTCCAAAGTAAGAAATCACCTGCAACCACTGCAACACACAGCGGCTGGACAGATACACAATTCACTCTCCCATACAAGAGAAGAGTAGTAGATACAGCAGTGACAGGATGAGGGGTAATGGTTTTAAACTAAAACAGGGTAGGTTTAGGCTGGATATAAGGAAGAAATTCGTTACAATGAGGGTGGTGAAATACTGGAACGGGTTGCCCAGAGAGGCAGTGGAGGCCCCATCCCTGGAAACATTCAAGGCCAGGTTGGACAGGGCTCTGAGCAACCTGATCTAGTTAGTGGTGTCCCTGCTCGCTGCGGGGGGGTCGGACTAGATGACCTCTAGGGGTCCCTTCCAACCCAAAACTTTCTATGATTCT
>Ga0065711_1028057_pt1 | contig 43999 bp, 21 predicted proteins | sample Hoacrofraction12_FD_59098 | JGI IMG/M metagenome (GOLD analysis project Ga0065711, IMG submission 59098) | Hoatzin crop microbial communities from Cojedes, Venezuela - Epithelial fraction 12 v2 (version 2) | ecosystem: Host-associated > Birds > Digestive system > Esophagus > Crop | place... | reverse complement strand
CCAGGCGGGTCTTAAATATCTCCAGAGAAGGAGACTCCACAACCTCCCTGGGCAGCCTGTTCCAGTGCTCCGTCACCCTCAGAGGGAAGAAGTTCTTCCTCATGTTCAGACGTAACTTCCTCTGCTTCAGCTTGTGCCCATTGCCCCTTGTCCTGTTGCTGGGCAGCACTGAAAAGAGTTTGGCCCCATCCTCCTGACATCCACCCTTGAGATATTTGTAAGCATATATTAGGTCCACTCGCAGCCTTCTCTTCTTCAGGCTGAACAAGCCCAGCTCCCTCAGCCTCTCCTCATAGGAGAGATGCTCCAGTCCCCTCATCATCCTCATAGCCCTCTGCTGGACTCTGTCCAGTAGCTCCTCATCTTTCTTGAACTGGTGAGCCCAGAACTGGACACAGTACTCCAGATGAGGCTTCACTAGGGCAGTGTAGAGGGGAAGGAGAACCTCCCTTGACCTGCTGGCCACACTCCTCTTAATGCATCCCAGGATCCCATTGGCTTTCTTGGCAGCCAGGGTGCACTGCTGGCTCATGGTCAACCTGTCGTCCATCAGCATATCTAGGTTCCTCTCCACAGAGCTGCTTTCCAGCAGGTCCGCCCCAAGCCTATACTGATGAATGGGGTTATTTCTCTCCAGGTGCAGGACCCTGCACTTGCCCTTGTTGAACTTCATCAGGCCGCTCTGCCCAACTTTCCAGCCTGTCCAGGTCTCGCTGAATGGCAGCACAGCCTGCTAGTGTATCCACCACTCCTCCCAGTTTTGTGTCAATCATTTTACTGAATTCCTATAGCTTATTTTCTTTCAGTGTGTTGCTTTCCCATTTCAGATTCAGATATTGATTTTCTAATATTCTAAAGGAGGGATTCATATCATCAGCCTCTGTTACAGATGATGAGTTGAAGGGAATTTCACTGTGCTAAAGCCTCAGTTGACTATACTTGAAACACAGGTGACTAGCTTAATTTTTAATTTGGAACATGAATCTACCCCAAGCTTTTGCTGCTAGAGACAAAAAGCCTACTAGATGAACCCAGACTTCTCTAAACCGTGTTTTAAAATAGGCCTTCACTGTAAATTGGTTTAAAAGGCCTAATTTTGAAGTTCATTTAACTCTGAAAACTTTATGTATAAATGAAAAAATTCAAGTCCATAAGTTTTAAAATTATGATTGATTTTTATTTAAGAAGCGAGTAATATGGGAGGTGTGGATGTGCTATTAATCAATGCCTGAGAGGAGCTATGAAGAAACACCTTGTTATGAAATGGATATCTGATGGATCTTGTATATTATGGAACTATTCATGGGCAATTGGGCATAGCATTCTGTAAAAATGTGAGACCAAAGTTTAGCACTGTTTAAAAATGCACATCAAAGGACAGAAATTAGTATTTAAATAAAGAAAAAAGAAAAAAAATACTTCTTCCTTCGTACAAATCGCTGGTGCATTAACATGTTGAAAACTGATTGGAGTTCTAGTCCTTCAGATTTAAAAAGAACCAGCAAAATTAAGAAAAAAACATACAGAGACCCCAAAAATGTTTCAGGGAAGGATGTGGCTCATCTATTGCCTTTCCTGTACATACACGCACAGAGGAGCAAAAAAGGAAAGAGACCAATCTAATTCTACAGCTGTTTCTAACATCTATTATACCTTATAACACATCCTGCAATCATTATGGAAATCTCTGTGGAGATCAATGTAACTAGCTTTCATGACTGAACCAAGAGATACTAAGGGGTTTTTGTACGAATGAATATTGTTTTTTTTCCTTTCCATTTCTGGACATTGAAGGCAAATAAACACTTCAAGCTTTCAAATTCTATGAAATTCAAGATTGTTTATGTTGCAGATTAAAGGCAACACACACCAGAAAATAAATTATATATATTATATATAAATATATATGATTTCTATATATACAAAGATGATAAACTGGGACAGGAAAGAAAAAGCACAGTAGCAACATCAGATTAAAAGAAATACTTTTAAAACTGTGAGCAAAAAGACCAAAGAATCCTGCAGGCAGTTCTTACTACCTATTGCTTGAATTGGTCACAAGAAAGTTCGAAGAGAGGTGGGGGCTCACACTGCCCAGTCCCAAGTATGCTGCCTTCCTGACCTCATTCCAGGCCAAACCTCCACCTCCAAAACAAGACTTTTACATATCCAAAAGTCCAAGCTCATCCTCCTACTCACTTTGCTCAGTCTACAACCATAAGCAGCTCTTTTCCTATGCAGTTGCTGTAAGGGAAAGCTTAGCTGAGTTAGTGGAGGCCCCATCCCTACAAATATTCAAGGCCAGGTTGGACGGGGCTTTGAGCAACCTGGTGCACCTGAAGATGTCCCTGCTTACCGCAGGGGGGTTGGGCTAGATGATCTTTAAAGGTCCCTTCCAATCCAAAGCATTCTATGATTCTATTCTATGATTCACTTCATGCTCTCTGACCCCACAACAACTCTGATTTTTATCTCATAAAAGCTGAAGCACAATGAATTCAAAGTGAGAAAACCAAAAATTCTATTATCAAAATAAAGTTTTAATTGTTTCCTGAGTGTGTGGGGAAAGCACGGAAGAAACGGGAAAAAAACCCAAAAGACATTTCTTGGGTTGATTAGATTTTAAGTTATCTATACTTCTGATATTGTGTTCCACATTATTTTTTTCAGTCACTAATTTCAGTTAGTACTCAGAGTACCACTACTTCTGAGTGCAAATTCTGAGTTCCAAATATGAATTCTAGATTTTTCAGCTGAAGTTATTGACTCCAGGAAAATAAACTTTCAAAATACTTGTGAAAAAGACAAGAACATTGCATTGCTTAAAATAACTGAAAAATAAACTGATTAACAATCCAATTTAATTTTAACCTACTTCAGTATCTGAATTTTAAAAAGGATCTCACCCTCAGCAAAGCACTGTCCTAATATATGAAGAAGGCAAGAAGCAAAAGGAGTGGTTTAATTACGCCACAATTCTATTAACTTGTCTCATAACACTGTCAGGCAATAAATAACGCCATACAACTGGTCATTCTCTCATTGCTCATTTGCACCTTTTTGGAGTGGAGCCAACAGCCCTCACGCTTTCAGCCTGGGCTGGCACCCATTGCTGTGATTCCGCCTGCACCACTCACTGACGCTTCAGATAGGACCAGCCAAAAAAGGCATTTTTTGCACTGTGTGTTAAATCGCTGAAGCACCAATACTTTTTTTACAGGTTACCTAGGGCCCTTGATTTAAGCTTATTGCCTTTCTTATTCATTAGGGAATGAAATTCTCTTGTTCATGAGCAAGTAAGGTCATCAATAGCTAACTTGGCTGCTGTCCCCACTCCAATCTTAAAACCACACCTCAAGGTGGCCAGCTAGCTGAGAGACACTCGGCAACTCCTTTAGCATACCCTGGGTCAGCTTTTTTGGACAGAGAGGTGTGCACCTCAAAAAGGTCAAAAATTTGTCTCTGAGGTGTGCTGCGGCACAACTGAATACCTTTACAAAATAATAACCTATTATACGAAGATATTTAACAGGCATGTCAGAGGGCATATTCCTGGCTGCCAGTAAGTGTAAGAGGGGTATTAGCTAGCCCGTGGCATGTGTCTCTTGCAACTCAGACTCAGATCTGGTGCACCATTTAGTCAGCTGCCTGAATACATGTCTGGTTTCGTCCCCTGCAGCTTAAATAGGGTTTTTGTTTGCTCAGAAGAGGTTGTATCTCTCTTTATGCTTGTTAGTGCTCCATTGCCAAGTCATGCTTGTGTTCCAATTCTTACTATCATTACCGAGCAACGTAAAAGCCAGTCAACTAAAAAATTGCTTTTAATGAAGTTTTAGTGCCTGGCATAGTTCTTAGAAGTCTGACTTTTCAGTGAAGTGTTATTTTAGTATATACATTTTTAGTACTGAAAAAGTACATATTGTACTACATTAATAATTACCATAATGCACACTGAATGAGCTAACATACATTTTATACTAATCTGTATGTATGAAATTATTGCAGAAGGAGAAATCATAATTAATATTCAAAGACAGAACTTGTGTACCTCATGTTTTCAGCTGAATCCTCTGGCATTGGAGCAACAGTTTGGACAGCTGGCAGATTTTTGCTGGTAGCACCATTCACAAAGCTGGATGACGAAGAGGAAGAAGAAGATCCTGAGTCTACTGCACCTGTCCCCCAAAAAATACAAGTCTTAATTCAGTCTGAAGAAACATAACTTTTAGAGACTTATAATATAGTCCTTGTCTTAATCATCTACTTTTAAGTAAGGAAATAATGTTATTTATTCTAAAACAATCAAAACCATTCCATATGATTACCATATAAATTAATACCTTATTTTGCTAGTATAACAATAATAAGCTTAAAAAGCTACTGAAAATCAGGCAAAATAAATCCTTACCTCATTTTCATTATTCCAAAATTATATTCCAAAGATGAAAACATTTTTACATCATCCTGTAAAGCAAGATCTTTCTAAAATAAAGGTATATTTAAGATGAGCTTGAGTGGAGAATAGAAGTTTAACTATTTTTTATAATGTATATATGCACACACTTCTTGGCTGCTCAGCTGCAACTACAGGCAGAAAATAAAATGCAAATTAAAAAATGACGGAGAAGACAGAAAACGTATATTCCTTCAGGAAGTAATGGGGGAAACCTGTCTGAGGAGTATTAAGACTCTAATTTTACTTTTCCTGACTCCTTCCTCAAGTCATGGAGAATTTTAAGATCTTAAAAGTAGGGAAGGCAGTGGGGGTATCACTTCAATGGGCTGTGAACAGCTGCCCAGAGAAAAGATACAGACAGAGCACACATTTATACTTCATGTGATCTGGGTCAGAGCTAAGGGCTAAACTTAGACTCTAAATGCCATTCTGTCATGTTGGTTGAAATGGCACTGTGAGTCCAGCCTCTCTGAAGCAAACCAGCAAAGGCTCAGAGCGGCCAGAAGCAGCAGTGAGGGCACTGCGATAAATGCGGCCCCTGTTCTGCTGCACAGTCCTGGGGCAACCCGGCCCTGCAAGGCAGGCAGCAGCGAACGCTCTGGTAGCCGGGGTTCCAAGTTCAAGGGACCACAATGCTACCAGAGATGTGGGCGACAGGCAAGACTTTTATCCAAGGTAGCAATGAGGGGTGGAGAATCTCAGTTTAGAGATCAACGGCACTATTCTGCCAGTTTTGAAAAATGAAAACTGGTAACTCCCTGTTGCTGGTCAGTTTTAGCAGCATGATACATTACTGTCCTTTGCATTTCACAGGTATATATTATTTTTCAGTTTCCTGCAAAGCCCTACAAAGCATTTATGGTTTCTTAACTGCTTAAGTAGTCAGCTGACAATGAAATAGAGGTCAAATGCTGGTGAAGGTGAAAAATTCTCTGGCAGCAGGGATAGGCGTTTTCTTTTTTTTTTTTAATTTGCCTTTAAATAATTTTTACTGATAAAAGAAATAAGGTAAAAATCACAAGTTTGACTGGCTCATTTAAGAAAATTTATATTCAAAACAGTATCAAAATGCAGCAGGATTTGCTGGGCTTGCTGACACTACAGTAGCTGATGAGGTTCAGGATTTAGGCTAGGAACTGATTTAGTCTGCTGGTTTAATAATGCAAGTGGGAGGTGGATTGTGGCTTACACTGTGGGTTCTGACTTGGACTAAATAGAAATTGCAAATGTACCCAAACACATGGAGAAGGAAACACAAAAATATAAGGTAGGCTGTTTCTCCCCAGCTAGGAATCACAGCAACTTTGCTGGGAACAGGGTACCTTAAAAAAGACGAAGGCTTCGTATATATGTGTATACGCATGTGTGTGCATGTGCTTACTTATATTATTTACATATTTATATTCACATATACATAGGTAACATATTTTTATTACTTCTTCCCTTTTCCTTCCCAAGTTAAATTTTCTTCATTAAGGTTGTTGTCTACAAGTGCAGTTGCTAAGTTGTTTAACCCGCTAGGCTCCCAGAAGAGCAGGCCAAACAGACCTAGAACTACTGGATTAACACAGAAGTAAGATCAGGATATGAATTACAGAAATCCAGTTTAAAACCTATAAAACCGGTCTTTTACATAAAGAGATGAAGGAAGAAAGCCTATTTCCCAAAAGACACATTCAAAGCACTGAAAAGACTTCAGTAACATACATCTCATTACACCGTGACAGTGACATTGACTATGACAGCGATGGCGGATGAAATGTAAACACCGACTGCAATCCATGAATAACTGAAAAAAACACCTTTTACACAAGTCCAGCACAGAACATACCTCAAAGATAAAACTGTATTTCTAGAGTATCTGGGACATACTGTAAAAACAACTGTAAATAGAAGGTTTGCGGGGACATCTAGTGTTTCTAAAAAACTGTATACTGTTTCTTTTTTACCATTGTAAAAAAAAGTGCTGTTCAATGAAATTCTACACACTAATTTAAAATCATTAACAACATAGATAATTTCACAGAATACAAGTATATAAACCAGAAAGTATCTGGATACTTCATGTACGTATCTCAAAAACTGACATACATGATCACTGTTTTAACTACTGTAGGCATAGCTTAATTAAAAATTGTAAAATGAGCATTTTAATTGAATAGATACTTATGTTTTCAATGTGATACTAGGTTTTTTTACCGCCATTAATGTGTTTAGTATTTCAGAATGTTGACATAAAATTCAAATCTTCAAAAAAAGTTGGAGGGGAAAGACTTTTCAAACTATTTCTTAAAAGAATTCATCAATAAAGTTCATTCAGATGAATTCAGGCCTAAAAGGCTTTATCAAATAAGATCACTAAAGAAGTTCAGTATACGTATAATTCTAATTAAATCTGATAGTTGCTGAACTCCTGTTGAATCAGTACTTTTCCTTTAATCAAGCTAATCCATAGACTAGGAGAATGAAACAGGTGCATTAAAAAAAAAAAGCTACAAGATCTACAGCCTTTAATCCACAGTGAATGTACCATGGAGTCTGCAATACTGTCCTCTACTAAGAACAGTATCTGGGAAATTACTGATTTTTAAATGCAATTACTTACAAAGAAGAGCTACTACATTCCAGCCCAAACAGTTCAGGTCTTTAATCAGTGAGAAGACTGAAAAGCTTAAACTATTCAGTATCATTTTGGAAAACAAGGTTTCCAATGTAGGATATTTTTTGCATGACGTAAGAGTACCTAAAAGGAAATCCATTCAAGATTAACAGAAGTGGCTACACAAATGGAACTGTTCATAGAAGTGATAACATTATTCAGAGCATTCATTCCTCCCATCTGCCTCAGGATAATTAGATTTTAAGATTTTTTATTTATCCTTAGAAAAATCAAAGTTCTATTACCAGGTATTAAAGGTAATCTGCAAAAGGAAAGAAAAAAAAATCAGTGTGTCTTCATATTATTCTATGAAGCAGAAGGATGCCAAAAGCTTCCCCCACCATTTTATGCAACCCCAGGGAGATTTTCATTTTCTCAAGCCTTGACTGAAGTTGTGATATCCTTGAAGAGAGCTCTTCTCTCAAGTGCTTTTGCTTAGTTTAGAAAGAAAACAGACCATAGCCAGACATTTCAAAGAAGTTTAAGTAAACATCAGTTGCTCTCAGTAAGGATTCATTTCAGAATGGAAACCACAGTCTCCATGGTCAACAGGCTCCTTCATGATAGACAACCACACTATTACTATTATAAATAATTAAAAAAGAAGGTATTGTCCTCCTTGTATAGGTCACAATAAACAACTACTGATAAGACATGACTACAGTTAAATTAGATAGATTCTTACTGAAAAACCTTCCAAAAATCATAGCATAATTTTTGACAAATAGTAATTGCCCATAATATTAATCTTCCACAATCTACAATATATTTATTAAGTAGTTAGTTGTCTCTGCTTCCTTTGATGCACAAAAAGGCATTAATTGGTATATATCATATAAACATCCTCTACTGCAGAGCAATGAGAAGTCAGCTCATTTCAGTTCCAAGCTATTCTTATAAAAGTGTTAAGGCTCTTTATTCACTTATTTAAGGCTGTGCAAGTCCATTGTGCACTATCAAAGATTATAAATATACACCAAGAGAGAGAACTGGCTCTAATAAAGGCCAAGATTGAATCTTTCCAGGTCTTTATTTCAGAAGTACAAAAACAGTAACAAAAAGATGATTAAAAAACAAAACACCACTAAAAGTAACAAAACAAAAAACAAAGAAGAAAAAATGAGGGTCACAAAAATATTTAAGGACAATACCTGTTGTATTAATCATACTTTTTGGTGTAGCTCCTGTTGCAGCAAATATATTAGGCGTACTACCCGGTGGCAGTCCACTCCCAGCTGTGGCAGCTCCAACTGTGGTAACAGCCAGGCTACCCGGAGGGGGTTTCTTCACCGGTACAACCACGCTCCTGTGGAAAAAGAAGTGGAAGATCACTAAAACTGCACAACAGAGTTAGCAAAAGTTTTCGGTTATGATGGGATTACGCTGTGTTATAACTCCGTTGCTGAGGAACACATAGTGTCAATTTTCTTAACCTTCCTGAAATAGGGTGAGACTACATTAATGGACCCTAAAACCAGACCTGCTTTGTCTGCAGCTTCATGTGATTCTTTCAGTGCCCATAAAAAGGAAAGACCACACCATTTCATTGATATGTTACGAACACCACTATCACCTGTGTTCTAGCTCTGCACAGAAAATGTTAAGTGTTGGAAGCAATGCCAGCATACTAGCAGTCCGCATGGATGCAGTCTTAATGAGTATGTTAATTTGTTGATCCTCCTGAAGTTATCTAAGATAACAATTTATTTGCCAGTCATCTGAACACTTGAATACAGTAGTTGATTCTTCAGTACCATGCACATAATGCTCTTGCAAACATAGTTGACTAACAAACACAATTTTGCACTCAGCTTTCTGGAAAACTTTCACACTCATTTAAATCAGCAGCACATGATGTACATTGAACACCTAAAATACAACAGAGTAAATATTTGCTCCCACAATACTGATATCACATCCATTGGAAAATAAAGGTGTCTTGAGAATTTGAAGCTTTTAAGAAGAGAACAGGGCTTCCATACAAAAAATCTGACATAACATCAGATATCTATAGACAACGTTGCATGCAAACTAACACATTCTCACTTAATCTTAAACCACTCTATTTTTAAAAATCTCTAAACTAAAAGACTTGCTGTATGTGTTAAAAGGGAAGAAGAAGGAAAATATTAGAGAGACATTTAATGATTATTTTTTTCAACACTGGATAGCTGTCATAGTGCAGACAACTATATTTATATTTTTCCATTTAATATTTCAATTTTTCTTTAAAAAATTGCTCCTAAAAAGTCTATTTCAGTAGAAAACCTGTATGAAAACCAAATCTGAAACAAATTATATATTAAAATGTATTTTCATCATCGTCATCCACACTTTTTTTGTTAAACAGATACACTCTTTAAAATTAATCATTGTGATCGAATAAAAGAGGAAGAAAATGTAACTAGGATAATAATTCCATATTTTGCTCTAGACATTCCTTTGGTAATTATTTTGTTACACTTCTGTGTATATATGATGGCACATGATGGATCAAAAGGTGCGGAACAATTTTTTACAGTAATACAGTTTGTTCATATATGTCTAAATCCTCAGTCTCCCTGGATTTTAAAGACTGCTGATGCAAATGGTATTGATGATGCCACTGTCAGAATTATATACAAGTGTTATTTTTTGTGATCTCCTCTTACATGATGACAGCGTACAAAATGACCCATAAGCAATTTTTCTCTCTCCTTTTTTAGAGGGGTAACAGTTCCAGTTGATGTCTCTGCATTCTGAAGAACAGTTTTACCACTACCCTGAAGTGTGGACTATTAGAAAGGTAATTCTAGGCATATTGATGGTTTTCTGTCTCCTTCCATTTACATTAGGAGAAGATGAGTCTGCACAATGCAATAGCTATTGATTAGGATACGTCACACTAAAATAATTGCTTTTGTCTGTAGTTAATAATCTCTTATAATTGTTGCTGATATGAAGTGTTTACAGAGCAGCAGCTACAGGTAAATAAAGCTGGGTCTACATGGGTTAGATTAATCTGCTCCATAACATCAATAGATTTCCTAAAATTAGCTCCTATCCACACACAAAGATCTCTAGCTCACCTAATACTTAACACAAATACTTGAGTTCTGGTTGTTCAGGAATACTGAATCAGTGCTCAAGAACAGAGTCCCTGTAGTGCATAAAAACACAAGAAGAAATGAGGACTAGTATCTTAAGTGGAAGCACCTCCTGATTATATTAATTTCATAAGGAAACTATTACCATTACCTACAGCATCTTTTCAGAGAACTGCAAGAGAAAGGTTAAGATTGGTGTGAATGAAGAATGAATAGGAATATTTGGGTAATGAGGCTCAGGAAGGAAAGACACAGCAGTAAAAGCTGTCTTAGACTGGCCTATGCTAATGACACATAGATTATCAGGTCATCAAGACCACTGGTGTGTGTGTAGCTTCACAAGCTAACCAGACCTTGGAGACAATAACAGTCAACAGTGATGACTCAAAGAGGAGGGGAAGGACAGAGAGACTGTTGGCAGCTCCATAAGAGTAGAAAAAGACATATCCAAAAGCTGAAAATAGTTGCAACCTACGAAGAACGCAGGAGATGCGAGGAAGACTTGACAGCTGGTGTCCCATGCACTCCCTATCATTGCAGCAGATCCTGGACCCAGCACCCGGACACAAGCACAGGGGATGCCTGACTGCTGGACAGACTCCTTAGACACACACCAATTCTAGTGTTTGCAAACGTAAGACAGAGTGTGAGTGAGCCAGATCTGTTTGGTTTCGGGTTTTAAGTAAACTATTTTTTCCTCCTATAAGGCTTGGTATTGGTATCTGCTAAATTGCTGATACAATGGCTTCAAAAGTATTTCCTACTTTTCTGCTACTTTTCCAAAGATGATGAAGCTAAATTCAAGGTCTTCCTTCTCATCTTCAGACAGCTCAGTGGTCTTCCAGAGTATCCAAAAGATCACCTAACTTTCCACAGTGAAGACCACATGTCAACTTCTCTCATCAGATGTAATACAATAGTTGGCTTGGAAGGGACCTTTAAAGGTCGTTTAGTCCAATCCCCAAACATCCCGGCCTCCTATAAAGGCAAAGACTCTTTTCTCAAGAGTGTAGTTTAAGACTGAAAATCAACTCCTACAGCAAGAAAGGACAATCCTGCCTAGATCCCACAAATACTACTGCTCTATGTACGGTTGACAGATTTTTGTAGATCTGAATCTGGGCATTAAGACAGGTCTGGTGTTACTAAACTACAGATTATCAAGAAACATCAGGAGAAACCTCTCTACCATAAGAACAGGCAAAATCAGCAAGATATTATCATTCCAGATTGAGAGAAAATGCAGCTTTCTGATATGTCATACATGGTGACCTTGTCAAAATGTCTCATTCCTACTGATAAAACAAAATACAGTGAGGGAATACAGAATGACATCCAGATGAAGGAGACTGAACAACTAGATCAACAACAGAATACAGTGGTCAAAAATGTGCAAAACAATTACAGGAACAGCAGAACAAGAAAGGTGAAAGAGGATGACTGATCATGCTCAAGAGAAAAAAAACTTCTTCTAACCAATCAAATCACTCCAACAGCACATTCAGATATTTCTTTCATGGAGGTAGAGAAATCTATAGACTAGAAGAAAAGGTTATATACACTTCCATCACTGCATTTTATGCCTTGTTTTCTACAACATATTTCAAACTTTCAAAATGCTCCAAAGTGGTCCACTTTTTAATGAATCACATTATCACGGTCACAAATGAGCCTCAATGATTAGTCAACAAAAGCTTAGTAGTAATTGGCTGTAGCAGCTGATTTTATTTAACTGTTCACCAGGTAGTTTACAATTCTATAAAGAATTGTGACGGCTAATCACTACTTTGTTGCTCGATGAGTGTCCTTGTCAAATAGTAAATCTAAGCCTGAAGTCCTCGGAATTCACACTATGTTTGAGTGTTGTTTGTTCAGCCTACACACCACTCGTGCATTGCTGGTTCATTAAATAACCTCAGCAAATGGCTACAGGATTCTTCTGGGTTTTAGTAAGTTTAGACAGAAAATAATACCATTAATGTGTTGAACTGCAACAAGAGAAAACTGAAATAAAAAAAAAAAAGTCCTCGAACTTTCCTTTAAAATTTAGCTACCCGGTGCTGGTGAGAGATGAATCAGGTTATGCAGCACTGTATTTTCTCTCTCTTGGTCTGATCCACATTCCTTACCTCTTCTGCATTTTAAAATCTAAAGGCCTTCCAACCTGATCACTCTGGTCAGTCAAGAGGTCAGAGATACGCCTCCCATACCACATGTCTTGCGCTACCTATCTGAGCAGTGCCAATTAAATTAGAACTACTTTTAACTCTTCCGGGATATATGGAACCTCTTAAGGCTGAACTAATATTACTGCTCCTCCCTTCCTCCCCCACAGCAGCAGAAAGCATGAGGATTTTCAAATGCTCTTCAAAAAGCAGTACAGATTTCAGGCAAATTCTTTACAGCAGTACTCTGTGTGAAACAGCAGCTTCTTCCAGATGGTTCAGAAGGAATCATGGTAGAACATGGGGGAAAATTTGTCTGCTATATTACATGTTACCTTGTCCTGTGGTTAGATTAATTTAATCTCTGGAAAGAAAACTTCGTATTTTTTCTCTGAAACTTATTCCTATTCTCCACACCTACGTACAGGTCTAGTCCTTTATGAAACATTCTGATTACTCAGTGTTCCTCCTGATTTCAGCCCCAGATTGTGATTTGATTCTGTAACAAGCAATCGGTCGTATGCACTAAGAAGAAAGTGAATCATCTGAGGTGTGGTTTAAGGACAAGGACGTGAAGGTCATTGATCTTTGCTCTCAGATAAAGCAGTGAGTATTTACCCCCATTGAAATTCCCCATCACTAGTAACTCCTTTGCATTCAGGATAAATTAGCTGAAGTATCTAAAATGTTCTAAAATATTGACAGGAAAGAAGGAAAAACTGTAAAATATTAATAGACTAACTGTCAAGAAAGAGGAATGGTCTTAGCTGAACAGGGAAATTGGAAATACTGGAAATTTAATGAGTTTAAAGAATGTGAATAGAAGTGAAAATGTCATGTATTAAATGCCAGAAACATAATCGAATAAAGGAAAAAACATAAAGAAGCAAACAGTATGAGGTATAGACTGGGGATGGGTGATGAACATAATCCTGTATCTATGGTGCAAAAAAATCCCAAAAAGCAAGAGATAAAAAGCCACAGTCCTGAGAAAGTCAAAAAAAGTGTACAAGGCCAGGTTGGATGGAGTTCTGAGCGACCTGGTCTAGTGGAAGGTGTCCCTGCTTATGGCAGGAGGGTTGGAACCAGATGATCTGTAAGGTCCCTTCCAACCCTTATGATTCTATGATTCTATGAAAACAGCTTTAATAGTGATTTTACAGTGGCTTATTGGGGTAAAAAAGCAAGACAAAAAAACAGTATAATTTTCAGCTGTATATCCAGTGAATCATATTAAAGAGTAAAGAGATGCTGGTTTCTCCTGATAAAACATACATAAAGCTTCAGTTGAGATATAGCTACAGTTCTGTGCACGGCATGTGAAAAGATGCACATCACACAGGTTATAAGGAAGGTTTTGAAAGAGTTACCTATGTACAGATTGGTACATGACAGACAGGAGGAATATGATTACAGCTAGATGAAAATAAAAGAGTGTTAATATACCCAATTTTGGTTGACTTGAACCTGTTAGTAAATCCGGGCTGAAATTGTTCTAAACAAACAGCGGAGCTGGAGGTGCGCTTCCACGTTGTCCTCTACTTAGTTTAGCAAATGAGTGGCTGAGACACTCTTTAGCGATACAGACAACGCAACTTCAATTCCCTTTTCTGTCCAACAGGATCTGAAACCATACCTCCCATTCTCTGGAGTGTATTTTAACAGCCGCCTTAGAAAAGATTGCAGAATCTTTCCTTTGGACCACAATCTCCACCAGGCAAAGATCAGAAATATTACTGAGAGTGAATAGGAACTTAATTCCCACACTACTGATTTTTTTTTTTCATCCACATGTTTACAAACTACTGTGATACCCAAAGTAATGGGGAATGCAATGACTAAGTACAGACAGCACCTGTAACTGTTTCTTCTCGATTCACAGGAAAGATGGTCTGTTTTCTCCAATTATTTTTCATTATGAACTTTAAAAAGTAATTCTTTCTGTTGGAAGAACACTAAAACATATTAATTTGTAACTAATTTTTATTAAATTTTTCAGGAAAATCAAATCTGGTTTTCAGCAACCATGTTTTGGAGAATCTAGCATACATACATAAAATACAGATTTTTATCTAAACATACTTTTTGAAGACCTTGTTTTTCTGTACTAACTGGCAGGACATGTATCGGCCCTGACTGGATTTCACAAGATGTCCACCTTTCCTAGCATAAAATACCTTTAAAACTGGCTCCAAGGACCTTCTGCAGGGGGGGTACTGGGGGACAGGGGACACCAAAACAACAAACAAGAATAAAATACTTCAAAAAGGTGTCCTTCAAAATATTTCAAAATATGCTTGTAAAGACTTCATTGAGCATTTAAACTATGCAAGCCCATAGTATTCCAATTCATGAAATGATGATGGATTAAAAGCGAATAAGATATTTAATAGCAGAAAAAATAACTGATGTCTCATTTCCAGGAACTCAAAATTTTCTGCTTATGCAAGCATGCTTCCTACTGAAATAATTCCGCTAAGTACAGAAGATATATGTAAATTACCTCAGTTTGAAAAAATCATAAATGAGACATAAAACCAAGAGCACTCTCAATTTCAATAATAGCACCCTCTAAAAACCCTCCACTAGAAAAAAGTAGAGTGGAGCAAATGGAAGCTTCAAAATGCAGTATTGGGTAGAATCAGAAATAAATTCAAAAAACGTTAATGGTCTAGGTTGCGTCTAGTGGGAAAAAATGCAAACTGACAAAAAAACAAAAACAAGAAATCCCCAAACCCTAAAAATCAATAACAGGAGCTGATTTTTGTCAGACATAAGATGAGAAGGCAAAAAGGAATTATTGGTCAGTTATGCTCCATTAGTTGCAAATCTAGGTGAAATAACCCTTTGTGTTTGCTTCTAAAAATGTCATCCTGGCTGCCATTTTCAAGGAATTCAGTCTGACATTAAAAGACATGTCATAACTTTGAGGATCCAGGCTCCAGCGTCCCAGAAATCTGTTTATATAGCTTATAATGTAATTACAGCTACCTTAAGACAGATGAGGCAGAAGGCAGCGATATATTGAAAACTAATTGAAAAACGCAGTTGTCCAGAAGCAGTTGTGGGGAAGAGGTCTCTGAAAAGCTGCTCAAAGCTCCAGAGTTTGAAGTGAAATTTTTGATGTTGTCACTCTCAATCTATTGAAGAGCTGACAGACAATCAAACCCGTCTGGCTGGCTGGCAGCTCATTTTGCTGGCAGGTGGCAAACAATTAGACACACCAATTTGTGCCTCCTGATGACATTAAAGCATGAAACTAAGTTGTATGCAGGGCCTAGTGATTTGTGTGAAAGCATTTCAAAAATAATACTCTTTGCCGTGGCAACTCATTTCAGACTGCCACCTCCCATTACGGCTTTGAGCGGTGAAGACGACAGACTTGAGTTACGTGCGGTGCAAGGCCGCTTCTGTTCAATCCGTCATCAGTGCCCCCCGAGACCTCAATCCCCTCCTTTCATCAATATCACCTCATCATTTACATTCGATAGTGCTTGAACTGCTGCATACATTAACTACATGCAAGTTGCAGTCGATAAAACGTCTTGGACACGTTTTCTGCTTTTATGTTTCATTTACAACTGCACAAATTCTACGGAAGAATACGCTGTAGCCTATTACACAATGACTCTTATGAACATATTAGCAATGTACAACTAAAGAAACATGCAGAGCAAAACACATCATTTATTAAATGATAGAATAGAATTTCTAACTTCAGTTCTATTTACAGGAGTTTGCTTTACATGGCTTTTACCCGCCTGTAAGATCAGTGATTATAGTTAAAGAAATATCTTTAAAACAACAAAGATACTGTTACTTTTCTACTAATTACTTATTACCTCTGTTCTTGTTTTACAAGGCACCCAGTCATCAAATGCAAAAATAAAATAAAAAAGTCTAGCCTCACAAGGACTAAGAATAGCTTTTGATTAAAGTGAAAAATACATTTTTCTAACCTCGAATTGCTTATAAATATGGAACCACTGTGTATATTTTATAAAAACTGAAACAAATAAAACCTGACAAAACCATACAATCCATTGCTCAAGATTCTCCCTAGAGAGAATAAACATGACCAATTGCCACACTGCTCAGTGAAGTACCAAGAGCTGCATAAACTACAGCAACAGAAGATTCACAGAAATATGGTCCTCAGGCATAGTGTTAGCTTTTAAAAAATATCCACTGTGTATTATTTAATTGTTAGTTTATATCAGTAAACACAATTATATTTACATGAGCAAGCATGCAAAAACAATCACACTGTGATTTTTTTCAGTTTTTCAACGATAATTGGGACATGATAAGCAATACAAAATGATCATAAACCACCACAAGCTAAAATTCATGTTGCTTTCTCACTATTTTAATTAGTTCTAATATTATTTTAATTTGCAATTCAAGGTTTTTTTGTCCTAACCTTTGTTTCACCCCACATGAAAAGTTACAGGGTCAGGATCTCAATGTTCTTCTCTGTAATTTGAAAAAGAAAAGCGACAATGCCACCCACCTTTTGCCTCCAAAAATTGCCACAGCGGTCAAGTAAGTTCTCTGAAAACACAAGCAAAGTGCACAGAGGAGTGTTTGCCTGAACAGTGGTCATTATTCAGTAACGTAGCTGTGCAGTGCAGCCAGCCAGCTGAGGTCCTGTGGGCTAACAATATCAGTACTTTTAGCAAGATTCCCACAGTTCAATAACAGAGTTTAGTTGCAGGTAAGAATTTACTGCTTCCTCATCTGCTAGGACCTGCCTGGACCTGCCAGTTTTGGTGGTATTAAAAAGCATGACCTAACTCACTCACCAAAATCAGATAGCAGGGTGATCTGTTGAAGAGAAGAAAATATCCCAACAAAATGGACACAAATCGATCTTCTTTTGCCTAAACTTCAACCATTACTACTTTTTATTTGCTGAAGAAGTAAACAATGGCTGACATGGTACAACATACACTACCAAAGCTACAAACATAGCTGTACACTTCACACAGCAAATCACAGAATCACAACTTGGGCAGCAAGGTAGCAGGATAGGGAAAAACCAAACCACGAAACCCTTTAGGCTCCTAAGCAAACTTATTAAGTATGAAAGGCCTATCAAAATCTGTAAGCTCTACACAAAAAGCACCTCACAGATAATTCCATAATTCTATGTTAGCAACTATTAATAATGATGTTCAAACTGTACAAGCAGTCACATTGTTGCAAGAAGAATCTAATGGAGGTGCTCACACTAAACACAGGTTATGGCCAACCTGTTGCAGCCCGTTACAGTTTTTAACGCTTTCTTATAAAGCTAAAATCAAGAAACGCAGAATAAAACTCATCTCTTCAAACATCTTGATGGTAAGTTTCCTCTAACAAAGACAAAGACATCTCATGAGGCAATAGACTCCATTTTATTTTAAGTGTCTAGCATTTTGTGAATTAATAATAACCCTCTGAATGAAGAATTTTTCTTAATTGACCAAGGCAGAAATTTAGCTGAATAGGTTCAACTAAAAAAACCTTTTGGTGGTTACAGTTAGGTGCTAATAATCCTACATGCAGCACAAATTTTTCTACTGCTTCACATACAGTAATGCATTCTAGAATATGATGGCTCCTCATACAGGATTATGGAAAAATTCCTAACCATATAGGAAAAAATATATTTTTCATTTCACATTGAAATCATTCTAAAATCAAAACATGCGGATTGATGAACAAAAAATATACTCTTAATGAAAGTTTTTAAAAGAGCTTTTCTCTGAAATGGCCTTAAGACCTAAAATATCATTACCAAAGGGATATATTCATTGCTTCTAAAGTACATTTCACTTTTTCTATCAATCCACTCTTTGTTACAATAGATGCTACTGGATGGTTCACTGAATTATTTCAGAAAAGCAGTTTCAGTACTAATATACATAAACACACAAAAAGGCACTGGCTTTTCTATGGAATTCCTAACGAAAAAGTGCTTCTCCACTTCTGTTGTAAAATTCTCATGTATTCTTGCACTTTACATTGTGCTGAAAACACTGACTGCATATTGTTTTTCTTAAGACTTTAATGAAGACATTTGTGACATTTTTGCAGATTTTCTGTAAATGCACATGGATTTTTCTCATCAATCACAACAGCCATTGTCTTGTTTTCTTTTTTCTTTCCTCCAGAATTTTAATTCTTGTACCTGCATGATGCACTAATATATTTCTACAATTTTGCTTAAAATTTTGAGACATGATTTACCACATCTTTGAGATAAGTCTCGGTTCCATTTTTTATTTTTTTAAAACATTTTTATGAAGAAACTCCAGGGATCTTGTCATACTGGAAAATGTAACCACATCAAGCAGCATAAGAGTGAGCTCTTTGCACAGGTTAAGACGGAGCCCACAATGGAACAGGTTACCCTTCTTCTGGAAAGATGCTGTTGATAGCACATCTTATCAAAACTTCCATGTTTAGGATAACTGAGATGGAATGGACATCTAAGGAAAAGTATATTCATTAGAAGCTTGGAAGCTACAGCCTAAAAAAAGGAAACAAAGGACTCCTTGTGGAAATGTTCAGCAGTTTATTTTTAAACACTAACTTTTGAGCCTATTTGCTTTTTAAAGGAAACTGGGTTTCACCATGACCATACAATTTGCCATGGTCAAAGCATTTCAGTACTAGAAAACAGTGCAATGATGGATCCAATTAAGATTTAAGCCTTTGAAAGAACATTTGACTGAATTTCTGCACAGTCCGTCTGTTCTATATCAGCAGATATTACCCCTCCTTCTCCTCACTAAAATGCTGTTTTAAAGGAAAAAAGATTTTATTGCAAAAATATTTCTTTACAACAGGCTTGTTTTCAAAGTACCTCATAGAGTTTTATTCACTGCTGACAGAGAAAAACAAGGTGAATTACTTTTGTCTATACTATACAGTCTGTCTTGGTAACAGAGAGAAGAAGTAATACAGCTGTTCTTTAACATAGTCTAATACAAACCAACAGAAGAATAACCATGTTTAAAAAAAAAAATCCTTCAAATTTCTGACTAACATCAATATAAAATAATGAACCCAGCCATATACCTGTCAAATGAGTGAAACTGCATGGGAAGAATAGCATGAGCCTCTCTCTTCAGTGCAGGATCTGGGTAAGGGATCGGATCCGGTCCACATTCTGCAATTTCAACAGGGGCTGCCACAAGACTTTTCAGTATTTCCTTCACATTGATGCCTTTACTTTGGCTGATACTGGATATCGATGATGCGGGTTTCAAGATTTCACTGGGGCTTTCTGTTAAGCTCTCCTGAGATTTCTTCACTTCTGAAGACAAAGTAGACAACAGCTCACTCATAGCATCAGGGCCCGTGCTGGTTTCCAAGTCTGTCCCATTCAAAATACTGGGCATCTGTTCGTCTCCAATTCCAGAATCTGTATGAGGAATAGAGCTTTCCAGCTGAATATCTTCAGCTGGTGTCGGTGTTTCTTTATCTTTGATATTTTCGGGAAATACAGTTGGTGTCTCTGCAGTGAAATAGAGATTATGAACAATATTTATAACTTAATTGAATTTTTTTCTCCTAAAACATGATCACGAGGTTTGACAAGACAGAAACATAAGTAATAAAAAGCCCACAAATCTTAGCAGTTTACACCTTAAAAACTCATTCTACGTACAAAACATGTTGCTTTGAACAGCTGTTTGGCATATATACAGGCTTGGAAGAGGGAGCCTAAAGTTGCATTATGCAAGCTCAGTGACATTTAGAAATTACAGCCCACTACTCACACAGTTATCAAATAGCAGAATACTGCCAACAAAAACAAGATTAAAAATTACAGCCAATAACTGCATATCTGTACTATCTGTGAGACTACTGGAAGAGAAAAATGCAATCACTTCTGCTTTAGGATTACTATAAAATTTAGTCTTTTTATTGCTGTCAGCAAATCTTAAGCTTGCATTCAAAAGACAACTGCTAGACCTTTTGTTTGCTTTATCTTTTGTTTAAAATTTGTACTATACACATTTTTACATACGTATTATTACACTGAATTCAAATTTATTTATACATGAATGGAGAAAAGAAGAGTTATTGTTGATTCTTTAGATAATTCCCCTTCCCCCACAAATGGTAAAATTCTGTAATTCTTTCAGGTAAATCTTAAGAATAAAATAAACTCAGCTTTACAGAGATGGGCAAGTGAAATCTGTTGAGTTTGGAACATTTCCAGATCGAAACGGACTCTACAACATCTTGTAACCGAGAAAAGTGTACCTCTACTAACTACTTCAGTAAAACAGACACAAAAACTTCATTAAATATGAATAATTTGCTATGCTTAGTGGAAAGTTAGCTAGAGTTGTGAATAACTTCCATATTCATCTTTTAGGTTACTTTTTTTTTAGAGCAACAGACTGGGGGTATTTTTAATGACAAAAAGCTGGCACTCAAACAATTTTTTAAACGTATTGACAAACTATCTTATTTTCATTGGATTACTTGTCTCGATTATACAATTTAGCTGGCCTGTGTGTGAAATAGTAACACTTTTTTTTTCATGATTCTGATATAGCAGTTTAGATATTATGGAAAATATTTTACAACATACTTAGATGAAGCTCTGCCTTTCTGACTATTAAAAAAAAAATGTGCTTCAGCAATGTAACTTTAATAATAATCACAAAACTTATTACCAATTGTTTGACACAGTGAGGTGTAAAATATCTACATATTCACCACATGGGTATATGTGTGCGTGTATGCACGTGCACATAAAAAATTCTATATGAGATTATTTATGTGTTTGAACTAATGGCAGTGTGAACCTCTTCACGTGTACAAGTATTAACAGATACAGAGAGAACAGAAGAGGCTTTTAAAAATACAAGGCAGAATAACCCATTATAAGGACTATTGTTTTCTTTAATAGCCATAAATGCTGAAGCCACTTCCTTCTTCTCTTTCTCTTAAGTGCCTTAAACACATCTTATCAAATAGATATGAGCCCTGCTCTGTGAAGCAGGAAGTAGAAACCGGATTTATGAGCTGCATAAAATGCATTTAGCATCTGCCGGGTCAGGAAGTAAAAAGTACCCAGTACTGTCTATATTTGGCACAGAAAGCCATCTGATCCACAGAATGATCCTAATGAATTTTCTGCTTGTTTGTCTCTTTAAACTTCATCCATACAAATACAACACTTATTAACTGAAGAGTAGGACCTGACTGCCAGTCAAGAAGATTATTGCCCTTGTAATGTATGGTAAGTAAAATAGCATAAGGCTCCATCATTACGTAAATGAAAAGAGGACACTGAAAAAAAGAAGATGGGCCATTACGTGGTGAAGCTAGAGTACACCTAACCTCAATTTTCATTAAGGTCAACAATGCTGAACACAAAACTAAAGACAGGAAAGCTAATGGAAATGCAGTTGTGGAAATTCAAATACCCTAACTAAACCGGAAGAGAGATCTTAATGTCTTAAAATCATGGGAATGAACTGACCCCAAGCCAATTTTCAGAGAAACAGTCTATAAAATTACTGGTCTAGTAGCAAGTACTTTTGCTAAACAGGGAAGTCGAGATAGCGATATATGACTGGAGAAAACCACACATGGTTTCTCTTTTTAAGAAAGGGGAAAAATTATCTGGACAACTACAAGCCTTCAACAGTAAGAAAGATTTCAGGATTTATTTTGGAGTAAAGAATCATAACAGAATGGAATGAGACAGATTACAAAATGGCTCTGCTAAAAGGGCTTTTCAAATATTTATTGCTCAAAGAAAATAAGGGCCAATGTAATAAAATGCAGTAAAGCTGGGGCTGTCACAACAGATAGTAATTTAGTCAGGAGCACCTGGAAATGAATAGAAAGTGGGAAAAGAAACTGCATAAGAAGGAGACATCAAATAGTTTCAAAAGAAAAAACATTAGACTGAGGACAACTACCACAGGAGTTATTTCATTTAAAATTTTAATAAAGATTTCAGATGAAAAAGTAAAAACATTCTGGTGAAATTTGCTGATGACAAAGTTACAAGATACAATTGATGCTTCTTTATAAGAAGGCATCATGACAGAACTGTAGATTACATTTCATAGTGAAAAGCTATGCATCCAGTGACTAACATAGAGATTCCCATTATAACTGGAATTCATCAACTGGAAATGACTGAAGAGAAGGACCTGGATACATCAATCACTGGTAACTATTCAGTTACCAATACAACACTACCACAGAAAAGGCAAATGTGATTCCAAACTTTTCAGAAGAAATAGCTTCTGCAACAGTGAAGTATGAATGACATTAGAGAAGGCTTTGGTAGAGTTCGTGATGGAATACTGTGTACGCTGTCATATTTGAGGAAGACGGATCGACTGTTACAGAAAAAAAAGTTTGGATGATATAGACTGGCCAAACTAATACTGAGAGGGTATACAACAGTTACTATACAAATATTTTCAGGATGCAAACTCCAGAAAAAGGATTTAAGCTAAACAGAAGAGTTGGCATGAGAAAAACTGAGTGAAAACTCACCAGGAATACATTTAGATTGAGAAGTAACAGCCACCACTATGCAATTAAAGTTCTGGAATAGCCTTCCAATTAGAAACGCAAGTACAAAAATCAGAACTAATTTCAAGACTATAAATAGGACTGTACTTAGTTACTCTGCAGGTGCCTTGTAATCCTTTGTTCACAAATGAGAATAAAATGCCTAGAGAATTGCACCATTTGAAGATAAAACTGGAAGGAAAAGTAGATATGTGGATACAGAATTTCGATATGACATACTATACAATACATAACACTAATTAAAATGATTTAGGAAAAAAATATCAAGCAAAGTTATTCTATACACAGGCAAATATATGCATACTTCATTTAACAGAAAACGGACTTGTATCTTTATTTTTCTTATTGTGTCTTCAGTATCTATACGAATACATTGCACTAAGTCAGTTAAGCTTGGTCTGATTTATCACCATGTATAACATCTCAAAAACCTACCCAAATCCAATGCTTTAACTCTCATTTTTAAAACATCAAACAAGTTAAATGAATAAGGGTTTAAAATGCCCAAGGTTTTTTTGTAAATCAGAGGACAATAAATTCAGAATAGATAAAACCGATAAATAATTGCCTTTCAAATAAGAATACTAATAAATTCATATTTGTGAATTTCAGATAAATATGTCTGAAAAGTTATAATAAAGATCTTCTGGATCAGCATTATTAGTACTATTTTAGGTAAATTCTAAACTCCTGAGCATGGGTCACAAAAAACAACTAATTTTAGTTACAATAGTGTGTATCCACAAGTTTTATTCTATGTTCTTTTACACAGTGTCATAGCATTTCTGTAGCCTTCAGAATATAGGAATAAGGAATCAGTACCGAATACTGATTCGCAACGTTATTTACTAAAAATCTTAAACCCGTAATGCACACACTTTTATAAAAATCCAAAAGACTTCAAACAACTTAGCAAAACGATAAACATGAACAGAAGCAAAAATATAACTGATTGCATCTGTCTGTGTTATAAAATTGTGATGGTAAGCATGTAAATTTTCAGCAAACCACAACAGTTTTGTGCAGCACAAGGCCATGCCAGTAGACAAAGCAGAAACATTACTAGACCTAGCGATCTTAACTTTGTCAGAAACAGGCAGTTGGAAGCCAGATGCCTCCTTCTTACTGTTTTTCATTGTAACTAATGAGTTCATCTACTACATTATGGGAAAAATATGGGCTTAAGTTAACTAAGTGACATATTGTATATCTAGTGACCTCATCTGTCACACTCCTTCCCTAAAATATCTTGTTTGCTTGTGATTTATGAAGTGTATTGTAATTGTTTTAACCTACTGAGTTACCTAAATAGTTCTTGCACTACTTCCAAATGCCTAAAAATACAAAATCCCCCATGTTTATGACCTAAATAATGAGACATTTCATGTCTGTGGTAAATTTATACATTTTTTTCCTTATTAAAAAAAAAGACAACACAAAACATTCTGCTTTTAATATTTATTTACTATAAAAAAAGGAAAAATTCTGTGTACATCCCTATGATCTTTTTTCTTTTTTAACGCCCCCATTAGATAAAAATCAGCTGAAAATTTTCAAAAGTAAAAAAGTATGGAAATTATTACTTGTAACTACTTATAATATGGCTGAAAATTTATTTGCAAGTCACACTATCCCAAACCATTGTCAAATTTCTGCTGCAAACAATACAGCAGCATTTAGCAACGGAAGGTTTGGGGCGATCTTGATATAGAGGTTGCTGCCATCTTTCAGTCTGCATGTGCACTGGAATATTTATGAGTTGTTTTCTGTATAGCTATCTTAAGGCATCAATAATAACCTTATCAGCTGCCTTTTATAGACCCCTTTGTAGTATTCTACAAACTTTCAGAGACAGTACACTACAAGCTAAAAATGCTTTCAGCTCAACCAAGCAGTGATATTACAGCTTCCTCTATAGGTGGCTGAGCCAACTAATCAATGCCTAAGCTCTAGGCTATAAAGAGAGAGTGAAAAAACTCTTCATAGCACCATCAGTCTACTAGTTTTCATACATGAGAAGCAGCACAATTAAACTGAGACGAGAAACTAAGTATGGGGACAGAATCAGAGAGTAATAAGGGTCTGATTTAAAAGTACATTGAAAGGAGTAACCAAGAACAGAGTTGCAATGGGAATTTCTACTTTGTCATAGCACTTCTGTCCGTCTACCAGAGTGCCAGCAATCAGCGCATGCCACGGCAGCATATGGCTGGGAAGAGTGAAAGCCACAAGCAGGGATAGCCCAGGGCTCCGACACGAACGGCTGAGAGCAGGGGGAGCACAGCTGGAAACTGGGGGGCTGGGGAAGGTCCGATGCGAAAGACTCTGGTGCAGCTTGGCATTCGGAAGGCGCAGATCTTGAGACAGGAGATGTAAGACAGGGTTGGAAGCTTCCCTTTTACCAGAGTGGATCTGTGAGGAAGAAGGATGTAGCTCTGGAGCAGGAAAAATAGAGATGCTCTGAAACGGGAGAGAAATGGACCAGGAGAGACTAAGGGTGGGGAAATCAAGGTTGGGAAGTGATGAAGAGCCTGTGTGGTAGAGGACAGTTAGCAGCCGTTTGTCGCAGCTGCACGTCCGTAAGCACACGTCTTCTCTTTTTGCTCACTGGAAATTGCTTCAATTTGCTCAAGGTCCTCAAAAGTCTTATGATTTGTTTCTTTCCCCACAATCACTCCTAGACTCAGGCGGGCACCTGGGGCAGCTCCTTCTATCCTGACCACAGAAAAAGTACTAAAAGAGCCACTTATGACAGATGTAACTCCTGACCTGTTTAGGCAATGTCTTTAATCAATGTCTTGATTCTTCCTTACTAATCAAAGTGCTTTCACTTGGTGCTTGATGGATAAGACATCTGTACATCAGTCTGACTGATTACCCGGTTGCCAAACAAAATGCCAGCAGTCCTAAAACAATGCATTACCAAGGCATTAACTAAAAAAGACTTCAGATAAAACAAATTTCAGAAAATGAAAAGTTGTCTTAAAGAAATGTCAACTTCAGAGTATAAAAACAGCTTTTTACATTTGAAATAAAAACCAAACACAAATTAGGAACAATAAGGTAATATGTATTTTTTTCCTAAGTGAATTTCCCTAAGTTTTGTCAGTTTTGATGTTTTTATTTATTTTTTATGTTTGTCTTGTGTAAAATCAAAAAAGAACATAATGAAAAAAATAGATCTATGATAATATCGGTGTTTCTGATCTGCCCTGAGAAAAATTATGTTTTTGTGATTAGGCATTTCTTGCAATAGTAATAATAAAAAAAATCTGTCCCCTGGGTTACACTGTGCAGTCACAAAAGTTAACAGTGAAGCATGGAGTTATATTCCACAGATATGATGAAACTTCTACTAAAAATGTTTCATATCAAGCACTACTTTGAAAAATCAAAGAACTCTTAAAACACCTGTCATTTGTACAAATGAATTAAAACAATTATTGTTACTTCAAAAAAACCCCCACATTACAACTGCTTCATGCATACATAATGATCTGATGCATTAAGTAGTTGGTTCAGGGCAATAAACATTAGATCAGGATGTATTTATTACTATCCTATGGTCTTCAATTTATTTCTCTCCTATGGTACTTTCTCTCAGAGGCAGTTGGAATAGGCAGCATATATTTCAGCAGGAAAGCAACACGATAATTTTGAGCAGCAGGCAGAAATTCAGTAGAATTTGACTTTTATGATTATCAAGACTATCATCCATGTCCCTTATAATATTTCACTCAGTTTCTTGAAAACATATGTACAACTAGACTTTGAGGAAGATGAAGCTATGAATTTTGTCAGGATTTTGTGGAGGCAAAGGATATTTTGACAGGCTATGGAAGTTAGTCGTATAGTCCACTTTGCATAGTTAAACTGCTACCCTTATGCAAAATATTTAGTTTAAAAATAGGCTGGAAAACTCTGTGCTACTACTTTAGAAATACAAACAACAATGTAGCAATGTATAATGGACAGAGTACTGTACATCCACGAGATCAGAAAAACTTGATGCTTTACTTGTCTTCTAAGAAAAAAGCTATTTCTGCAACTTTTTAATATAGTTCATTCTATCAAGAAAAAAAAAATCAATAGCTTTCAGTCCATCCACAGCACATACCTTTAAGAGATCTGTTCATTTACAGTGCTTTGGGAAAAAAAACTGACAGCGATATCAAGAGAGTTCAAAAGCCAATCCATTTTTTATAAAATGCTACACACTGATTTTCTTCCCACAATATGTCACAAGCTGAATTGCATTGTTGCAATGCTTTCACTTCCAAAACACTCCTGAATAATGCTAAGTGGAAACATCAGTTTTCAACCGAAAATAGAATCATAAAATCATAGAATCATAGAACGGTAAGGGTTGGAAGGGACCTTACAGATCATCTGGTTCCAGCCCCCCTGCCATAATCAGGGACACCTTCCACCAGACCAGGTTGCTCAGAGCTCATCCAACCTGTCCTTGAACACTTCCAGGGAGGGGGCAGCCACAGCTTCTCTGGGAAATCTGTGCCAGTGTCTCACCACCCTCATGGTGAAGAAATTCTTCCTACTATCTAATCTAAATCTGCTCTCTTTTACTTTACAGTCATTCCCCCTTGTCCTATCACTACACACCCTTGTGAAAAGTCCCTCTCCATCCTTCCTGTAGGCCTCCTTCAGGTACTGGAAGGCTGCTGTAAGGTCACCCCAGAGCCTTCTCTTCTGCAGGCTGAACAGCCCCAACTCCCTCTTAGCCTGTCCTCATAGGAGAGGTACTCCAGCTCTCCAATCATCCTCGTGGCCCTCCTCTGGACCCGCTCCAACACATCCATGTCCTTCTTATGTTGGGGGCTCCAGAGCTGGACGCAGTACTCCAGATGGGGTTTCATGAGAGCAGAGTAAAGGGGCAGAATCACCTCCCCTCGACCTGCTGGCCACGCTTCTCTTGATGCAGCCCAGGATACGGTTGGCTTTCTGGGCTGCAAGTGCACACTGTTGGCTCATGTTGAGCTTCTCACCCAGCAGTACCCCCACGTCCTTCTCTGCAGGGCTGCTCTCAAGCCACTCTCTGCCCAGCATGTACTTGTGTTTGGGATTACCCCGAACCACGTGCAGGACCTTGCACTTGGCCTTGTTGAACTTCATGCGGTTCACGCAGGCCCATCTCTCCAGCCTGTCAAGCTTTCCATTACTTCATTAACATTAATTGTCTTCTCAGTAACTAACAGGCTGCCAGCTGAAGTGTAAAAAATGATTATTCACCCTTTTCCACTGCTGGAGGTGTGGAAGCACTGTTGAAAGAAACAATAGCCCAATAAACCTACAAGGTAAGCAAGGATAGCTTTGGTAACAGCTAGAACCGAGAAAACTAATCTTAAGTGACCCTGACCACCATAGCTAAAACTACTTCACATTCATAGCTGTAATTTAAGGTTACTTGCTTTTACATAATAAGGCTGATTAGCTACTATTAACAGAAGATACCATGCTCCTCTATTTCTCCTGTGTCTTATTCCAACAACAAGATATTTCTGCTCTCAAAATACGTACTGATTACCTCTACCTGGTAAGAGGAAGAGCTATTCTCAATTTTTCAGTCTTGACTTCCACACCTTCCAGACATAACGAAGATATTTTCATATCAGTTTTGGGAATATATCCCTATTGTACCAGAGAAATCAACCAAGAACAAAACATTATTTTCTAAACTATTTAAGTTAAGCTCCCATTCAACAAATACAAATTTCACCATTTTATGCTCAGTTCGCAAGGGTAGCTCTTGCTGACCAAAGGGACAAAGGTAAAGACCAGTAATGATGTCCTGACTTCTACAATCTTATCTTAAACTGGCTGTGGGAAACGGCAAGTTCCACTTCCAGAATGTGCCATTAAGTTACGTGCCTTATAAGAGTCTTGATAACCCCCCTACAAAGACCTGAACCTTCTACGATGTTAAGATTAATTTAATGTATTTGCTTGCAAAATAAAATAGAAGAAGCTTGCCTGCCTTCCATGGGAGGTAGCTTTGCTTACTGGCACTATTCATCCTACTGAATCTGAAAGGAAGCTTTTCAAAGGACTTGAAACCATCTCCCAACACCACGAGCAGAGATTAAGCTCTAGCACTGCTTCCCTACTAAACACAGCACAGCTAGGATTTCTCACACAAGATCTTTGTGGAAGATGTTGCTAAAGATGAAAGGCACAGATTTTTATAAAGGGGTTTGCTAGTACTTCAGATTGCAGGGAATAGTCTCCTTCCAGGATCTCAAACACTCTGCAAGCAAAAAAGCAGACCTGAATAAAACAAAGGGACAAAACTGAAAATCCCCTCAACCATAAAATGAAACAAATCAGTATTCGAAAATACTTTACAATGGAGGAAGGTGTAGATTAGTGGCCTTGCACACTGTTAGACAGGTAGAGATGAAATGAGGGGCTATTGGAGGGACAATGATACGCATTGCTCAGATTTATTAGATGCCAGGTGCAAAGGGAACATGCCTGCCAACCATTACGTTGAAGACATTATTGAAGTGTTTAGACGCATATAAAGTTCTTACTTTCAACCCATATACATGTAGTACTCATAAAGAAGAATATGTATCTATGAACCTGTATGTAACAAATTATAGCTATCTATGGGATGGGGATATTACTAAGGCACTTAATGTCATTACACTGGATGAAGTGCCTAAGATCAAAGAATTTCATGCCAGCTTTTGTCATAAAGAGAGTTCTGTGTCTGGAGTTCAGTTAAGCCTAGTCAAAGGAGTCACTATTAATCTGACCAAGGCAGAGGTCTACAATGACTTCTGCAGTGAGTGGAAAGAGAGATTTCTAGTGCCCAATTTATCTCTCTCTAAAGCAGGCCAGACGGATTGTACCCTAAAGGTGCTCTAACTTCTTTCCATCTATTACAAAGGGAGTCTAGGATGACTAGCTCACACATTGATTTACTACTGACATTTTCCAGAAAGTACTACTCACATATGATTGATTATTTCAAGATAAAAACTGGAAATCTAGTACAGAGCTTTTGGTCATTTTGCAATACCCACAGTCACAGAGACAGTGAGAGTGATAAAGAATGTTGTTATCATCTTCGACTAGTCAGGTAAAAACAACTCTGCTTCTGGCAAAGACATTTTGAATGCTATTCCCATCTTTTCTACACCTCCACATTTTAATTACGTTGAAGAATTTCTCTTCATCCCAGTCATTTGAAGAAATCTGATGAACTGAAAGGTCTGTAGGCCAGGCAACTTTTTAGACCACTTGACAGGCTCTTCCGTTTAAATATTCTTGGTTTGAAGTCTCCACTTTAAAATCTTCACAGATGCAGAGAAACTGAACCATTTGACACCCCAGAAGTCTAACTCACTCCAATTCTTTGGTATTGTTGACAGAAAGAAGCAACTCTGGCAACATTTACTTTTGTAGGACTGTGTTTCTCAGACATCCTTCAGATGCAAGAGAATAGTTCTGATCTGCTTTTTTCCTTGAGACCATGTTAATAAACTCCTCCAAAGAATGATACTATACATGACCTGAACTGAAAAGAGAGGAAGCTTTCTTTTCATTTTGCAAGTTCTGCTTTGTCTGACTAAGCACAGACTATTTCAGAAGTACTGCAGACGCTTTAAAAGTTATCATAAACTAGTAGGAGAAACCCAAGCACTTGTGACAAAGTTATGACAAGGAGTAAATCTACTGATAGAGACATGCTTTTCTCCTCCTCGTGGACCAGCTTAGAAAGAAAAAAGAATACAGAAGTACAGTACATTATACAGAAACAAACATTGTTATTGTTAAATGGTAGTCATGGGCCATCATTTATTTTTACCTTCCTGGGTGTGTCCTTTCTCCTTTAAGCACCATAAGATAACATATAGCTTGTGATCAATATTTGATTAACAGTAAGACAAACACTAAATCCTTATTAAACCACCTACAAACATTTTTCCTTGCAAAGCATATTTTAAAGTCTTTTATTTCAATACCACATTTTATTCATATATAATATCATCAATAAACTAGACAAAGGTCAACATTGCATATGATGTGAACTTAAAAATTTCATACCAAGTACAATGATGTTTACAATTGCTGTCACTTGCACTTGACACTAGCTGTAGCTACTCGTAAGAAGTGTACACCAATCACACACCTTAATGTATCTGAGACAAGCAGGGTCTCACACAGCCTTAAATATATTTTAACTAAACATATTGCCCCATGTAAAGAAAAAAAAAGAAGCATCACTAAGAACAAAATCGGTGTCTTAAATACCACTAATATACCTATTCCCAATCTTACCCTTCCCCCCCCCAAGTTTCCTGAACAGATAAATAGATTCCATCTACTAAAAAGAGATTTCTTTCAAGCAGCCAGTCTCTCTCCCTTAATTCATAGAGATCTGTCCCAAAGAAGTCTTGTACAGTTCTAACAACAATGACACAATTTGCTGTATTGAATTGGTCTGACAAAGAACGAATCCTTTACATTGATTTAGTGTCATGTCGAATGAATAAAATATAGAGGCTTTACTTCCATGTAACCACTGAATTTTTATCCATTTTTTAATAAACGGGATTTTGCTTTAAAAATATGTATTGACTTTTAAATACTACATTAAACCTCTCTATAATATGTTAAAATACCTTAAAATTTAAAATAACATTCAAATATTACATGCTTGCTGCCAACGTCTGAAAGCATGTCAGATCACTACAAGGAAACCAATTGGCTTAGCCACTGGAACAAATGATTCTTTAAATGACAAAATAGGTTTTGACTTTTAGCCTTTTCTGACAGTGTTGGCAATTTTTTTTTCATTTCACTTCCTGCTAATGTTGTTCAAAACTGAGGAACTGGGTTCAGAATATAAAAAGCAGAAAAATTTTTCTTCTCTAATGGGTTAGTTGGGTGTAAGAGGCTGAGACCTCATAGACTTAAAGCTTGAAGGATATGATGGTATCAACAAATAAAATAATTAGCTATAGATAACATTTCCTTTACTGAATAATTTGATTCTGGAGATAAAACACTTCTCTCTGGTATCCTGCTCACACTTTTGCTACAGCTCTATTGAACTAATTTAAAAACAAAACTATATTTTACTTGAACTTGTTGAGTAAAACAAGTACTATGGACAATAGTATCAAAGAAACTATTCTTAAAAAATGCTTTATCTGAAATATTTTGATGAGTTTGTGTGGCTGCCTCCATTTCTTCTTAATCTTTTTTCTGCTTTCATTATGTATATTTTATTCATGTACTATATGTGGATAAGAAGAAAAACTGTTTGGCTTTCCCCTCCTTTTGCCACCCATTATATCAAATGTTGAGTTTTGCACAAATAGCAATATAATCTCATTTATGTTGCATAATATATTTTGATTGTATCAAATTTGATAAAAATTAAAATGTCTTTATATAACTGTGTTTGAGGCAGTCTAACCAACCTCAATTTTCAAGCAAATCTGGTTAAAAATAAAATATCCTATGCCTGATACACAAAACATGCTCTAAATGCAAAAAAAAAAAAGATAAGAATGCAATATTTAATTAAGTTTTAAGAGTTTATTCTGCAGTACCACATAGAACTGTAGTACTCTTCTGAACTAAGAGCAAATGATTCCTTTTTTAATCAACGATGGATTAAATCATACAAATGCAACTATGTCGGAATAAAGAATATTACATCAGGAAACTAAGTGATCCAAAATATACTTTTTTCCTTTGGACAACCATCAATAGTCTTATTAATCGAAATCTCAAAACCTTGCTTACTAGTTGTGAGAATTTAAAGTGATCTATAATATACATACATATATATATGAAAGTTTAAGAAATGCCAGATTAACATAGTGATAGTTTAAGTTGATTTAATGAAGACTTTAACATAATGCTCCTAGAACACTGTATGATAAACACAAGTTGCATTATTACTAAAGTAGGAAGTTAACTATTGCTGTTCTTTATAAAGATATATACCAGAGATTTATATATAAGAGATTTTTCAAATCTCTTAGGCTTTTTATGAATCAATCTCTTTACCCATTGAGGTTTTTCAAAATTATACCACGAACATTTTCATCAGATTAAATTTTTTAACCTGTTTTACATTTCTGTATTCGCAGCACGCTGCATGCAAATAAACGGGGAAATGTACATGAAAACTTGGCTAAAGTTACACTTGGATAACTCTTTTTCAAGTAATGACATCTGAAAAACATATTCCCTACATTATATAGTATCTATTAAAGCAAACAAACAAACAAAACAAATCAGGCCCAAAACATGTAATAGTTGCTCTGGTCACAAAAGCGGTTTCCTTCAAGAAAAGCACAGCACAGCACATTAACTAACAGGCATAAAATAATTCACAGTACATACAGTATCAGAGGCTTACATACCATCAAGAAGGCAAGAAAAAAAGCAAGAAAGGAAGGCAAAAGAACAGGAAAAGATATGGGGACAGGGAATACTATAAAAGTACTACATACTTTATGTGGTATGCAATATTTTTAAAATAGGCCGGGCTTTATTTTTATGGACCTAATATTGTAGCAGAATAAACACAAACCAAAAGCATTTACAATTTTTGACATCCATTCCCTCCTCCTGACTGCTTTTTAAATTTATTTTATTTTATTTAATAATAAGTAAAGTTAATAAATGGTAGTAAAAGTGGGAAAGAGATTTCCTAGAAAAAATGTAGGCAGGAAGTTAAAGTTTTGAAGGTGTCATCAGGTCTGATCTCCATGTAACCTGAGGCGTATACTTATTTTTCAACAATTACATGACAGTTACTTCTTGAATTACATTACATTAAATAAGAACACCCAAACAGGTTAGGAGATGATGTTAATATTACCTTTGTAAAATGAGTGGGCAAAGCTCTGCTCAGGAATTAACTTGGCAAGGAATCCATGGTTCAAACTTGGGTGAGGGATAGATGGTATGACCACAACTGTGGAGAAAATCATGGAATCAAATGTGAGCCAGCTAGTATTCATGTGTGGCCTGGTCCACTGTGGATCCATGACGGATATCCTATCTCATTGAAACATGCAAATATGGTATTATCAACCAAAAAAAATTGCATTTCTAAAGGAAGAAAATAAGTTCTGTATCAAGAGATAGGAAACAGCATTATCTATTATTTGGGCACTTCAAGAGCAACATTCATGGGGAAGAAGAGACACAGATATATATATATATATATATAAACACACGGACACAGGCAAGACAATCATGGGTGAAATAGTTCACTGAAATTAGCAGTTTTTTAGTGCAGAACCATAACATAGAACCAGGCAGGCATAAAAAAAATATGATTTCTCATAATTGATGACTTTCATGTAATATATTTAAAATGGAGAGCCTACAAGCACATGGACTTTAAAAGTTATGTATAAGTAGCAAATTAAAACAGCATGATGAATCAGAAAGTAATGATTGAATGTAAATATGACACAAATTGGAAGATAAATTCTATGAAAAATGAAAATTAACAACTCCATAAATGAAGAAAGTAATTAAAAATCAATACATGAAGAAAAATGCACATAAAGAGCTTCATGGACAAATTCAGTTACTGTTTTCAGCTCTTTTAAGACAGAAGGTAGAGTTATAATCAGTCCAGTCAGACTTGAAAAAACCTACTGAACTGACAGTGTAAAATAATTGAAACGAAGCAGGGTAAAGTTTGGATCCTTAATTTCTGATGGGTTCTGACAGCTCACAGACTCCCTACCTCTCAGGCTGAAGAACATATGCTAGTAAAAACCACTACTATTACTAAAAATCACAAACAGTTCAGTCAAAGCAGGCAATAGAAATGCTTCCTTCTCATTATATTGTTTCCATAGGCTTTTAAATGCAGACACCAACACAGCAGGATTCCCAAGAAAGTACTCCACCACTACCCTTGCAAAAAGCTCCTCAGCCAAACAAGAGTTCACATGGGCAAACAGCTGTGTTTGTTCGTCATGTATTTCATAGTATAGAGTTAAAGATATCTGTTCTTACTAACAAATTAGAGAGTCAGGAAGTTGTGCTGATCAGCTATCTTGTACTTTACATCTTGAACTCCATCAGGCACCCTGTTGCTTTTTAATTATTTTCAAATTAAAGAAAAAAGGGATAAAAAAAGCAATATGCAAATGAAAATTAGTTATATCCTATAACCAAATATACAGAAAAACTGAAATCTGCCAATGTATGTTAAAGAACTGAATATTTATACAGGAAGAAAGTGGTAAGTAATTTCCTATTAGGATCTTAAGATATTCACTAAAAAAACTGTGTAGTAAAATAAATAAAGTTCTAAAAAAAAAATCTGCGTATCAAAATGAAAAATAACATCTGAAGAAAACAAATGTACCTGTACTTGTTGGTGAATTTATTTCTTGTCTGATATTTCTACCTGCCTGGCTCCCAGATCTTGCAGTTTCTCGTTGCGGTTCTAATATATCGCGGTATTTGGAGACCATCAGAACAGAAATAAAGTAGACTACCGCCAAAGCTAAGAACTGAGCCTGTTTGCTGTCATCCTGTGTTGGAGAAAAAGGAACAGATTATAATATCGGACACTTCCATAGCATTTTTACACAATATCATCACAAGGCTTTATAACTAATAGTACCACAAGTTTGTTGTCATCTTTTCCTCCCACCCCATGCAGCCTGCTGTTCTATGGCAACTACCATCTATGGCTTAGATCTCCTCCTGATTGAGATTAAGTTGCTGTAGTTCAACTGAAGCATCTTTTATTGTTATTACGGTGTAAAACCCAACACGGTAGAATTAAGATTTCAGCCTCTATCTACTCCTATAGCAGTTTCACCTTGTTTCAGTTCCACAGGTATGCATTTTCTGTTACAAATCCAGTGCTTGCTTTCCATGTTTTCTGGGTGTTATTTAATTTGGTTGCATGTCTTTGCAATTCTTAAAATAACTAGAAACCCTCTTATGAGGTTGTTTCATAGAAATGCCAGAAACAATATTTCCCCTACTCCCTTCTTCTCTAGTTAACAATAGAGAAGGTGACAAAAGATCTCGACCCAAATTCAACCTTGCCCTTTCAAGATGACCAGGCAAAGTTTCTACTTCCTTATTTCTAACTGAAGTCTTCACTTCAATCCACTTGAACTTTGGTTGGAGACATTTAAACATAACATATCTATTTGCATATACATAGTAATAATTCCTATTGTACTACTTTCAAAAACAAACACATTGTGGTACAGTTTTATGCTAAAAACAGTTGCAGAAAATTCTGAAAAAAATTATATATATTTATATCTAGTATATGGATATATATGTTTAGCAGGACTAAAAACTGTCTTCATGAATCAATTTTCTGCAGTTCTGCAATACATATAATAATTCTTCCTCCTACCCTAGTTGGACAAATAGTGGACACCTTTAGTAATACAGTTTTAATCAACATAGTCATAACTGATTTATTCTGGCTGTGATTGTTTAGTTAATAAAATATCAAGTTTGACTGTTAAATACAATTAGCTACTAATCTCAAATAGCTCACCAGTAGGATTTTAAAATGCAGAAAGTGTCTGGTAGTTACCAAGCCACAAACAGATGGTTTGCAGATAATATATGAAGTGCAGTGCACAAAGGATATTTTTAATTCCAGTACAATCAAAATCTCTTTCAAAATATAAGCGATGATTTTGCATAAAGAAAGAGTTACAGCACATATTACTCACCACATCACGAAAAACAACTGCTCGTAGACGATTAATATCAACATCCTGAAGAAGCCTGTCAGGGTCTTTTATAGGAGAAAGATTGCCAGGGACATTTTCAAGGGGAGTCTAAAAATAAAAAGTAGTGAGATCTTATTTTTCCCCCCAAATATCAAAGCATTTCTGTTAGAGCCTTAATTTGACAGATTTTTTAGGCATTGCATCAATCTTAGATGACTTTTCACTACCAACATACTTCCAAAATAATAGTCAGACAAGGGTTCTAGGAATAAAGCAATGTTTTGAATTATTGTCTTAATACTAACTATTAAGATACCAATTGTTACATATTCCTAGTACCTCAGAACAAATGTATCTCTTCTCAGAGATATATAATTTGCACTCAAAAAGTTATTTCAGATTACAGTTGCTTCATAGCAGTACAATAAATTAATTCTAATGTGTTTTAAAAACAATGAGCAGATACATTTTAAAAAAATCAGTTTATGTTCATATTACTGAGAATCGTACTAACAGAATAACTGCTATTATCACAAAAGCAGAGAGTAGTATGTTTCCTTTAAAAAAAGATAATGTATTACAAATGATGCCTAAACACCTAATTAATAGTCTCATTACACTGATTTGCTTTGCACTGAATACGATAACATGGAGAAATGTAATGTTTTTGTGAGATTTAATGAAACAGTATTGTGAAAGGAGCTGAGTTTGTAAATGCTATCTGAAAAAGTCTTCAGAGAAGAAAACCTACTGAATTTAGTAATGAAAATATAGTAGCAAAAAAATAAGAAATCCTTTACATCATACAAAGTGTTGTATTTTAGTCACAGGTTGTACTAAATTTTTTGAGATTTTAGTTTCAGGACTCCTAAAGTCTTAAAGCTGTAAACAAGTTAAAAAAAAAAAGATGAACAACGAATTAATGAAACTAGAAAAACTAAGCTGTAATTGAATATTAACCAAGTTTCATTCCTAAAATCAGATAGAAAATACTGATGTTTAATATGTATGCAAAGCTCTGTTGAAGTTACTGGGACTCTGATGTTCCACCAACAAAGACGTGACTGCGGGATTGCACCAGAATTGTAAGTGCCCTGACAGATTAAAAAAGCTATGCGGGTATATGCAACAGATGTGAGTATGGGGACTTGCTCTTTGAAGTAGACCAAGCAAGAGTGAAAAAGCTGTTTAAAATTGCTCCAACCATACTACTGCATTAACATGTTTTTGTTACAAATGCAGCCCCTGCCCCAGCCCAATACCTTCACTTTAAGCCAGTTAATAGCAAAAAACCTAAGCTTGTGCCAAATATTTGAGAAGGCAATGACAATTATTTTCCGATCCTGTAAAGCAGCGGTACAGACTTGCCATTGCGGCTGGTAGCTGAAGACTGGGTTACCTTGGTTGCTGCTGCTGCAGTCACACTCTGCAGAGCGTCTTGAGTTTTACTGCTGATTAACGACGTCTTGTTCACTCTCTCTCTCTGCCTCTGCCGACATTCTAAGCAGTTTCTCACAGCCACACAACAAACTAAAAAAGAAGTTATGAAAATGCTACAAATTAGAATATTATCTCATTATTATATCCAGAACATCAGATAGCAGTCTGGACATCTAGTTTGATATGTCAATAACCATGTCCAAATATAAGCGCAACATAGTTCTCACTTTAGACTCTCTGTTGGTACTAAGAAAGCATTATGGTAACTTTTTCATTTCATTCTTTAGTTGAACAAGGAAATGTTTTATATAATTGCTGTATCACTATACTAAAATTTAAAAATTATTAGGCTTTGAACTGGAACTCTCATATATTATTGATTGGTTATCAACACTTAAAATCTGGAAGTACTTACGTAAAGCTAGAATAGGAAAAAAACAGCAGGTGGTAATTTAGAATTTGATGAAAATTGATCATTAAGAATAAAGCACAAGTTTTATACTAGAAGCAGTATAATTATCAATGACCTAATAAGCGGTGTGATTAATAACAGGACAGAATCTGAGTACAAAAATTATTCATTATTTGAGAGATCAAATAGTATGTGGAACATAACACTAGCAAAGCAGCATCATGCCAGATGACAGTCAAAACCTGACATTCACAAGGATAAAGTGATATAGTTTGCATAGAATAGTTTGAACTATTAATAAATTTTTAAATGTTTTAAATAAATTATAACAGCATATAGCAAATAGTGAATAGTGAAGAGAGGTGCCAGACTGCTGCAAGACATATTAAGGTCTACAGAGTCTGCACACGCATCCCATGCTTTTAATCTTACATAGCCTATAAGTAGTCTTCCAAATTCATGAAGACTCGGATAAGGAAACCTGCAACACACAGGTACCAAAGCAGTCTTAAGAAAAAAAAAATCTCCATTTACTTACTTTATTTAATATTTTTACTCTCCCAAAATATTTACAACTTGAAATACATAAGAAAGAACAATTTCAGACATTTCATTTTAACTTCTTCTTGTGCCTAAATTGAATCAACCATAAAACTGTAGCAAATCAATAATAAATGGGATTTTTATTTTATCACATCGTAGTCAGTACAAGCCCTTTCCTCTGTCTGTCACTATTTGATCCACCTGTAGCTCATTGATCTGTAAGTAATTATTTAATATGTATTGTCTGCCGACTTACCAAGCCTTAGGCACTGCCGCATTAGACCTCCAGAAGACATGTTTTTTTCAGCTTCAATCTCACTAAAATTTAGAGAACTGGCAAATACCAGTACATCAACCATTGCCATCAGACGGCTGAGAAAAGTTACTGCTGTCTCTGCTGACATTCCTTGTGTCACTTCGATATTTTCTAATTCAGTCTTTAAAAGGAGATAATTGAATTAAACAGTTTAAACACAACTGAAATATAAAGACAGCACATACATATACAAATCTAAATTGTTATGCTTAATGACAAATACATTGAAAAGTTATTTAAAAATCTCCTACTATTACCATTAACATAAACTGTGAGTGAAATTCAAAGTAAGACAGCATGAAGAGTGAGAATATTATTTACATTTACATGCTGTAATAGACAAGAAAAAGTCTAACATAAATGAGAAAGTGATTAGCCATTACATACAGACAAAGTAGGGCCAGATAGTAAAATGCACGGTATGTAAGGATGCAACGTACTCTTACATTCTTCCATAGGCTAAGCAAATTGACAGGTAACAGAGGAAATTAATTACTGTCTGCATAGCTTTTACGTTGCTTTAGATAATCAAGTAAACGGGAGGAGTGGAGTGGGAAAAAAGGGACAGTTTTGCCCTGTTTCCACAAATTGATTCTCCCTGGGAATGCTTATACCACATAGGAGCCTGACTGAGTACAATTCTGCTGGAGATAAGAAGAAAGTACGTTCACTCCCTCATGACAGCAGCAGAGGGGAAGTCAAACCGCACCCAGTTACATGGCGTGCAACTTGCGTCTCCCAGAGGACGGCCATTTCTTTCCTAATATAGTGGTGGACTCCCCTTAATGGGAATCCACATAGGAATGCTGAATGAGGTCAATATTTCTGAAGTCTAAAAGGGGGTCATGTTTTTCTCTAAAAAGCTACTTAGATGTCCAGAGTCATGTTTCCAACTGCATTCATGTGTCTAACGGCGCAGATAAGTGAGGAAATACTAAGTTAAATTTAAAAAAAAATATCTGTTTATACACTTTTACCTCTGGAGCTAGGCAAAATTGAAAATGGGATTTAGTACTTGACTAACACAAGTCACATTTATACGCCTAAATACTATTTTTAGACTTGTTTACAGATGGCTGATTCTTATTGATTTGTCAACAAGATTTCAGACCGCAGGGCTTTTCTGAACACAGAGTTCAGTCCCTTTGAATAGTATTACTTTCTTTGTGCTTGTTTGGTTTCATTAATTTGCTTATAAGTATTATGAAAAAAAATCAAAATATGTTTTGTGCTGTTAAGGTAATTTCCTTTCAAAGAAAAAGAAATACAGAAAAGTAAAAAACCCCTTTATTTCCATATTTCTAAAAAATTAGTATCCTCATTCATGAGTCACTTTTTAGAATATTTTACATCAAAAATTCTAAAAGTGCAAACTGTGCCAAACAGTATTAAGGAAACAATTGTTTTGAAAGATGAAGGATATAATGTGGCACGTGTCACCACAATGGCAGGTAACACCTCATTTAATTTCTCTTAAGGATGTAACATGTCGGTTACATGAGTGATTTAGGAAGGGCTGTCATCTGTCTGATCTGCCCAATAATATCAGAAAAATGGAAAAACAAGAATTCTCAGAAGAACTATTTCCAGCCTATCTTCTTTAGCCAGGTCTCCCCCACTCAGCATGTGCTTTGTTCCTACTTTTTGGAAAGATAAGTTTCTGTTTTTTTATAACAGACTGCAACATCATTTTTGAAAGCACTCATCCAAAGAAAATAGATTTGCAAAAATCTATAGCCATAACAGTCTGCTAGAAAAACTCATAGGTGGTTACAGAAACTTGAACTTTGAACTCAGGCTTGAAATAACATCAAGCCTGCTAGCAGCCAACTGACTGCCTGTTGTTGATTTTTCTCAAGCGTCAACTGTATCGTACCAATCATAATCTTAAATCTACTCAGTATATCTATTGGGGTTTTTTTTTGCAAGTTAAGTATAAATTCATTTTAAATAAAATTTCACCAAAATTTTTGAAAACTTTTAAGTGAAAAAAAATCTCTTATTTTACAAACTTCTCTAAAATACTGCTGGATGGAAGAAAAAAAAAGACTGACAGGTTTTTACAGCAAAACTTACCATCAGTTTTACCTGCTAAATAGAGCACATCGATATTCTAATAATGTTTAAAATAAACTCCACTGTTGATCAACCTGTTTTCAGGTATTGGCAATATTTTAGATACATGTAGCTCAAAAACTCTTTAAAAAGTGAACTGATCACCATTTCATGACTACTTAGGATACTTTAAGAGCAGTAACAAGTCTCCCATACAACAAACATGCTCAGGGCCTAAAGAGTTTTTCTACTGACAACATGTATAACTCCAGTTAAACTCAAATCAAACCTGCCTATGTTCATCACACGTGACAGTGCTTTAAGTTACTCAAAGGAAACATAATTGGAAAAGTTAATGATTACACCCAATATATTCCTATTCACATCCTACTATATGATATAGGAAAATAATAATAATAAAAAAGCCAAAATATTAAATGATCAAAAATAAGACATTTTTGAAAATGCAAAAAACTGAAACTTACAGCAGCAATACTAACCTTAGAACCCTGGACATGCAACAGACAAAAACAGACAACAGATCACAACAATAAAAGAAAAAGAAAATTATTAAGTTAACTAAAACTACAATGTAAAATTGAAACAAATTAGTATATTGGAAGTATACATTTGTTTAATCTATAATTAGAACAGCAAAACATTTCAGCTTAGCATGAGCATTTGAAAATAAAGAGTTCTAAGAGATAGCTATGCACAAGGAAAACTGTAAATCTTGTATTATTATGGAGCTCATGTAAACATTGATTCTTCCAAACCAATGTACATCTTTTATATAGTACACAGAGAAATTTTATGAAGCAATGTAAACCAGAGTAATGTTTTCACTGATTACACAGAAATAAAATGAGCGTTTTACAACAAGCCATTAAACTGAAATGTAATAAAGTATTTAATCTTTGTATGAGGAGGCAAATATGTTTAAAATGCTTTGACAAAACAAATGTAAATCACAGAAAGTAAAATCTTTCTTCATGTATAATGCTCCTTCCTTTGAAGCAACACATAGCTCATTATATATATTACATTTGGGTGTGATTTCTTCAACCTAAACCAATGTCCTACTGGATATCCAAACTTAAAAAAAAAAGAAAAAAAAGAATCACTGAGCCCCTAGGACCCTAGGACTGAGTCAGTCTTCAAATTTCAATGTTCACAATTAAATAGCTGTGTAAAATTCTTATGTTTTAACTTTAGGTAGTAGCACCTTCACTCTTCTCACAATAAGCCAGGAACAAATCCTTGTTTTCACTAGTTATGTTTTAAAAAAGAGAAAGAAACTGAATTTTCAAGTGTATGACAGTGTTTTGTCATTGAAATAGTGGAAAGAACTAATCTAACAGAAAGAAAAACATGCTGAAACAAACTGCTTGCTTTCCTTTTGGAACAGAAGATACCACATTCAGCCAGATTTTAAGTGTGTCATCTTCTTTCGTAGCTGGATGAACCTCAAGAATTAACCTATGGCTATTTTCTCTCAATTACTAGCTGACAATTTTTACATCAGCGTACCACTGTTGATTCTCAAAACTGTTATAGATCACAGAGCACCTGTGGTACCACTTGAGTTATGAACACGATAATGCTAACACTATACAAAGGACATACAGAAAAATACCTCATCCTGGCTTTTAACCCACAGACCTAATAAGGCTGTCTTTAATTGAGTTTTGTAGACAGTCGCTCATATAACACCAGCAGCCCTCAGATCACAATCTGAGAGCTGCTATTTTAAATGCTGTAAGCAAGAATTAAAATTATAGATTTCACAGACGAAGTGGAAAAACAAACTAGTTGCAAGGGGTGTGGAAATTCACTCTCAATTGTCACATATATTTCAACTCCTCAAATTTCTTTTGCCTTACTCAATGGCCTAAAGTTTTTGTCACAGTTACCCTTGTAGGAAACAATGATTATTTCAAGTTCCTAGCTTGTACACAAAGTGTTTTATCTGGCAATCAGCTGCTATTAACTGAAAGCATCTTCTGCAAACCTTTTCCCTTACAGCTCCCCAAATACGCTTTTTTCACACCTGTACACTATCTTAAAAATGTCTTCCTTATAGCTGTAATTAAAATACAACCTTCAAAGACCTCCCCTGGAGAAAGCAAAAAAAAAAAGAAAATCGGTATTTCATATTGTATGACTTCCCTATAATACTGGCAGAGTTTTCTAATACCCCCAATTTAATATGCAAGACATCAGAATCAACAGTGGAACAGAGTCCAGCTTATATTGTAAAACAACAAAACTGGTTAGATGTTGTTAATATTCGCTTCCACTTCAAATCCTTTCACATGCACAATTGAAAACCCTTTAAAAAGACCAGCATTTGAAGCAAGTCCTTGTACAGACCCTGAGACAGATGTGGTATAGAACTGAAATCAAGAGAAATAGTAAAACATGGGAATAGATTACTGTGAATTACAGTAAACTCTCCCCTGTATTCCAGTCACAGAATCACAGAATAGTAGGGGTTGGAAGGGACCTCTGTGGGTCATCTAGTCCAACCCCCCCGCCGAAGCAGGGTCACCTACAGCAGGCTGCACAGGACCTTGT
>Ga0065711_1003950_pt1 | contig 44002 bp, 22 predicted proteins | sample Hoacrofraction12_FD_59098 | JGI IMG/M metagenome (GOLD analysis project Ga0065711, IMG submission 59098) | Hoatzin crop microbial communities from Cojedes, Venezuela - Epithelial fraction 12 v2 (version 2) | ecosystem: Host-associated > Birds > Digestive system > Esophagus > Crop | place... | reverse complement strand
AAACCAAAATTTCACTGACGGCACCAAGTCTCTGAGCCACCTGTTAATCGAGTGAGTTTTCCTTTCCCTTTCAGTGTTCTTCTCTGCCACTGATGGGATTGGGGAAAACACTATCTTGTGCCCCTGATCCTTCCACCAATCTCCCCAGTGCCCTCAAGTCCCATTGGTTGACCTTGGGACTTCTGTCTGTGATCTCATCACCTCCAACCTGCATTACCAACAGTGGGTAATAATCAGAGGGCCACACCAGATCAGGGAGCTTCCTAGCAATGTCTCTAACCCGGGCCCCAGGGAGGAAGAAGACTTCCCTGTAGGATGGATCTGGTCGGCATATTAGGCCTTCTACTATCCATTAAGTTTGCATAATATTAGGTAGTAGAAGCTTTCTTAGTTCAGCTGCCTTCCGTATCACACTCACTTTAGTAAATTACACAACAACCAGATGAAAAATTGTCATATTTAAAGTTCATCTTATTTAAGAAAACAGGTTCACAGAGATAACATTTATTTTAAATAGTATTCTGAGAGCTGTATGATTTTGTTGTTGTTGCTTGAAAAATACAAATGTCTAATATATGATGAACTGCAAAAAAAATCTTAAAATATCCATGATTTTCCAGGGCATAGCCTAGAATTGCAGAAAAAATATTAAGTTTTATGTCAGTCACACTTGTCACTAGGCAACCACAGGATTCACTTCACTCTCCACAGCGATTTGCACAGCATCCTGTTTATGAATTATGCATTTTCATCTATTCACATTTTTTAAATCATTGAATTTATTCTGACCGTGTCATATATGTCAAATTGGTATGCAAAGATATTTCTATGCTTTCTATTATAATTCAGAAAAAAATAAACTTTTTGGTATTTATTAAGGGAACACAATTTTTTTTAACTAAGACTATTCTTCCATGATGATGTTTTAATTCCCACTGGAAGTGTTCTGGTTTTTCACACAACTACTGAAAGACTCCTATTATCTCTTTCTTTCTACTGTGATGTTATTTCACTGAAATTCTTTGTTAAGCTGAATCGAATTTAGATGACTCTTTACTTAGGTCCTGATCCAAAACCCATCAAAGTCAATGACCTTCTTTGGGATTCAAGTTCCAAAGATAGTTTTTAAATACTTTTGAGGTAATGATAACCTGGCTATATATCTCAAAGAATTCCTTTGTTCTGGGAATGTTTCTCGATTCAAGCTTAACATAATATGAAGGTTGACAAATCTCCAGGCTTCAGCAAGGTTCACAGGCTATGCTTAGAAGTTGAGAACCACAGGCTATGAGAAGCTTTGGAAGTAAAACAGCTGGGGGCTCTTACGGTAATGCATGTTCTAGTACTTCAAGTTGGTTTATGATTATCTTTTCCAATGACTTTTGTATTTCATGATAATGAGTGAGACACACTGCACAACATGAGACAAGACCCTGAAAGGCTGTTAGAACACCTGAAGAGTCAGGAAGGATGGTCCAAATTTCTTTGTGGATCTTGTGCATAGTATGTTACTTAGATCAATTGTATAAGGACTGAGTTGCATGTAATTTACTGACCATGGACTTCAGGCAAGTCAACTTCAGCTTATTCAGAGACCACGGATCCCAGGGCTGGGCTCTCTGAAGGCGTTAGTGGTCTATCCTGGGAACTGCTCTTTTCAACGTTTTTATCAATGAGCCAGAGGAGTGGATAAAGGGACCACACGTGAAGTTTGCAGATGACAGTTAACAGGGGGACCAGCTGATATGCTGGAGCAGTCCCTGGTCCCTACACAAAGGTCACCGAGAAGACACAGCCAGGTTCTTCACAGTGGTGCGTGGTGGCAGGACGAGCGACAATGGGCATAGCTTGAAAGAAGAGACGTTCAGACAAGTTATAAGGAGAAAACCTTACCCCATAAACACGGTGAGGCAGGGAAGTAGGTTGTCCTGAGAGGCTGTGCAGATACCATCCTTGGTGGTTTTCAAGTCCTGATTGTGATATTGGGCAGAAAGGATTAGGTCGTAGTGAAATACGGCAGAAATGCTTGGGTCATAGTGATATTGTCTAATTTAGGCCTAACTACTTTGTATAAACAATGCATACCTTGCTAGCAACTATGCCCTTGAAGAGGAGCTAACAGAATTATAAAAGGGGAACATCCAGTCCAGAAAGCACCGAAAGCTGGATGACTTGTCAACAAAGAATGAAGTCAACAAAATCCTAGGGTAACTAGGACAAAGGTAAAGGCGGCAGGAGGAGATCGCGACCATCAACTCAATTCAGAACCAAAAAGACTGCACCCCCGCAGTGTGCGAACTGTGTAGTTAAGGACAGAGTACACCTTTAAGATAAGCATATAATGCGATGAACCAATCAGAATGTAATGAGTAATTTCTTTGTTTTTGTAAGAGTGTATACTTCTTGTGACTCTGCTAAATGGTGTTCTAGCTTTGTGAAATTATCATCTAGCATCCACATCCGCGTGAATGTGCAATGAAGACAATACCTTTGCTCTGTATGTATATTGGCATATTGTACACGGGGCAAATGATCCTACTTTTGAGAAAATAACTGTATCAAGCCCTGGACAATCTTATCCACCTGGAGCAGGAGGTTGGAGAAAAACCTCCCCAGGTCTCTTCTGCCATGAATTGTCTTCTGATTTTGTGTTTATTTCCTGTCTCTTTTAAGTTACCAGAATTAAATTTTGTTTTTGAGAAGATGAACTTTCTGAAATTGTTTGGAGACAGTTTTCTTTGGGAATACTTAGGAGCTTAAATCTCAATTCAGATAGTCAATGTCAGGAACTGAGATTGTAGTGTGATTCAATGATCCTTGAAATCGTGGCGTATCTAATAAAAACAAAAGGCACTGGTCGGTGATTTAAAATTATAACATACGGTTGGTTTGCCTTCTACTTTCATTTCAGCTTTCGTGTTTCATGACGGAAAAAAGAGGCAGTAGCTTCTTTTACATAAAGAAATTGCGTCTCTGAATCATTTACCTCAGAAGTTCAAGACAAGATCCGAGTCCTATCTTACAGGTTTGATCCTTCCCACATCCTAGACGAGTGCTTTAATTAGAAGATTAGAGGCCAAGTGATAATTCCATGATTTCCCATTCCTTCATTTTCCTAGTTTCTGGGGAAGGTGTACATTTTCTCTGTAGAAGTCACTGACATCTACAAAGGAATGCAGAACACTGGAGTAAGAAACAAAGATTCAGGATTTATTTTACATTAATTCCTTTCATCAGTCTGCAGTCAGATACCCTGCTGACTATCTTCTTTGTCTCTTTATGTCCTAATAGAGAAGTTTTACAAGGGTTATTGGAGGAGTGGCTGAAATCCCATGCATGATGAGGGGTGTTCTAGTTCCTAGGCTTGTGAACTAAACTGTCGTATTTTAAGATCAGTTTGACACTGGGGGAGACAATATGAACTTGGATATCAAAACATTTCAGTCACGGATCTATACAAAATTTTGTGAATTACACAACTTCTTTGTACCATGGGAGAAACAGTGCAGTCCAGTAGAGAAGCTGAGCATCTCACGCTAGTGGTTTCTCACACAACCTCCCTGTCCTGCAGGAGAGATAGAATAGGGTCAGTGTAGCAGTCCTAACTGTGGGATGCATGGTCTTGGGGCTAGGCAAGGACTCCCCCAGGCATCTCTTTCTTCTGTCTTGAAAGTTTCTCCTGTGTGACCCCAGATACTATCAGTGTTAGAATGGGACAGAGAATAATTTATTCTTGACTAGCTGACTGACTTCTTCAGTGCCACTTGGGACCTAAAAACTGGCCATCACCATTGCTGGTACTCACAATCTGCCTGTCTAGGAGGTTCTTTGGAATTCACGGTTCTTGCAGTGACTGATACATTTGCAGCTGTCACAGTGATTGGCAGGTTATTCACGCTAACTTACTCCTCTACCTTTATAACCAAGCTGATGCTCCTTTGACATGTGTATGCTGATTTCCATCTATGTTTTTTCCATCATCCTAAATACGATTAGTGTAGACATACACTATGGGCTACTTTTCCTATTCAGCCACTTCTAGGGGTATTGCATAGCTGTGGTGTTTGTCTCTAAAGGACAATGTCCTCAATGTTTTGCACATGTCCTGGGGTACAACCCACCTCTAGGGTCTCTTAAATTAGTCCATAGCAAATGGTGGGATGATGTTTCTACCTGTAGGGTAATTGCTTCTAGTGTACTGGATTCCTTACCAGGTGAAAGCAAGCTGTGTTTACATTCCTCCATCGTGGGAATGGAGAAGGTGTTTGCTTTGTCCATGGTGGCATGCTTTCTAGCTTGTTTTGCTTCCAATTCATACTACATATGAAGCACATCCAGGATAGCAGCAGGCAAAGCTAGGGTCACTTCATTCATCAGCCACCACCACCCTTTTGGCTTTTTCACAAGCCGCATCACACTACTGTAGGGGGAACTAGCTTGTATTTGTTGTGGTTTAGCCTGGCAGGTACCCACTAAAGCCATTCTATCACTCCCCCTCCTCAAATGTATACTTTCCCCAGAAAATACGACAAAAGGCATGTGTGTCAAGACTGGATGAGCAAGGAGCTTCTAGCAGAGATCAGAAGGAAGAGAACCATCTATGGAATGTGGAAAGAAGGACAGGCCACTTGGGAAGAGTATGGGAATGTTGTCAAAGCATGCAGGGATGCAACAAGGAAGGCCAAGGTCCACCTGGAATTGAAGCTGGCAAGGGATGTCAAGGACAACAAGAAAAGCTTCTTCAACTACATTAGCAGCAAATGGAAGACTAGGGAAAATGTGGAGGCGCTGCTGAATGAGGTGGGTGCCCTGGTGATGGAGGATGCAGAGATGGCAGAGTTCCCAAGTGCCCTCTATGCTTCAGTCTTTAGTGCTAAGCCCGGCCCTCAGGAATCCCAGGCCCTGAAGGTAACAGAGAAAGCCTGCAGGTGGGTGTCAAGAGGGAGGATGGGGCCAGACTTCAATCAGTGGTGCCCAGCAACAGGACAAGCGGCAACGGGCATAAACTGAAGCATAGAAAGTTCCAGCTGAACATGAGGAAGAACTTCTTCCCTCTGAGGTTGACAGAGCACTGGAACAGGTTGCCCAGGGAGGCTGTGGATTCTCCTTCTCTGGAGATACTCAAAACCCGCCCGAACAAGGTCCTGTGTAACCTGCTCTAGGTGACCCTGCTTTGGCAGGGGGGTTTGACCAGATCATCCACTGAGGTCCCTTCAACCCCTAACACTCTGTGATTCTGTGATTCTGTGATTCTCTAAGGACAGGGAGACATTACTCAGCAATTAGCGTCACAGAAAATACAGACTGAACTTAGGAAAATTAGTTTAATTTATCCCGAATCAAATTGTAGTAGGATAATGAGAAATAAAACCAAATTTTGAAACACCTTCCCCCTTCCTCTCCCTTCTTCCTGGGCTCTGCTTTACTCCCTGAAATCTCTACCTCCACCCCCCAACTGGCGCAGGGGGACACAGAATGGGGTGGGGGTTGCGGTCAGTTTATCACACATCTCTGCTGCTCCTTCCTCTTCAGGGGGAGGTCTCCTCATGCTTTTCTGTGCTCCAGCGTGGGGTCCCTCCCACAGGAGACAGTTGTCCATGTACTTCTTCAGTGTGAGCCCTTTCCATAGGAGACAGTTCTTCATGAACTACTCCAACGTGGGTCCCCTCCATGGAGTGCAGTCTTTCAGAAACAGACTGCTCTAGCGTAGGTCCCCCGTGGGGTCACAAGTCCTGTCAGCAAAGCTGCTCCAGCATGGTCGTCTCTCTTTCCATGGGTCCATAAGTCCTGCCAGCAGCCTGCTCCAGTGCAGGATCTCCACGGATCACAGCCCCCTTCAGGGATCTACCTGCTCCGGCATGGAGTCCTCCATGGGCTGCAGGTGGATCTCTGCTCCACGTGGATATCTGCTCCACTGTGGACCTCCATGGACTGCAGGGGAACAGCCTGCCTCACCATGGTCTTCTCAACGGACTGTAGGGAATCTCCACGCTGGCACCTGAAGCACCTCCTCCCCGTGCTTCTTTACTGACCCTGGTGTTTGCACAGTTGTTTCTCTCACATACTCTCACTCCTTTCTCATGCTGTAAAATATGCCATTTAGCAGGGTTTTTACTTCCTAAATATGTTATCACAGAGGCACTACCACAGTTGCTAATCGAGTTGTCCTTGGCCAGCAGCGGGTCCGTCTTAGAGCTGGCTGGCATTGGTCCCCCTCATTCCTATTGGAAGAGAAGAAGGACTGTACATCTCCACTCTAGACCTCTGGTTCCCAGCTGGGAAGACTTAATTTTATTTACCAGATCGCTCTTCTCTTCCTCGAGTTTCTGGGTTTTTTTCCATGAAAAATCAGTGTAAAAAGGGACAAGACCACAACAAAGACTCCCACTGTGGAACCAAGGGGTTCTTATTCCTTATCCCATTATTATTTTATTGCTTAAAAATTTTACCATGTCTGTTCCCTACACACTCACACTTTGAGATTTGGGGTTTACCAACAAACACGAGCAAAGCCTGTCACAAGGGCATCCCTTGCTCCACCAATTTCTGTTTGACATCCAGGTCCTGCTGCAATCTCAAGTCCCAGTCCCTAACACCCATCAGAACCCACATTACAGTTATCTGTGGTCTGAGTAATCGGAATCCCACTGTTGACAGCAAAATTCATTACTGAGTTAAATGACCTTTCTTCACCACAGGAGAAATGACATAGTCTGGGAGTGAGGTTGGTCTGCATGGTAGTTCCAGCCATAGAGTGCTGGTTGCTGGGCTGTGGCTTCTCCACTTTTCTCTCAAGTGCTAGGACTACCTACACTCTGTGGTTGTTGGTCGCTCTTCAGGTCCATATTATTACTATTATTATTTTTATTAGGTAAAAGTGGAAATAATTTCCTACACTTTATTGTTGCAGTCTAGTGGGTAACACATTCATCTGGATGTAAGTCTTAAACTTTCTTAAGTTTAAAAGAACTTGCCCATGTCCCTCTGGATGGTATCTCATCCCTAAGGCATATGAACCACATCACTTAGCTTGGTGTCGTCTGGAAAATTGCTGAGGGTGCATTCAATCCTACTGTCTATGTAATTGATGAAGATATTAAACAGTACCAGTCCTCATACTGAGCCCTGAGCTACACCACACGCCACCAGTGTCCATTTGGACATTAAGCTGTTGACCACTACCCTCTGGAGGTGACCAACCAAACAATTCCTCATCCACCAAACAGTCCACCCATCAAATCCATATCTCTCCAAGTGAGAGATAAGGATGTTGTGGGGGACCATGACAAAGGCATTACAGAAGTCCAGATAGATCATGTCTGTAGCTCTTCCCTTGTCCACTGATCTAGTCACGCTGTCATAGAAAGTCATAAGGTTGTTCAGGTAGGACTTGCCCTTGGTGAAGCCATGCTGGCTGTCCCGAATCACCTCTCTGTCCTTCATGTGCCTTAGCAGAGCTTCTAGGAGGACCTTTTCCATGATCTTCCCAGGCACAGAGGTGAGGCTGACAGGTCAGTAGTTCCAAGGATCTGCCTTTCTACCCATTTTAAGAATGGGCACAATATTTCCCTTTCTCTAGTCACTGGGGAATTCCCCTGACTGCCACGGCTTTTCAAATATCATGGAGAGCGGCTTGGGAACTACATCAGCCAATTTCTTCAGGACTCTGGGAAGCTTCTGAGAGTATATACTTCCCCCAAGTATAGTTTGGATTCTTATTTGCTGAGTTGTAAAAGTCCTCCCTCTACAACCTTTGGCTGACTGCAGCTTTTGAGATAAACTGGGGAAAAAAAAGACAAAAAAAACACCTTTTTTATTATGCTAAACATTCATTACAGCTTTGAGAGTTATTATCTGCTTAATGATATTACCTGAACTACAACGCTTGTAAAAATCTTTGTGAAAATTGCATTCTTCAAGCTCGCACATTTCTACTACTGATATACAAATTCTCATATGCCAGGTCTTACAGCATTTATCAGTTAATGTAAATGCTTAATATATACCAGTTCATATACACAAAAGTAGAACCAGAAATGAGAAGTAAATCAAGAAAATCAATGGCAGAATTAAATGAACGGGAGCCAGGTGGAAAAAAAAGAAAAAAAAAAAGGCAAACATATAACGCAAAACCTCCTTTGAATATGGTCATATTTTCTGAACTCTCAGAAATTTACTCTCTATATATTTCATTAATAAATATTTAAGTAATATTAGTTATATTACATTGAGTGATATAAATATATATATATTCTGCGCGTACAGAAATATTCAAGTGTTTATTTCCTTTAGACTAGAAAATCTATTATTTTCAATCATAGAAAAAAAGAAAGGGCTATTTCATCCATTATTGAGCTGCAATCATCTTAAGGGAGAAATTAATTAAGAATGTCTATTACAATTATAATTTCATTGTTAATATTAATCATCACCTAAGTACAGATGTAACTTATTTTTGGAAGTACTAACAAACTGTCAGAAAAGGTCACATAAAAAGTTATCTATCTATCTATCTATCCTGACCAAGTAAGAAGATCATGTAAAAGTATTTTCATGTAAAAAAGATCTAGAAAATGCTATTAATCAAGTACATCCTAGCAACACAAAGATAAAAATCTTTTGCACCTAATAGTCTCAAAAGGTAGTATTTTATTTGACTTCTGGAAGCATACCCTTTACTTACCTTTCAGTGACTTATTTTTGGAATAATGTTTAACCTACTTAATAAAAACCATGTGGTGGCATGGGTAACGTATTCCTGAAAAATAAGCCACTCCAAGTTGATTACATCAGTAATGAAGTGCAGGTAAAACTGGATCAGGTACCTGACTGCTGAAGACCCTGAAGAAGAAATTTTAATTTCCTAAACCTCAGTTTCCTCTTTTCAAAGATGTTACCAATGACTTTAGTCATAATTGAAAACCAAACTAAATGCTAACAATAAATAAAATATGCACAATTTAGCTTATATTGGAGTGAGATATTACTGTCATCATCCAGAATAAGGATCACAGAATCATAGAATCATAGGTTGGAAAAGACCTCTAAGATCATCAAGTCCAACCATCCACCCAGCACCACCATTCCTACTAAATCATATCCCCAAGTGCCATAACTGCATGTTTTTTAAACACCTGCCAGGATGGTGACTCAACCACTTCCCTGGGAAGCCTGTTCCAACGCCTGACCACTCTTTCAGTAAAGAAATTTTTCCTAGTATCCAGTCTAAACCTCCCCTGATGCAACTTGAGGTCATTGCCTCTCATCCTATCACTAGTTACCTGGAGAAGAGACCAACACCTGCCTCACTAACAACCTCCTTTCAGGTAGCTGTAGAGACCAATAAGGTCCACCCCTAAGCCTCTGCTTCTCCAGACTAAACAGCCCCAGCTCCCTCAGTCACTCCTCGTAAAGTAACAAAGAGTAACAAATGAGACAACTTCCTTCTTTAGAAACTATACTAACAGCTTCACTGTTGAAAAATGATGTTGCTTGCATTAGCAAATTAAATATACTCTCTGGTATTCCTTATTCTTTGGTTGTGCTTCACTTGTACAGTTGTTCTAAAACTTAATCATGATAATAATTCAACTGCTGATAAACTTTTGGGTGACAGTGTCACCGAAAATCTGGGAATAAAACCTCGTAATACCAATGTAGTGTTAAAAGACAGGCATTCTTTATTGCGGCGCCGGATGCAAGGGGGATAATTCCACCGAATGTGCATACCTCATACCTTTTCTGTGCAGTTTATATAGATCAAAATATACATATTTATTAGCTTACATAACTTATCCCTTTCATAGTAAAATTAGTCTATTTTCATACACTCCTCTCACCCGCGCTTGTGCAGTGCCTCCTAGTGGTGGTCGTCGGGGGTCCCAAGATGAAGGCTTATCCTCTTCATCATGGTGTCCGTTGATTGACCCCTGTTTCTGCTCAAACTCAGTCTCTTTCTGGCTCCTGTCCCTGCAGCAGGGTCGCCTTAACCGGTTCTAGGCAACTCCTAGTTTTAATTAAAAACTGACTTCTCTGGTGAGAGATGTGTGATTCTTCGCTTCAGTTAGTTTTCACGATATAAGTACCTTGAATACGTCTGTGGTTACAATATATAAGTACCATGAATACGTCTGTGGTTAGCTAACAACGTTATTCCTAGTTACCATTGCTTAATACTTAATGATTGTAAACTTAATTGTTCGTTCCTATTAATGTCCAGATAGGTAGGGCTGTGCAAGGGACGTAATAGTAGCATTGTTCGTGCTTTATGATTAGTTGATTCCATCACCATGGTTACAACAGCATGCCACCTAAAAGGAACTGGAAATTTCCAATTCAGCAATTGCATGGTTAAATTAATATTAAAAAAGAAACAAAGAAGGACTGCTGCAATAAGTAAACTGAAGCTTAAATAAAATTGCTTACAAAATAAACTTATTTATTTTCTGCAATAAATTAACATATTCTTAAATATATAATAATTTGGCTCAGCCATTATACTTCCATTTTGTTGTAGAAGACTAATATCTATTTTATTTTTAACCTGCATATTGTTTTACTCTGTACGCTGTTTTAAAACCTGTAAAAAGTTCCTGCAGCACACTGAACAAATTAGAGAACCACCCCATATAGTTAGGAGAATTTCACTCTGTTTCACAATAGAGACTTAACCTAGGATGCTAAAAGTTATGGAGAAACAAACTTGATTTATAATCCCAAATTAAATCTCCCTCTGTAGTAGTTACTTAAGAGCAAAGCAAGTGCAAACCATTTTCATTCTAACTTACATAAATCATGTACAGAATACAGAAAATAACAATTATATTAAAATACAGCACTCAGAATATACTTATGGATTCCCAAATGTGAAGTGAAAGTAGGTGAAAGATGTGACTTATTTAAAAAAAGTGAAGCTTCCAAAGGACTGATAGAATGGCCACCTTTTTTTTTCCTAAGTGTATACAACATCACTCAAGTTACACGATTCTTGCAATGCATTCAGAAGACTAATAAACTGCAAAAAAGGAAATATATTCAAAGCAAATTTAACAAATTTTGAAATCTCAGCCATTATACCAAACATGAATGTCATAGTAGCTCTAGTTTTTTTTGTTGTATATGTACGTAGTAGAGCTTGTAGGACAGAAAGAACTTCTGTTGAATTTTATGTGGTCCTAAAAATGCTCAGAGAATTTACAGGTGGATATAAATACACTTAACAATAATCACAGAATCACAGAATGGCAGAATGGTGGCAGTTGCAAGAGACGTCTGTGGGTCCAACACGCCTGCCGAAGCAGGGTCACCTACAGCAGGCTGCACAGGACCTTGTCCAGGACAGTCCTGAATATCTCCAGAGAAGGAGACTCCACAACCTCCCTGGGCAACCCGTTCCACTACTCCGTCACCCTCAGAGTGAAGAAGTTCTTCCTCATGTTCAGACAGAACTTCTTCTGCTTCAGTTTGTGCCCGTTGCCGCTTGTCCTGTCGCTGGGCACCACTGAAAAGAGTCTGGCCCCATCCTCCTGACACGCACCCTTAGCATATTTATAAGCATTTATAAGGTCCACTCTCAGCCTTCTCTTCTTCAGCCTAAACAAGCCCAGCTCCCTCAGCCTTTCCTCACAGGAGAGATGCTCCAGTTCCCTGACCCATCCTCGTAGCCCTCCGCTGGACTCTCTTCAGTAGCTCCTCATCTTGCTTGAACTGGGGAGCCCAGAACTGGACACTGGACTCCAGATGGGGCCTCACCAGGGCAGTGTAGAGGGGGAGGAGAATCTCCCTCGACCTGCTGGCCACACTCCTCCTAATGCACCCCAGGATCCCATTAGCTTTCTTAGCAGCCAGGGCACACTTCTGGCTCATGGTTAACTTGTCGTTCACCAGCACTCCCAGGTCCCTCTCCATAGAGCTGCTTTCCAGCAGGTCCACCCCAAGCCGTACTGATGCATGGGGTTGTTCCTTCCCAGATGCAGGACCCTGCACTTGCCCTTGTTGAATTTCATCAGGTTCCTCTGTGTCCAGCTTTCCAGTCTGTTCAGGTCTCCCTGAATGGCAGCACAGCCTTCCTGTGTATCCACCACTCCTCCCAGTTTTGTGTCATCAGCAAACTTGCTGAGGGTACAATCTACCTCTTCATCCAGGTCATTGATGAAGAAGTTGAACAAGACTGGGCCCAGTACTGACCCCTGGGGAACACCACTAGTTACGGGCCTCCAACTAGACTCAGCGCCGCTGATGACATCCCTCTGAGTTCTGTCATTCAGCCAGTTCTCAATCCACCTCACCGACCACTCATCCAGCCCACACTTCCTCAGCTTCCCTAGGAGGATGTTATGGGAGACTGTGTCAAAAGCCTTGCTGAAGTCGAGGTAGACAACATCCACTGCTCTCCCCTCATCTACCCAGCCAGTCATGCCATTGTAGAAAGCTATCAGATTGGTCAAGCATGATCTCCCCTTCGTAAATCCATGTTGACTACTCCTGATAACCTTCTTTTCCTCAACTTGCTTGATGATGACCTCCAGAATGAGCTGCTCCATCATCTTTCCCAGGATCGAGGTGAGGCTGACGGGCCTGTAGTAATTTCATACAACATTCGTTTTCTACTTATGAAATTCTGAATCACACATTCGCTCCTAGGCCCATCTATTCTACTATAATGAATGTCTGCAAGTGAGGAATTGGGAGGGGTCGTACCTGCAAGGAGTGGCGGACAGGACACATGACCCGATATTGACCAACTAGTTATTCTGCGCCATGCACATCATACTCATTTTAAATCTGGGGGATCATGAGGGTCTCTCTCTCTTCATCCATGGCTGCCTTCTGAAGAGGACCCTGCTTATTGTCCTGCCTGTGATCCTAATGTGGATTCTGGTCCGTGCATTCCTGAGTCCAGTTCCTGCCTACTGCCTGCCGAGGCCAGTCTGGGACACCTTGGTGCTGCCCAGAAACTGCTGGCCGGACGTCAACGCCCTGGCACCCAACTCCGGGAAACTCAGTATTGGCTTTGTATATTTTGTTTTATTTCTCTTTTTATTAATATTATTGTTATTATTAGTGTTATTATTAAAACTTTTTATATTCAATTTGTAAGTCTCTCACCCTTTTCCTCCTTTTCTCTTTCTTTGGTGGGAGGATGAGGATTAATAGAGAGCGCCTGTCACTCATTTTATTGAAACTCTGCTTTAAACTGTTACAACAGTTCAGAACCAACATTATTTCTATTCTTCAGTCTTTCAACTGTGGTTTCTTCTTCTCTATATCTTTTCGTATTCTTGATAACTTAAGCACTTTGGTTTCCTCCACTATAGACCATATTAAATTATTATTTTATAGAACATTATTAGATTATAGAATATGTTTTACAATCTAAATATAAATGCATTTTGTATAACTAAATATATTTACATATATAAATATATTATATTTTTATGTCTCTAAATATCTTCTTCTCTTGTGGCAGGGGAAGGTTCTTCTTTTCCCAAGGCATTACCATCTGCGACTTTCCCCATCTTCTTTGTAGTGTGAAAATCTTCAGAAGTTAGGTGATATGTCTGTTTTGACCCATTAAAATTCATCATGCAGAGTAATCGCTTCTGTAGCTATATTCCAAATTCCATTCCTCAGGCATCCCTTTCAATTTTCTCTTTAGTCTGTGTCTTCCCAGATTATTTTACTCTGTAATCTTACTAGCATTACCTGGAGCTAGAAAATCAGAGATTCTCAACCCATGGTGTAGTGTGAGTATTATTTAATATAAAGTTGATTTATTTTCAATTTTTGTATTCATGTATGAATAAGTGAGCTTTGATTGTAGGTAATGCACATTTATAAGAGATAGGGCAACAACAAAATTTGCCTTGTATTTTTTGTACACAAAATTCTAGGCGGCCTCATTTCAGACTGCTTATTTGTTATTTTTTTCATAATTTGTACCCAAAAGACAGTTTAATATGGGCCCAGGAGCCTACCTGTATTTCAGTTCCTTGAGTTGCTAGTAATATTTCTGAGATGAAACTTTCTGTGAAACTAGTTTGGCTGGATTCCTTGATTTCTAATGGTTTCTTAGAACTGTAATGACTGTTTCAATAGAAAACTGAACCATGGTTGTTCAAAGATGAAAAAAATATAATGGGTTAGTGTCAGGTCCAGAGTATGCTCCCTGTCTCCTTGCACTCAAGGCCAGTGGTGGGACATTTCACTGTGGTGAAACCTTGGCTCACACCACTGTGTGAGAAAGAACTGGAGAAGGCCAACCGTATCCTGGGCTGCATCAAAAGAAGCATGGCCAGCAGGGTGAGGGTGGTCATTCTGCCCCTCTGCTCTGCTCTGGTGAGACCCCACCTGGAGTCCTGCATCCAGCTCTGGAGCCCTCAGGACAAGCAAGACATGGAGCTGTTGGAGTTGGTTCAGAGGAGGGCCACAAAAGGGATTCGAGGGCTGGAGCACCTCTCCCATGAGGAGTCGCTGAGAGAGTTGGGGCTGTTCAGCCCAGAGAAGAGCAGGTTGCGGGGACACCTTCTAGTAGCCTGAGAGGGCTTATAGGAAAGATGGGGAAAACACTTTCAGCAGGGTTTGTTGCGATAGGACAAAGAATAATGGCTTTAAACTAAGAGATGGTAGATTTAGACTAGATATAAGGAAGAAATTTTTTACAGTGAGGGTGGTGAAACAGATTGCCCAGAGACGTAGTGGAGGCCCCATCCCTGGAAGCATTCAAGGCCAGGTTAGACAGGGCTCTCAGAAACCTGATCTGCTTGAAGATGTCCCTGCTCACTGCAGGGGGGTTGGGCTAGATGACCTCTAATGGTCCCTTCCAACCCAAACCATTCTATGATTCTACGATTCATTATGACCTAAGCATTTCTGCCCTGTATTACAACACCCTAAGCCTTTCTGCCCTATATCACTATTACCTAAACATTACTATGACCTAAATATTTCTGCCTGATATCAAAAGTATAGTGAGACTTACTGGCTTAGAGTTCTAGTTTGCTTGGTCCGATGTAAAAAAAACATCTGCTTATTACTGACCCTTGGTTTGATTTGTTTTTTGTGTTTTTTTTTCTCGCTCCAAAACAGGAAGAAAGATGAAACTGTGTATTATCATCAGAGTAAAGCCGTATTAGTTATGGTGTAAGAGCAATGGATCTAACAGGATTGATGTAATCTTACAGCTATGCTCTTGAATCAGTCCAAGAAATATTTGTCTATTCCAAATTCAGACAACCGGTGAGAAAAGATAACTCATGTTGGTGAAAAAACAGGAGCAGAAAGATACTTTTGGATTAAAATTATGTATCCAAGTATATTATTTTCTCCTTATCTTGAGAAACTAAAGTAGGTAAACTCTTATCATCTGCACCGTGTCGTCCCAGTATGCTGCTTGCTTTTTTGACATTGAGAGTGCACTTTCAGCTCATATTCAGCCTGCTGTCTAGTGTGACCCCCGTAGGCCCTTTTCAGCAAGGCTGCTGCTCAGCCAGTTAGTTTTCTCTCTCTTCCTGTACCATACGCACTGCCCTTGTTTTCTTAATGCCTATGATATCATAAGAGCTTCCAAAATACATTTCTTCTCCGTAATCTCAGTCATCTGTCTTTGTCCTTAGCTATGTCTTTGTACTCTTTCCTCCCTGATCTCATATTTCAACTTCCTAAAATAAAAATTATGGGCAGAATGACGTCAGTTATAGTAATCATTCCAAACAGTTCTCTGTCTAGAGTTTGCCACTGGTATCATACTGGATTCTTCTCCTATTCATATTAAATACTATTAATTTTTACCTCAGTGAACAAAACGACTCAAATCCCAAAGCTAATGTCAATTTGATCTGAATTTCACATTTGTTGCTTCATCAAAGTACAAGAAAATTTGCTGACAGTGAATTGTTTTGTTTTCATTCTCCTCTTGCCTTGCACTGCTTTTTGCACTAAATAATTCCATTCAATTAAGAGAAAATATGTTTTTAATGTCCCTGTATCCTTTTTTAAACTTTTTATTTAGGTTAAAAATCAGATTCTCCTAGACTTAAAGAACAAGTTTCCATCTTTTCTATTTTTTCTAAGACTTCAAAAATATTTCAGTTTTCAGTAGTGTGAAAAATAGCAGAATTTCTCTTCAGTTGTTTTTTCACAAGTTAATATAAATGAGGTCATGCTTAATTAGCAGGAACTATCTCACACTAGTAGTTTACTTTTTTTTCAGTGAAGGAGAAGCTGCACCCTAAAAGAATATCAAAACAATATTATTATCATAAATTAAGTAACTACGCTAGCCATAAACTGTATGGATGTGAGGCTTGGGAAGCCAGCACAATTTTGTTTGTTTTCTAGTACAGGCACGGAAACCAGTCTCTCTCAGTTACAGACAAATGCAGAAAGGTCATATATCAGAAAAAGTCTACAGAATAGCTGTTGCACATGATCCTACTTAACACTAGTGGCAGAATGCTTCCAACAGCCTGTAAAAACCTAACGGTCTGAAGTGTAAAAGAATAAACCCATAATCTAGTATTTCCCCTGCTGGAGCAGGGGAAAGGTGTGAAGAGGAAGAAGCAACAGAGACAAACTGTTATGGACTGACCACAAACCCCATTACCCTTTCCTCCAGTGGCACAGGGGTGGGGAAGTAGAGAAGCTGAGAATGAAGGAGTGAAGCGGAGCCTTGGAAAAAGGAGTGTGAGCAGGGATAATAAATTTATATTATTAATTTAATTAATTGATGGACTTGATCTTAAACTAATGAATATAAATGTGACTCCCCAAGTCAAGTCTGTTTTGCCCATGATGGTAATTACTGAGTGATCCCTCTGTCGTCTTCTCCACTCATGACCTTTTCACCCTATTTTCTGCTCCTCTCCTGTTCAGGATGGGGAGTGAGAAAGTGGCTGGCTGGACATCTGGCAGCCAGCCAAATTGGTCAACCTACCACAGACATTTAGAAGACCAGCAAACTGTGGCAGTTGAGCCAAGAGAAATGAGAGTTTTCCAGCATTACTCTTGCAGTTTCACTGCTGCATTGGTAGTGTTTAATTAATGTAAAAGGAGGAAGAAGTCACTTCTCCAGCTCATGTTCATGACCTTAGATTGTCTGAGGCTGAGGCACAGAAACATGCTTTTTATTTGTCAGAATTTCATGATTCCTTACAGGACAAGCTATAATGCTTCATAGTGCAAATAATGGGAAAGTTTGAATGAATAATAATTTATGAACTATGTGTACGTCTGATAGAGGCAGTAGCATGGTCCACAAAGGTTTAAATGATATAAAAAAAAAATAAATAAAATGTCACCAACTTCACTGTTGCTGACAGTTGCTGCTAGTTATCAATCACAGCTATTTCTTTCAAGATTCTCTTTAAAGTTAGGACAATACCCAAAGAACCTTCTCCATTTTTACTCCATAAGGTCACAATTCTAGTGGCCTTGCATTATTATAAGAAGAAGATAGTTCTAAAACACAGTCCTCAAAATATACAGTAATCTTCAAGAAGTAAAAAAAAAAAAAAAAATGAATATTACACATTCTTCGCAACAAGCGGCAGTTCAGAATAGTTATTACTGTCAATGACCATTGTTGCCCATAAAAGATGCATATTAGAAAATGTTTTAACCTGTAGTCTATTACTTCCTTATCCTGTTACTAGGAAAATGTTTATTCTTTGCTTTAATGTCATGTTTCAGATTTTCTCATGAATTTGCTTCTCTGCTCAGGGTCTCACCAACATTTCCTTTTATAAATTGTAACAGTTAAACTGCTCTCTGAGAGGAGACAATCATTTTAGCCCACTGTTAAAAGAGATTTGCTAGGAGTCAGTGGTTAATATTGCATTTACCAACATAAACCAAGGATGTCTCTTCTAATATCTTTGTCTTTCTGAACGTTCAGATTTGTTAAGAAGTTTTATTCTACCAGCAATAATGGTGAGTTTTTTCTCAGCTAAACCTGTGAAAACAGTTGAAAAATCAGCATCTTAGAACAAGAGTTTTTTCCACTTATGGTAAAATTCATAAGGGAAAAATAATTTTAAGTAGCCGTATTTAAACTTACCATGATTTTAACGAATAATTTGATCACAGTAGTAAATGGGCATTATGTGGGAGGTTTTTAACACTCTGTGGAAATTGGCTGAGGAGAGGAAAAAAGTAGCAAACTGTTCAAGTGTATTCCTGAGAGAAAATCTAAACCCTCCAATTGGAGGGTAAAGGCATGAAAAAGAAGACAGGTCTGTTAGAAGCAGCAGGTGGGGACAGAGGATGTTGTTACAAAAGAATATTTTTGCAAATAAACATAATTAACTATTTTTTATACACTGAGTGGGAACGATCTATGGGCATTTCATTGTGGATGCATTTCTACAGTATCCTATGGTCATTGATAGTGAAAAAGATTCAGGCATTCCTTCTGTACAATTTGTTTCATAGCTAGTAGAAATAAAGCCAGCTCAGATAACTCCCACCATGAGCATGGAATACTACCTACAGTGTAAACACTCCAAAAGCTTCAACTTTGACTGTTAAACTAACAAAAGAAAAATTAATTTGGCTGTGAAAACAGCTTAGAAGAATTTTTTTTTTTTCTTTTGTGGAACATTTCAAAGAAAATTTGTTGATTTCAAACAAAAGTTTTCTGTGTTTTGCTCCATAACATTGAGCTTTCATGATTCGTTTTTCCTTTTCAGTTCAAATACAGTCTAACTAGTAGCGGGTGTAGAACAGGATTTTAAAGCTGAAGATCTGATTTTCCACTGAGAGCTTTATTTTTTTCTGTGTTGTGAGTTAAGCCTGGTAGGCAGAGAAGTCCCCACTCAGCTGCTCACTGACCCCGCAGTGAGATGGAGGGGAAAACTGTAAGGGTAAAAAGTGAAAAAACTCTTGGGTTGTGATAAAGACAGTTTAATCGTTAGAGTAATGTTCTGTATGTGTGAGCAAAAGAAAAGAAGAAATTCAGTCACCATGTCCCATCAGCAATCAGATCTTTAGCTGTTTCTTGGGAAGCAGGGCATCAGTATGTGTAATGGCTACTTGGGAAGGCAAATGCCATCACCAGATGTGTCCCTTGCTGACTCCTTTCTATACCCAGCTTTTATTTCTAAGCATCTTGTCATATGGCATGGGATATCTCTTTAGCCTGCTGACATAATCTGTCCCCTACTGACTTCTTGTGAACCTCCAGCCTACTCACTGGTGGGACACTGTGGGAAAAAGATGCTGTACAGGCATTGTTCAGCAATGGCTAAAACATTGACTTGTTTTCAATGCCATTTACCACAAATCAAAAACAGTACCATACAGGATACTGTGAAGAAAATCTACTGCATCCCAGCCAGACTCAGTACAGTATGTATGTATGTTAGTCTGTAATTATGCCTTTAGAACATAGAGCAAGCAGAAATACTTTATCTGATTAAACTCTGTGATAATCATGTACAGTATGTTAGCACACATCTGTCTGTACTCATGCCTTTCCCCAGATCCTAATGTTTGGTTCTTTATTTCATGGGAAAATTTGCAAAATAAAACAGTCTGAAACATTAATTACTTGAAACAATTCCACATTATTATTTTTTTAATATAACTTAAATCATATTGAGACTACATTTATTCACCGAAGAGTTTGAGGGGATGGTGGTGGAATCAAAATAAGTGATTACTACCTTGGCAAAATGGAAACAAGGATAAGAACAAAACTACTAGTTGAACTAATTGAAAAACAATTTTTTCAGCATCAAATGGTGAATTTCAAAACTGGTAAAGGAATTGAAGTACTCCATTGTACTGTACAATAAGAGGAGGATTAAGATCTCAAGGGGAACATAATAGACTTTGCATGTATCATGCACAGTTAGATGAGCTATGAAACAAAATAATGAAGAAAAGTTACAGAATGCAAGATTATGAAACTTCAGCAACATAACAACACTAAATAAAAGTTTAATTCATTATGAAAGTTACTCCACTGATATATTGGTGATTTTTTCCATAGGAGAAACTTTCACAAAGATATTTCCAGGGATGAATCTGTCTGAATTCTCATTTGTGAAGAAATACCTATTCTTCTTAAGAGTATTTAGGATGTAAACTAAATTATACACCAAAAGAGGTACAGGTATCATGCTGTTTCTGATACACTTTAGGCAGGTTAGATACAGTTGAAGTGTTTAGATATATTAGGAGAGCGATAAATTAAGATAATTTGTAGTGTATATGTAGTGACTGTGCTTTGGTGTAAGCCAATTTTCAAGTTGCCCAGAAATGACTGAAGCACTTCCATAAATGGAAATACGGAAAATTATGAATTTTGTTATTGCAAATGTAGGTATACACAGAGTTCAGAGGACAGTAAGGTTAGTCCTGCCAATGAACAGAGAATTTCAAGATAGAAGCTTTGAATTAAGGAACCGCAAACCTTTCAAATTTAGGCACCCAAGTTATATGCTGTAAGTCTGAGCTATGTCTCATATAGTAGAAGTAATACATCAGTAAATGACACCATATTAACTTAGTCCAGACTATTTTAAAAATCATTAATTAGCGAATCAGTGGTTATGAAGTGTGCTTATGTTTCTACAAAAAACAAATATTATGGAGTGAAGAAAAAGGAAAATATTACAGTTTTAACAAGGCAACATGCAATTGTTGTCAAGGAAACAACATCATCTTGTTGCTACAGTGACATATAGGACACATGTTAACATGAATAAGAGTAAAAAGTAAAATTTCTTTACAGGCAGAATTCTTATGGTAGTAGTTAATACGGAGTCCAACACTAAACAGAAGGGTATGAATTAAAAACTACAGAACCCTTCACACTTCAACTATTTCTACGACAGAAATGCTTTGTGCCTGCTTTGCTTAATGAGTTCTAGAAAAACTGCAAAAATATTAAAAAATAAAATTAAGTTTTTCTTCTGAATATTTTTCTTTAAAAACAATGTCTTAGATCTAATATTCATTTACCCCCCTGCCCCCCACCCTAAAGAAAGGAGGTCATCATCAACTTTTCCCATCTTTTGTAACAATATAACTCTTTTCAGCCTCCTTTATTGACTGGCTTCCATGCTCGTAATGTTTGTTTGCCAGTAAAAGAAGACAACTGTTTTTCTGACTCACACTGTGAGCAGGTGTTGATCCTGCTGGGGTAGGAATTAAATATAATTTATGACAGTCAGGCATATGAGCTGTTATAACATTATTTTGTTATAAAGAAGGCAATAGTAACTTGTTTGACAGAGAAGCCAGACAACTGGTTTGATAGCCCTCAAGGAAAAACTCTTCCAATTAGCCGAACAGCAGAACATTATTTCCCTGAATTTAATGTAGTAAAAAAGTTCATTACCTAGGGTGAGATCTGTTAAATTATTCCACACAAAGAATCTCTTGGCAGCATCTAACAGGAAATAGTAGATGTAGTCTGGATATGAAAAGAGCAATATATGTATATGAATTTGGTTATACAGCGAATTTTAAGCATCTTCAGGTTAACATGGCTGCAGCAGTGTTTGCCTTCTGATTCACTTTCTTTGATTCAAGGACCCAAATTTTACTCAGCATCCTACCTTTGAAGACAGACTGATTCTTAGCAGAGAGGTCCCAGGTTTGCTACATTTTGCAGCTGACAAAGTCATTTAGTATTTGACACACCTTCTGTATTGGCTTCTGTATTGTCTGGAGCTTAGACTGAAAGGAAGTTGACTGCTGTCTGAAACATTTAACATAAAATTTAGTATACAGTGATCCTATTTTAATGTCAGCTCAATTTTATTTAATTGCTGTTAGAATTGTTTGTGGGGTACTTTGAACATTTTGATTGAGTCAATTTTAGCTATAGTAGCTGGAATGTTGTACACTATAGTTCAGTATTTAATTAGCTAAAAAACCCACTACCAAATTAAGGAAGTAACTCACATTTATCTTTTTTACTTTTAACTATAGCATTTGTCAGGGCTGTGGTTACACACATCTGTGCAGCTGTGGTTACAAACTTGGACGACAAGTTTGATATCAGGTATGAAATAGTCTACTTCAGCATTAATACCTACATTCCTCAGACTGTATTAAAACATCTCATAACAGAAAAAATGGTTTACAAGAAACAATATAAAACTTGTCAACTTGTTTAATGTAGAGCACTTGACCCCATTGTTGGCAAAAGTTTTTGGAAGTAAAATGGCATTTTTGCTCAAGTAGGGTCTGCAGAAGTAAGTCATAAGAAAGCCATATATTATTCCAAAACACAAACCCGGGTGTAGTTTTTCACTCAAGTAGGAAAATAGATTGTGCTCTATAAAGGAAAATTAGAATTCTTTTATCACAAAAATAAATCTCTTAATTTTCTAAAAGGTGTGCAGTGCAATCTATCTTCTTGACACAATTTTTTGTATTTCCTGAGACTGTGTTTCTTGAGCATCTTCATAAGTTATTAGTCATGACCATTACACAATAGTTCTCTGTTTCTCTTTCCTCCTGTGGTGGTGACAAAGTCTGGTCAAAGACATTTTTAGATGTGTTCTGGTGGTAGTTCTCATTTATCTTAGTGCATGATTAAAACACACACAAAAATAATTTCTGTTATAATTTCTCTGTAGATATGTGTCTATCCTAAAATATGCTCTGTATCTGAAATTTGGTGTGCATTTTCTGACAGGACCATTTTAAAACACATTCAGAACACTGTTGACCTGGAAATTATCAGCTTTGAGTGTCCAATATTGAACTCTTCAGGTGTTTTTCAAATATTTTATTGCCTTAGCATAAAAACTAGTCTTCTGAAAGCAATACTTGAGTTTTCTATTCCTCTCTATTTTTTTTGCTAATTTATATCTTTTAGATACCTCTGTTAGACAGAGATCTAAAATTCTGCAGATGGCAACTAATGAAAAAAAGATCTGAGATGTTTGATATCATTTTCTTTCAGTCATCAGAGTAACTATGAGATAAAAAAGACAGCATCTAAAGAATTTTATTATACTTTCCTTTGCATAAATGAATCACATTATTTAATTAAGTCTGAATCAATTTCTGGTCTGATGCCCCAACACTAATATATGGGTAGTTAACCAATCATACATTTGTTTCCAAGAAATGAGTAATACGGGTTTAATTTAAATTTAATTATATTGTGGATGTCTTACATAAAAGGGATAGGAATGTAAGAATAACTCCATGAGAATGTATAGTCTTGTAGAAGTATATATTGATTTCCGTTGGGATAGAGAGTTTTCTTCCTAGTAGCTTGTATGAGGATATGTTTTGGATTTGTGACTAATACAGTGTTGACAACATAGGGATGTTTTAGCTGTTGCAAAACAGTGCTTACAAAGTGTCGTGGTTTTCATTTTCTCACACTGCTCTGTCAGTGAGTAGGCTCAGGCTTCACAAGAACGTGGGAGGCGACACAGCCAGAACAGCTGACCCGAACTGACCAAAGGCAAATCCCATACCATATTACACTGTGCTCAGCAATAAAAGTCGGGGGGGAGAAGGAGGAAGGGGGGGGATATTTGGAGTGATGGCATTTTGTTTACCCAAGTAGCCATTATGCATGATGGAGCCCTGCTTTCCTGGAGATGACTGAACATCTGCCTGCCTGTGAGAAACAGTGAATGAATTCCTTATGTTGCTTTCCTTGTGTGCACAGCTTTTCCTTTTCCTATTAAACTGTCTTTATCACAAGGCACAAGTTGTCTCACTTTTACCCTTCCGATTCTCTCCCCCAACCCACTGGGATGTGGAGTGAGCAAGCAACTGGGTGGGGGTATAGCTGCCTATGAAGGTTAACCCACAGGAATACATGAGATGAAGTTCCTATCCTGTTTTTAGTTTTGTTTTGTTGTTTGAATCATTTTTTTTTTTTTTTTTTAAGAGAGGCTACACATCACAGTACTGTCAAAAATCTGCACTTTAACAGACAACTGAATCATTCCTGGACAAGAAATGATGCTCATGAAAACAAAAGAACATAAATTATTTGCATTTGATGAAGTTAGCAACTTCATGCAGACATTTACACGGCCAGAGAAAGCATTATGTGGTTCCAGTTACATTTCATTTCCCTCCCAGTTACATTTCATTTCCCTCCTTGCCCTTTCAATTTCTAGCCAACACAGGATCCAAAAATATAGCCCAACTTTCACTAGAAGTCATACCCAATAAGCATTTATTTCACTCTATGGAGAATACTGGGGCAATAAGAAGTATTCTAGCCATTCTAAAAAATTGTCAATGAGGATGGTTTATGGTAGACCAGTTTTTACTTTCCAGTTCATTTAATCATTGTTTATATACTTTGTTAAAAATCTAAACTGATCTTCCTTGATTAAGAATATTTTTTCACATATCACACTGTTATAAAAAATAATTTTTTGACAGAAGTTCAAGATATTTACACAAAAATAAAGAATAAGAATAGAGGAAAATATAGGTCATATGTAATTTTTCTGTATTTTGTTAGGTTTTTCTTAATAATGAGGTAAAAGTGGACCCCAAGACCCTATGATTAGATCATGTCTTATCTTGGAAAAATGTGGATTATTTTATTTGTAATTTGACCTTCCTTCAATCCCTTGTAAGGAAAAGATTGTAAAATTGGAAAGTGGATTAATTTCTAATTGCAAACCTGATGTTACCTGTAGACCTGTACCATCTAATGTTCCTTGAGCATTTTATAAACCCAGGAAAGGCTTTTTTTTAGTCTCTGACATATATGGTGACAGTAAATAACGTATATAGCAAGCTATCAGTTGACCTTTCCATTGGTAATATTTTTGATGTGAATATATACAAGATGATGATTACTTGAATGTAGCATTATGTGCTAAAGGGATAGATTAAAGCAGTTACAATGAGAAGACAATTTACATGTTTCTTGACTGTGCTGGTTTTAAAATCTCCATCTTAGTTTTGTACAAAGTAGACTTCTGCTGTGTCCTTGAAATACATATTTCCTACTGAAATCAAGAAATACTTTATTTCAGTATGATGATACTTGTCCTTCTAAGAAAAATCATCTTTATCTCAGCTAAACAAGATTAATTTTGGATTTTTCTTGTAAAAATGCTTCTTGTACTATTTAGTATTCATAATAGATCTTTAAGCATGGTTATAAAATGTCTTATAGTTTTCTTAATTTAGCCTTTAATTACAAGTCTTCTTCCCTATAAAAAGTGCTCTAATTAATAGTTTTTAAAATGTGGAAACTGCCAAATGCAACACAAATATGTAGCAAAATATATCAATGACACATTGAATAAAATATGACTACATGACTCGTATTAAAAAGTGCATGCTATAGATCTTAAAATAAATTATGTATCTGCTATACATAACTGTCTTGGGAAAATCTAATTATTTTCTCATATCTAATTTTCTCTGAATCTAAGACACAGTTTTAAGGCATCTAATTCCAAACCTATGTCAACATATACATACATATATATAACAAATCCAGAAGTGACTTCGCATGCATACAATGAACTGAAATATTTTTGTTGATATTTGCCTTTGTTATCTGCAGGACAAGGAAATGAACAAGCAAACCCTTTTTTTGCTAGTTCTGAAAGTTACACAGAAGTTATCAAGATAATTTTATAAGAGGGTTCTTCTCTAGCAAGGCATTCCTTTGCTACAACCGTTATTTAGGCTACCACTTCTCTCCCAGTAAATCACCTGTTCTTGCTCTCTTTTAGCCTTACACTTCTCAGCCTGAATTTATAGCAAAGTACTGTTTACTTTTGAAAGAACCCATGTGAACTGAGATGAAGGTTGTATGTACGAAAACGTTGGAATTTTCAGTTTAAAACTATTTGGCCAAATAAGATATAATTTCAGTTTCCAGGGTGTCATTTAAATAGTCAATGCTTGTATAAGTTTATATGTGTGTGTGTGTGTGTGTACGTATATAGACACAGATAGGTGTACTTATATACAGGATCAGGAAATGGGACCTAAATATTCTTACTCATTTACAACTGAGAAAGCTCTAGAAAAACTTATTTCCTACCCCTGTCCAGGGAATATTGGAGAATTTCTCCTTAGTGTAAAGAATTTAAGATGAAACTATGCCGTTCCCATTATTGCTACTTTCGTGTTTGATTACACTGTATTGTGTATTTAGGACACTCTCTAACATGTAAATTCTGTAAGGCAATGAAATGTATTGAACAGGTATCAATTTCCATGCCCTGACAAGCTTATAACCCGCAGGTTGTCTTTAAAAACATACACAAAGGAAAGGGCATCTTAGTCCATGCTTTGCAAGAATTTGATGCTTGCCATAGATTCTGTATGAATTCTCACCATTTGGGAAGGCCAAACATAGATCTGCTAATGACACAGTGGGATTTACTATGACTTGTCTAGCTAGTGCCTTTTTCTGTCTTTGAAAGTTGTATGAGGAAATTTAAAAGTTCTGAAAATATATTTTTGCCTAAATCAACTGATGCTAATGCCTTGATTTCTAGTAATCGTTTTATCCTCAAAATCTTTGACAGATTTAGTATCGTTGTGATTGAATAAAATGAAGAGAATAAATTGAATACCTCCAAACTTTGGAAAAGATATTTTGAATACCGTAGTTACATCGGATTTTAGTGTTGCTGCCTTATCAGGAATCACAGGCTAGGATATTGCAGCCAGTTATGAAAATGAACATTTTAATGATTTTCTGGAAATACAAAAAATATTTCAAAAAATGCACAGGGTTCATAATAAAAATTTACAAACTTAAGTAATACACTGTTTTATGTACAAAACAAATGCGTACTTTTTCTGCAAGTAAATTAAAAAGACAGACAACGATAACATATTTATCTTTGTAGTCTGGCCACAGAAACAGATGCCTGGGGAGTTTCAGCATGATAATTTTGAAAGCTGAAGCAAAACTATTGCTGCTGCATCTTTTCGAAAATTTTTGAGTTTTTTGAGATATCAGTATTTCAGGAAATTGAGGAGATTTTGCCTATGTGTATATATATATATAGATGACAGATACACACACACACACACAACTCAGCGGAAGTATACACAATTGTAATAAATAGCATCTGTAGAATGCACAGCTTTTAAGGCTTTTAATGAGCGTGAGGTTTTCATGTCACTAATATAGATAAGGTTACTAGAGGAAATTCAAGGTAGTTATTTGGCCTCATCTCTATTTAAACAAGGTAACCTGGTGTATACGAATTTCTTTTCCCTTTTCTGTTACAGAACATGTGAAGAGAATTCTCGCAATGTGACACTATGATTCTACCACTTAAAAGTAGCCAGAGAAGGTGACACAATTCAATTTCTGTTTTAATACCTTTACCAGCAAGACACAACATATGAATGATGCTTACAGTAATGCATGATGTATCATTGCTTAAATGTGTCTACTACAGCCCTCTCAGTAATAATGATGTCCTGTAGATGGGTCTCCTGAGGCTTTTTCCTGTCTTACTTCACAATGGTTAACATAATGAATATATGAGGTCCTTAATAACAAGAACATCTACTTCAGATTTTTTAGTAAGTAGACCCACTTTATGCTCTTCTATTCTAATTGATATCGGTTCTTTTTTGGTATATCTAAAACAAGAAGTCAGCAGCTCTAAGAAAAATAAAGATGACTTTATTCAAGTACATTTTTCCATGTTTCCTAACACTGTTGTGCTAAAAATTTGTACTGGAATAGCTCAGAATAAACATAGTCTCTCTCAAAATTCAGCTAGTTCATTTTTAGGTTGAGGAGTATAGTGCTATATACTAATAGTTCCAAGTTCTGCATTCACTACTATAGATGAATACTATTTAGGGTCTTTACCAACAGGACACTTTAGGAAATAGCAGAATAACTCAGTGAGGACTTAGAGGTTTAAAATTGGAAAGCATGTTGAAAATAATGCCTCCTTTTGAAAAAGCAATCCCTTGGGAACTAACTTTACCGCTATTTAACCATAAAATTAGCATTCCATCACTTCATTTGGCAGTTAGAGTTGTGGCAGCACTGCTCCCTCCCATTTCCAGATGGAGCATGGCTGTGAACAGTTACCACTGCCTGTCCTGAAACACATATAATGAAAGTTAAAGCAGAGAAGGTGGCTGTATTGCTATTGACTATATGGTGCTAAAAGTGGAATATGCATTAAGGTAAATATGATATATGTTAAGCTCTAATACATTCAGTTCTATGTTATACGTATTCTAGAATCACAGAATCATAGAATCACAGAATGCTTTAGATTGGAAGGGACCTTTAGAGGTCATCTAGCTCAACCCCCTGCAGTGAGCAGGGACATCTTCAACTAGATCAGGTTTCTGAGAGCCCTGTCCAACCTGGCCTTGAACGCTTCCAGGGATGGGGCCTCCACTGCCTCTCAGGGCAACTCATTCCAGTGTTTCACCACCCTCATGTTAAAAATTTCTTCCTTATATCCAATCGAAATCTACCCTCCCTTAGTTTAAAATTGTTACTCCTTGTCCTGTCACAACAGGCCTTGCTAAAAAGATTTTCCTCATCTTTCCTGTAGGCCCCCTTTACATACTGAAAGGCCCCAATAAAGTCTCCCTGCAGCTTTTTCTTCTCCAGGCTGAACAACCCCAACTCTCTCAGCCTTTGATACCTATGTCCTTCTACCTCCTGTGAAAAGACAAGTGAAAATGCGCAGCACTTAACACACTATAATGCATGACAATTACACTTCTCTTTCACTGACAGACCTTATACATTTTCAGTGATCTGTAAGGAGTTTGTAATTATTTCTAAAAGAAAATACAAGCTACTCTCCAGAATGGAAAATACAGTACAACGTTGATGTGGGAAATTGACATTTAGTTTGATTTTCCTACAGTTTTAGTTGTATTTTGTTACATAGCTTTGCAGCCATGTTGTGGCAAGGGTTAACCACTGCCATTTGGTTTGATAACAAGGACTGCTGTGAGCTCAAATGTAAATCACAAAGACTGCTACAAGATAAATGAAGGGAAACAGGGATGGATAAGGACTGGTAACCAGAAATTTATTGTCTATAAGCAGCACCCCTTTAGCTGAAACTGGTTTTGCGGTTTGGGACTCAGCCAACACAGACAACTCAGGAATTTTGAGCCACAGGTGAAAAGTACACAGTGAGGAAGACTACAATCCTTCACAAGGAGGACTATGAGCCTTCATCCAGAAGAGCTCCACAGACTACCATCAGACGATACTGTGCAAGCGCTAAAGAGGGGTGGAGTATGATAATGAATCCCTAGAAATAATTATAATAATCACACCTATTCCCAGAACTAATTGTAATAATCCTGCCTACTTAGATAAATTTTGTAGTAAATAGGTGCATGCTTTGTGACTCAGTGTGCAAATTAGGAGGAGCGATACCCCTTGCACCCGGCGCCGTAATAAACATACCTGCTTTATAACTCTCTGTGAGTTGTAGAGTTTGTTTCCGCATGTCAGCGTGATATGCTACTAAGTGCAGCAGATCACCCAGATGCTGAGCAAACTAAAGAAACAACTGATATCTTGAAGACAAAAGAATGAAGGCAGAACTCCTCCTGGCTGAGACAGGAGTGGGAAAGGTTCCAACTCACCACACTGAGTGTGGTGAGAATTATTACCTGATCCTTGAGCAGTGGCATGTGTGTGCATGCTACATAAAGTGCATGTGGTTTTCAGAGACAAAAGGCTGTATTTCAAGATCATGAGACCTATTCTGCAGGAACTCAGGAAGACAGAGTAAAGTTGGTGAACAAGATCTTTGTGGAGATCTTTTGACTGCTCGGAAAGCTGCCTCAGTGCTGCTGAAAAATAGAAACAAAAAGCAGACAAGTTTGTCGGGGACATTACATAATGTTTCAATCTACAAACCAGCATCTCCAGTCTCATGACAGCAAGAAACTGAGCTGATGAAAATGGAAATGACCTCTAGATTAAGAACTGATAGAAAACTATACAATTATTTGCATTGTAGTGATGACAAATGAGAAACAACTATCTCATTGTCTCTTCAGTACTAGAACAAGGGACATTGAATGAAATTGAAGATAGCAAGCTCAAAAGGAAAACAATAACTAAACTTTACTCCATATTTTCTTATGTTGTCATTTCTGTCTCATAAAATTAATCAGTGGTACATACAGTCTGTTTCTATCCCTCTGTACACTTAATGTACAGAGATTTCCTCAGTGGTCTCAGGAAAACAATCTGAAATTTTTACACTTGTATCAGATACAGTGCATTTACCTAGCTCATTTATTTGAAGAATCCCAGTGCCACTATCAGAGAAATAGAAATAATTATGCTAGTTAAAGCCATGAGGAAAATGAATCACAGAGGGGCTTTGAATCAAAGAAATTTTATAAGTAGCTGGGCATTATTTCCCTTCTCATCCATTGCACCTTTAAGCATTGAAACAGAAAATGTCGTTGACAAATACACACAAAATAAGAAATTAATTAAATTACAGTTTTCCTTCACATAAATTCAGGAATTTTAAAGACATATCAATTAGACAACTGTCGCGTTGGGATTAAGGACTCGTCATACGATCAATATGATCAGACAAAGCCAGTTTATTGCGCTACAAACCCGTGTTTATATAGACAAATTGTTACAAATTGTTTCCTTGCCACGAGATAGATCTAACGTATTGGATGCATGCACTGTCCATGTGCCGTTCACGCGTACTTCTCAGTCTCTGATTCGTGCCACGCGCATCAAACTCCTCCTCAAAGTCTTCTTTTGTCTGCTAATTGTGGTTAATGCAGGCCCTTTAGTTCCTCATTTCTTCGTGTTGTAACAAGTTTCAGACCGCAGTCGTCCTTGCCTGTGACCTTGATGCCTGCTCCTTTACAGACTATCAAGAGTCATGCTCAGAGTATCTGAGGGGCTCACCACATGGCCGTGGTTCTCCAAATATCCCACAGACAACAATAATACAGGGTTCACATTGTACTCAATGGAAAGAGATAAGCATTCCCAAAATCATCCTGTTATGGTGTGTGTTTCTCTCCTTTGACTTTAACAATAGCTGAAGGAAGGCTTTGAAATACAGTGGTTTGCAAAATTCATTGGAATGAAGCCAGACTTCAGTTTTGATTTATGAAAAATAATTTATTCTCTTTCAATAAGCATGACTGCTGACACATTTTACAATTGAATGGTATAAAGCTAAATATGGTATCCCTTTTTTCACCTTTTTCATCATTTAGGCATAATGTTACACCAGACTTGTAAATTTTACAGACTGCATTGATAAGAGAAATCATTCCAATATTTAACTTACTTCTAAATTAGCAGAATTTTTGCCTTGACCACAGGCATTTATGTAAAAATATTTCTGTCAAGCATCTTGAAGGTTATCATAAGAGATTGAAACTGAGGCTGTTACAAGGTATGAGTAAATCTGATAAAATAGATTTTAAATTCTAGTTCACTTTTTGAACTATGACTAATTACCTACTACTTTGTTTGGGTTTTTTAAAATTTATTTTTAAATGAAAGCTGTGGGAAAATAGTGTGATTCAAAGAAAGAAAAAAATCACATGAGCTATGTGAGCCTATAAGCAGCACCAAGGAAAACATCTGAAGCTTTTACAGAAGACAAGTTCATTTGGCTAAATAGACCCTATAAGGTCTCCATCTTTTATTCTGTAGTGCAGGGACAACAGTCTTAATTAACAGTTTTGACAAATTTGTAATCACTTAACACTGAAATATACAGCAAGTATGATAATTATACACACTATTTGAATAGCAGTAGGAATGCATATTTATTTCTATTTTCTCATCTGCTGCTATTTGATGTGTAAATTAGACCTCCATTTCAAAAAAAGAAAATCAAGAGGACAAAAGTTAATAGAATATGCTATAGGTTTTTTTTTTTTCTGTTAATGGGATTTTTCTCCTTAAATTTGCTGATAATAATGGTTTCATTGTCATTGCCAAGGGAGAACGATACCAGCATGGCAAAATAACACATGCACAAAAGTTATGCAGGATTTGGTTTTTTCTTTTTTTTTTCTGTTTTTCTAGTGGCTTTGTAACAATGGCAGAGAAATGACAGACTTCTCTTGCATTTCAAATGTTCGAAGAACTTCAAATGCAGAATCTTGGTGGAAGCTTGTGCTGTGCTAGTTTAGATATTCTTTTTTGCCTTGCTTTTGTCAGAAAGATATATGAGTTTATTTCAGCTATATACCATGTGTCTTTTTAAGAGAAGTATACTATATTAGATTTGAAAGAGGAAAAATTTATAAAAGAAAGGCCTTTCAGGATGTCTTTCCTAATATGCTTCCCTCTAAGTCCCTGACAGAGGTCAGTTTTCAACAGAAGTCAAGTATGTCAGCTTTTAAAGAAAATGTACGGAGGAAATAGCACTAAATAAAATAGTTACACTCTGTGGTTCACTGAATATTAACTGGTGTCTTACACAGTTGCTTTACTGGAAGAGACTAGGCATGTACGAAAGTGAGGTAAATTAAATGTAGGTAAAGTTTGCACATTGACTGAAATAGTGCAGTTGTCCTTCCATCTGAACAGAGTCCTGGGGAAAAGAGTGCATGAGCTTCTAGAAAATTCCTGTTCATTACATTGTGTTAGACTAACTGAAATTAAGAGAAAAAATACTGCATTATGAAAGAATGGTTCTGAAATACAGATGAAAGTGACATCACCCTACAGTTTTCAAATGGAGGAAATTAGCACTGGATGAAACATAATACTTCACTGAAGTAAAGTTACTACATATTAAATCATACTGTTACCTACAGAAAAATAATCCCTTCATAAAGCTAGATGCTTCTAAATAGCAGTTAAACTACTGACTATATGGTACTTTGGATTATTTCAAGTTATGTCCTGCAAACTTTAATTTTTACTAGGTATCGCTTGCACAAGTTACTTGAGAAGTAACATTAAAAATAATAAATTTGGTAGGCTCTTTATCTTTTTTATTCATTGGAGTGCACGGAACTCCAACTGGGGATACATGAGGAGCCCACAGAGAGCTTATGGGTCAAGATTAAAGGCAGGGCAGGGACGGGTGACATTACAGTGGGAGTCTGCTACAGGCCACCTGACCAGGATGACTAAGCAGATGAGGACCTCTATAGGCAGATGGGAGAAGCCTCACATTCAAAAGCCCTGGTCTTCATGGGGGACTTCAACTGCCCCAACATCTGTTGGAGGGACAACACAGCAGGGCACAGGCAAGCCAGGAGGTCCCTGGAATGCACTGAGGACAACTTCCTCCTGCAAGTGATAGAGGAGCCTACGAGGAGAAGTGCGATGCTGGACCTTGTTCTCACCAACAAGGAGGGGCCGGTGGGGAATGTGAAACTCAAGGGCAGCCTTGGCTGCAGTGACCACGAAATGATTGAGTTTAAGATCCTTCAGGCAGCGAGGAGGGTGCGCAGCAAGCTCGCTACCCTGGACTTCAGAAGAACAGACTTTGGCCTCCTCTGGGATTTGCTTTGTGGAATACCATGGGATAAAGCCCTAGAGGGAAGAGGGGCCCAGGAAAGCTGTCAGTATTCAAGGATCACCTCCTTGAAACTCAGGAGCGATGCATCGCGACCAAGACGAAGTCAGGCTGAAATGCCAGGAGGCCTGCATGGATGAACAAGGAGCTCCTGGACAAACTCAAGCAGAAAAAGGAGACCCACAGAGGATGGAAACAAGAACAGGTAGCTTGGGAGGGTGTTATGGTTTGGCTGCGGCTGGCAACAAAAGCGCCACGCGGCCGCCCCTCCCGCTGTCGGGGTGCAGAGGAGAATGGAAAGAAACAGGCAGAAAACTGGTGGGTTGGGATAAGGGCAGTTTAACAGAACAGCAAACAGAGGGAACAGGAACAACAACGATACAGATGAGGAGAAAACAAAACACAAACCGCACAACCCAGAGAGCTGCTCTCCTGCACCGCCGCTGTGTGCTCCGGAGCCGCGAGTGAGTTCCTGCCGCTGTTCTGGTTTTGGCTGCCACCGGCAACAAAAGTGCCACGCGGCCGCTCCTCCTCCCACCGCGGTGCAGAGTAGAATGGAAATAAACAGGCAGAAAACTGGTGGGTTGGGATAAGGGCAGTTTAACAGAACAGCAAACAAAAGGAACAGGAACAACAACAATACAGAAAAGGGGAATACATAAAACAAACCCGCAGGACAGAACCGCTCTCTCGGACCAAACTGCTGCTGAGCCCTCCCGAGCCACGAGTGAGTTCCCGCCGCGCTGCCTCCCCCACCGGAACCCAGCATGACGGCACATGGTATGGAATACCCGGCTCTGTTTGGCCAGGTTGGGGTTGGGTCAGCCCACCCGGCTGTGCCCCTTCCTGGATTCCGGTGAAAATTAACCCTGTCCTGGCCAAACCCAGGACAGCTGCTCAGCTCCCCCCCCACTGGAACCCAGCATGATGGCACATGGTATGGAACAGCCTGCTCTGTTTGGCCAGGTTGGGTCAGCCCGTCTGGCTGTGTTCCTTCCTGGATTCTGGTGAAAATTAACCCTGTCCTGGTCGAACCCAGGACAGAGGAATACAGAGAAATCGTCTGAGTAGCTAGGGAGCAAGTTAGGAAAGCTAAAGCCCTGACAGAATTAAATCTGGGCAGGGATGTCAAAGGGAACAAGGAAGCCTTCTATAGGTGTGTCAGTGATAGAAGGCAGACTAGGGATAATGTGGGCCCTCTCCGGGAGGAAGCTGGAGACCTGGTTACCTGAGACGTGGAGAAAGCTGAGGTGCTGAATGACTTTTTTGCCTCAGTCTTCAACAGCAAGTGCTCCAGCCACACCGCCCAAGTGGCAGAAGGCAAAGGCAGGGACTGGAAGAATGAAGACCTGCCCACTGTAGGAGAAGACCGGGTTCGAGACTGCCTAAAGAACCTGAGGGTGCACAAGTCCATAGGGCCTGATGAGATGCATCTGTGGGTCCTGAGGGAACTGGTGGACGAAGTTGCCAAACCACTCTCCATCATATTTGAGAGTTCGTGGTGGTCTGGGGAGGTCCCCACCAACTGGAGAAGGGGTAACATCACCCCCATTTTTAAAAAGGGAAAAAAGGAAGACCGTGGGAACTACAGGCCAGTCATTCTCACCTCTGTGCCTGGCAAGATGATGGAGCAGATCTTCCTCGAAACCATGCTAAGGCACATGGATAACAAGGAGGTGACTGGGGACAGCCAACATGGCTTCACCAAGGGCAAATCGTGCCTGACCAACTTGATGTCCTTCTATGATGGGGTTACAGCATTGGTGGACAAAGGGCGGGCAACTGACATCATCTACCTGCATTTGTGCAAGGCATTCAACACTGTCCCGCATGATGTCCTTGTCTCTAAATTGGAAGGACATGGATTTGACAGATGGGCCACTCGTTGGATAAGGAACTGGCTTGATGGACACACACAAAGAGTTACAGTCAATGGCTCAATGTCCAGGTGGAGACCAGTGACGAGTGGTGTGCCTCAGGGTCTAATACCGGGGCCAGTGTTGTTCAATAACTTTGTCGGTGACATAGACAGTGATACTGAGTGCACCCTCAGCAAGTTTGCCGATGACACCAAGCTGTGTGGTGTGGTTGACACTCTGGAGGGAAGGGATGCCATTCAGAGGGACCTTGACAGGCGGGAGATGTGGGCCTGTGTGAACCACATGAAGTTCAGCAAGGCCAAGTGCAAGTGCGTCAGGGTAATCCCAAACACAAGTACAGGCTGGGCAGAGAGTGGCTCGAGAGCAGCCCTGAGGTGAAGGACTTGGGGGTACTGGTGGATGATAAGGTCAATATGAGCCAGAAATGTGCTCTTGCAGCCCAGAAAGCCAACCGTATCCTGGGCTGCATCAAGAGAAGCATGGCCAGCAAGTCGAGGGAGGTGATTCTGCCCCTTTACTCCACTGTCATGAGACCCCACCTGGAGTCCTGCCTCCAGCGCTGGAGCCCCCAACGTAAGAAGGACATGGATGTGTTGGAGCAGGTCCAGAGGAGGGCCACAAAGTTTATCAGAAGGCTGCAGTATCTCTCCTATGAGGACAGGCTGAGGGAGTTGGGGCTGTTCAGCCTGGAGAAGAGAAGTCTCCGAGGTGACCTTGGAGCAGCCTTCTAGTACCTGAAGGGGGCCTACAGGAAGGATGGAGAGGGACTTTTCACAAGGGTGTGTAGTGATAGGACAAGGGGGAATAGCTGTAAACTAGAAGAGGACAGGTTTACATTAGATATTCGGAAGAAATTCTTCACCATGAGGGTGGTGACGCACTGGAACAGGTTGCCCAGAAAATCTGTGGCTGCCTCCTCCCTGGAAGTGTTCAAGGCCAGGTTGGATGGAGCGATGTCCCTGCTCATGGCAGGGGAGTTGGAACCAGATGATTTTTAAGGTCCCTTCCAACCTTTACCATTCTATGATTCTATGATTCTATGATTCTTTTCCTATTTTTCATTTGTTTTCTTTTTGTAGTAGTGTCTTTTTCTACAGAAGAAGAAAGAGAAAACCAAATTTTCGGAAATATTTGAAATGAGTTCTGGTGGGACTTTGTATGTAAAGAACTTATCACTGAGTCCTCAATGAGGACAGCAAAGTTTTATACATTACATATAGTTGTTACTAATTGTCATCTTATTGAACTGACAGTATATCTGAGTTGCACACTAGAACTTCAAGGGATCTCTACCATAAGACCGTGCAGTACTTTTCAAGGCATTGGAAATGTGCATCATTAGCTTAAAACTATAATATGACTAGTGTCCCCTCAGTAGCAAATTACTGGTATTATTGAAAAATTTCTATGTGGAAACTCATTTCTTTATCACTTCTTGTTGGTGTGTTGTCCAGATTAATGCTTTTACTCTTTAAACATTTCTGTGATGAATGCACATGCTCAGTGTTCGGATGTGGAAAATTTCAAACACCTAATTTCTATGCTTAAAATCAGTCTTTCTAAATACCTACTTGTGGTGTTCGAACTTGGCTGGCTACCACAGGCCCCCACCCATCTACTCACTCACTGCACCTTCTTAACAGGACTGGGGGAGCATATAAAATGAAAAACCTCAGGAGTCGAGATAAAGACAGGGAGATCACTGATCAATCACCATCATGGTCAAAACAGGTTCAACTTAGGGAATATTAATTTAATTTAATTTTAATTTCTAATTAAAATTTATTACATATTTTGTCTCTGTTACTCAGGGTATAATGGAAGTAGGTATTCAGAAGTAGACAAAGTACTACCAAGAAATGGAGTGCTGAGACACCTAAGGTGTTGGCAGTAGTCCACAAAAAAATTGTCTACACTCTTCTGAGTCTAGTGCGTTGTGTATTTTAAATAAATTTGTATGAGTTCAGAAGAAAGTAAAGAAAGAAGTTCTTGTGTCAGGACTAAAGACCCTGAAGAAACAATTAGTTTATTTACTTTGTATTACAGAGTTACATACATCAAAGAAAGCTGAAGTCAATGATGGCTTCTTCTTTTATCCCCTCCTGCTGAAGATGACTCATACACCAATCAGGTTTTCCTGGTCTGCCTCTAGGACACACCTTTCTTGGAAGAACCACGTCTCAGATTTTACAAAAAAAAAAGATGGAGAAGCTTGTCATAATGAAAATATATTAGTTGTCATCTAAGATTAACATTTCATAGCTTTGTTTGCTTTATTTTTTTTTTTGAACAAATGGTTCAGTGTACTAGATAATTATGAGAACACTGATATCAGGGAGACATGATGTTACCAGCCTCTGTTTTAATATTAATTCGATGCATGTGAGATGGAAGCTCCTTTGCATTACTTAATACAAGGTTGAAAGGAAATCATAACTTCTGTATCTCCAGATGTTTACAAAATGCTGAAAGTCCAGCCTGCTCTGAGTTGCAAATACTCTGACCCAATCAATGGCCAGTTTGGTCATCTATTCCATCATTTGATGACTTCACACAAAAGGAAGTTCACATATCATTTATTTGGGGCATTCCTACTCTGTAAGATCTATGTATGGTCAATTTTACTTGGATACTGCAGTGTTGGATAGCAGAACCTCTAACTCTTCTTCCCTGACAATCCTTTGTAACTTGCATCACAGTGTCCTGTCTGTGAAAATCGTGACCTCTCAGAATTTTTAATAAGAAGGATTAACATTCTCAACAAAATATTTTCTCAGTATGTACTAACTGTTACAATGGATTATCTTCAGTTCTTGGAATTATTTTGATGTTGGTTCCAAGCTTAAATGCAAGTAGTTCTGAAAGTGCCTTGCACAGTGCTGCAAGTTTCAAAAGCCACAGCAGTTTTCTAGGGAATAATAATTTTTGATGGGTGTTTGAATAAATCAGTTTTCTTGTTTATGCAATGTTATTTTCCCTGCCTTACGAATCACTTCATTAATTCATTAGAAATACCATCTTCAGACTGTTCTCTCATATTTTTACATTAGGTCAAGATTTTCTTAGACTCAGTCTGTTCTCTGTGTAAAAGGAACACAAGAAACTTTACTTATTGTTGAGTACGTTGCCAACAATGATAGGAATTAAAGCATAGTAAACAAATAAATACATAAAACCAGAAAAAAATCAAAGTGTAACCAATAAGCTACATTACTATAAACTTCTTCCAGGGAAAAGTTCTAATAACAAGCAGCCTACATCAAGATTATCTGTAACCTATTGCCTACATTCTATCTAATAGATTTTACCCTGTTCAAAACTAATAACTCACAGATACAATTGAAGAGTGGCCAAAGAATGTCATGCTTGTTACTGTTGCTCTATTGCATTAACTTCTCTGTTCTAACAGACTGCATGCACATTTTTTATGTTAAAAAAAAAAAGGATCATTACAAGGAATACAGGAGGAAGAAAAAGGAAATATGGGAATACAACTGACATGGACAAGTTCACTGTGTTAGAAGCTGCTTTAGCTTGTAGTGAAAGCATACTAAGAAGCAATTAAGTAGTTAGAGTAGTGGTAGTAGTAGCAGTTGTAGTGGCAGTGGTAGTAGTAGTAATAGTAGTAGAAGTAACAACAGTAGTAGTAAAGATGAAGAGTGAAATGTGCTAATTCATTCTAAAATAAATCTGCTCTAAGCAATTCTGTCCACCTGAGTTCTGCAGAAGCTATTTCGCTGTAGTCTGGATAAGAGGTTTTGAGATAGTCTCATGCTTTATATATTTCCTCTCAGCTATATTTTAGCACCTTCAAGAGTTAAAAAAATTGTATGCAATACTTCAGCTTCGACATTTTATCATAAAAATAATGGTAACATAGACACTGCTGACCTTTATTTAACTTGCTGAATTAGATGCTGAAGCATTTTGTACTGAGTAATTATACTGTGTGATTAATGTATTGAAATACGAATTACTTTTCTGCTTTTTATAGTGGTAGAGAAGGCAGATTTATCCCTTACTTAGACTGCATTATCTACATCGATGATAATTGTCTTTATTGTCTATATTTTTCACAGGAACTAAGGGGAGAAAAAAAGGCATAAAAAAAGGCTGTTCAAGAATAGGCAAATTTATTTCTTTAAACTGCTGAAAATGCTGTAAACATTGGACTTTATGATGAAGTATACGCAAAGAATAGGTATTACTAAGTAATAATAGATACATATATACTCCAAACAATTGAAGCCTTCTGATAATTTTTTCGTTTTAAGAACTGACAATTTTCACTGTCTTTTTGCAACAGAGTTGCACATTTAAAGCTTATAATTGCTTTCCATCTCTAAACAAATCAATCTCTACTCATCTTCTGTTATCAGTCCTGTTTTCTAGGCCATTGGTCTTTCTGTGCATTTTCCAATTAACCCATTACAGCTAAGCATTAAATATTTGAGCAGGCCAGCTCCACTTTAAGCTTCCATGGCACCTCAGAAGGCAGTCAAAGGAGTAGAATTTAGCAACATTAAGCTCCCTATGTACAGGGCGGTTTCAGAAGTCAATTCAAAATACCAGTTACTTCTTTGAAGTCTGAAGGTCTAAATATCCCTCCAAACAAAATAAAATGGCACCGTTCATCAAATACTAGCACATGCAGATATACAATACCATAGGGATTCTTCTGTAGTTTCTGGTTTAAGCAGAAGGAATTTTCTTCCTGGTCCTTACATGAACCTGCACTTAATATGTGTACTAATTGTAGCATTCAACTCTTTAAAACACTTCTGAGCAATGATTTAACATTCTAAACTGCTTATGCCTTTACCTGTTCCTGTATATTGCCTATGTGACTGAAGAGAGTTTATGTCTCAAAGGGAATGAATTCAAATGTATATGCAACCATAATAATTCAAGAATCTGATCTAGTTACAGGTAGACAGAGGGGAAGAGGTGAGAGAGAGAAGACACAGATCAAGAACGCATTGTCTCTCAAGTGAAAATTTCAATTTATTTTCAGTATTAAATCAAAAAGTTAGATGTATAAAATTCAGTCTTTGCATCTCTGCCTCAGTCAAGCCCTCCTTAACGCACACTGAATTGAAAAATATATTTTCTAGGGGTCATTCACATATTTTTCTACTCAGTAACCAACTTGAAGATCTCCATCAGAACCCTTCTATGTTTGAAAGAGAAGCATGCTTTTATATACGAGTTCAACATATTTTTAATGTCATTTCATATAGGCATTGGAATAATTTTTTAAATGTTAATGAACATATAATGTCTAATTCTACTTGTATTTTAATATTTTTATTGTTCTAATTTGTATTTTAATATTTTATTATTTTTCATCAGTTTACATAATATCTAATCATCTCAAAGAGACAAAATTACTAGATTAGTTCACATAAGTTTACGTCAGAATGTTCCATGATTAAAAGATACTTTTCCAGATCACTCTTATTCTAACAAATTTTGGAATACCTTTTCTGACCTTTCCGTAAGTGGCTAAGGTTTAAAAAAAAAAAGTCCCAGTATAATGGACTAGTGATTTTTGTACCACAAGATCAATTCTGTTGCCTACACATAGAGGCCTGGTGACATCTAAGCTATCCTGAAGTGTTTGAGATATTCAGTGAAGGTCTAGAAGTTATGGCACAAAGCCTATAGGAGATTGTTATAGTCTTGGGAAGGCAGCTGAAGAACAGATGGGAGACTTACATATCTAATGGAATTTAATCAAGTCTATTCAATTGTCCTGTAAATAAACACTTGGTACACATAGATAATGTGTCAGTAGCTTGACAGTAGTAGCCCATAAAATTGTAAGGACTGATTGTTTAAGTTATGACCTTCTTAAGAAGTACAAAATATCTTCATTTCCCTGTCAGTACAGTTGAAATAACTTAAGGTCTCATCGCCGTATGAATTTTTCAAATTATTTCAGTGCATGCAGTATATACTTCATATATGTGATCTTTGTACCTATGTACTTGCTCATGCAAGACAAATCGCATCAGTAGGAGCTGCTCTGTTTCCAGGATAAACAAGATATATTAATATGCCGAATGACTACCAAACAATTAAGTAGACCCAGAATAGTACTAAGCTGATTCTTGCTTAGTTCTGTGAATCAATCTGGTTTTTGATGGAGTATTAACAAGGTCATTATTACGTCTGGAAAACAAAAATATCCTGGCAAGTCAAAAAGTAAATGGGAGAAGTTGTTTGTAGTTCCTTTAAAGCATTTAAAAAGAGAGTACTGTCTTAAAGACATCAGTGAAATTGTGAAGACTTTAAATTAACTTTTTTAATTATTCTGTATTATGAAGGATAATAAGAGAATTCCTACTACAAAGGTAGTTCTGGTGGTAAATCAGGGAGAATGGACATGCTGTTGAAGAAGTAGTAGGTTATCAGGACCAGGTAGCAACCACATACTGGAAGTATGAAGGAAATATAATTCAGAGCAGACTTTTTTTAATGGAAATCTAATTGCTTGTGCAAGATAACAGGCCCTTGCATAGTGCTTTATTACTCACATGATTTTTTTTTAGGTTAGTTTGCATTTTATTTGTTGTTGTCTTCAAAATCATTAGGCGTTAGATAAATTTCTTATACACGTAATAGGAGCAGTCTGTACATAGATGAGACACATTCAATAATCCTTCATTTTACCTCAGCTATTTAAAAAAATTTAAATATAAGAAGCATAAGTCCTAGTCGAACTTTTAACCCAGCTATACCAGTTCTTAGAACTTTTCCCACAATTTCTCTGTATCTCTGCCCCTAAGTTGCTATTCTCTTTAATCTATGTTTTTAAGCAGTCTTTCTCTTTTTGGATTGACAAGAACAAATGAACATAAGGTGTATTATCAACCTAAAATCTTACATGAGTAGGACAACTTTAGTAAAATTATATCACTCACTTTTTCTTTTTGTCAGGATTTTTATTGGACTGTAATATAACATTCTTTCCTTTCAAGTCAACTAAACATGAAGACAGATTCCAGATCATAATATATACCTGTATGATGTATATCTAAGGAATGGATATACAATTCAGGATTTCAAAACCAAGGGACAACAAAACGTGCTTTAACTACCGCATATAATTTCATCAGCTACATGATGCTCACGAACTGGGATTTACCGCCTGAGTTAAAAGAAGAAATAATAAGTATTCTGCCATTACAAGATATCTGCAGGTTCCATGCTTTTCCTCTTAAAAGAATTACCTTAAATGGTTTGTTCCTGAAGATCATGACAGATAACTTCTTTCTACAATGACATGCCTTTTTTTCTGTTAAACAGATAAAATATTGTCTTAATCAATGTTAAAGATAGCATGACAAAGCAATTCTAGGCTTTTTACAGATAGAGAACAGGAATTAACACAGGAATGTATGATCAAAGCTTTGATGAAATAAGAGAGGTGTTTCAAGATCTACCCTTTTTTTCAATCAGTGCTTTTACGGGAACTTTCTTCCAGCTACAACATGATCATAAGAAAAGACATTTTTCTTTCCTGAAATTTCTTATGTTATTTTTATTTTAATTTTTATTTAATATGCTGATTTTTAACACTTTTATTACTTAGCACTAGTTGGTTTTGATTTTTAAAAGTGAAATTTGGCAAGTGAGTCATACATATGTCCTGACTGCTTGTAGTTTGAGTTTGTAAAAGGGATGTTAGGCCTTGAGAAAAAATAAAAAGTTTCTGAGAAAGTTTTTAAGATATTTTTCAGAAAGATTTGTGAGTATTAGTCCATTTTTCATTGGGAAAAATAGTGATTAGTGTCAGTCTGCATATCATCTGATCGTTCCAACAAGGTAATGAAGACCTCCTGACACCATATAAGTGTTCATTCTTCCAAAAATGTCAGTGCTGCAATTGTTGGTGTTGACTTAAACTTTTAGATAGACACAGCTGTAGGCATAGAAACAGAGAATTCTTCCTAAATACTGTCAACTGTAAGGCTACACTCCTTGATTTACTGGCAGAAGTATCATTATGTGCCAGAACAGCACATTTGTAAAGTCTGCTTGTAATCAAAATATGTAATATACATTGAAATAATTTTGCATCCTCGCTTTTATTGTAATATGATTTCCATATTCATTTTACATTAACAATGGTACATAGTTCCAAACAAAGTCTTTTGTAAATGAAATAATTTGTACTCATGAGTCATAGGTTTGTGTGGCAAGGTTTTCGTAACAGAGGGGGCTACAAAGGGTTGGCTTCTGTGACAAATTTATAGAAGCTTCCCCCACGTCTGATAGAGCCAATGCCAGCTGGCTCCAAGACAGACCCACCGTTGGCTGAGGCCAAGTCAATCAGCGATGGTGGTAGTACCTCTGTGATAACATATTTAAGAAGGGGAAAAACCTGCTGTGGAATAGCAGTCAATAGAGAAGTGAGACTATGTGAGAGAAAGAACTCTGCAGACACCAAGGTCAGTGAAGAAGGAGAGGGAGGAGGTGCTTGAGATGCCAGTACAAGTTCTGCAATGGAGCAGAGATTTTCCCTTGCAGCCCATGATGAAGACCCTACAAAGAGGACGACTTTCCCTTGGTCGAGGAGGACTGTGTGAGGGATCGCTTAAGTGATCTGGATGTCCACAAATCCATGGGCCCCGATGGAATGCACCCACGAGTGCTGAG